>Ga0208196_1001592_pt1 | contig 23587 bp, 19 predicted proteins | sample AD_JPNNA7_MetaG_FD_184443 | JGI IMG/M metagenome (GOLD analysis project Ga0208196, IMG submission 184443) | Active sludge microbial communities of municipal wastewater-treating anaerobic digesters from Japan - AD_JPNNA7_MetaG (SPAdes) (version 2) | ecosystem: Engineered > Bioreactor > Anaerobic...
TTCCTCGGCCAGGTGCTCACTCGTCGCCCCCAACATGGTCAGGTCACCGGCGCGCGAGATCCGGCCGGGCCCTCCGGCGATGAGGTAGGCGGCATACAGGTCGAGCATCCGGGCCGGGTCGCCAAGGCCGTATTCGAACACGACCATCCCCAACTCGTGCGACGGGCTCTCGGGGCCGGCACTCTCCCAGTCGAGCAGGACGATCCCGCCGTCACGCGTCGCGCGGACGTTGTCGGCCCAGAGGTCGCAGTGGCAGGTCCGGACGTCCGCGGGCACCTCGAAAGTCTGCTCAAGAGCGACAAGTTGGGGCACCAGCGCGGCGAGGTCGGTGGCGAAGGGCGCGTCCTCCGCACGCAAGGCCTCGACGAGCTCGCCCCAGACCTGAGGGCCGACCGGCTCGCGGTACCAGGGATCCACAGTTCCGGCAGCGGGCGCCTCGACGTTGTGCACGCGGGCGAGCAGCCGCCCGATCTCGCGCGGATCAAGGTCACGGCGCGGCTCGAGGATGTCGACCCATTCGTAGACCCTGACGGTCGCGTTGGGGGGCGGCCCACCGACGTCGGCCAAGACGTTGCCCGAGAGGGTGCGCAGAACCGCGGGCATCGGTACGCCCGTATCGCGAACGACGTCCTGGTATGCCGCGTCCCGCTCCGCCCGCTCGCGGAACACCGTGCCGAAAAGGGCCTTCACGGCATACCGACCCTCATCGGTGACCAAGCGCCAGACTTCGCCCTTGCGGCCATGGGCAACTGGGCCTTCGAGGCGGGCGTTCGCGCCCAGCCCGAATGCGCGGGCGATCTCCCCCGCCGCCTTCGGATCCAGCATCGTCGCCCCCCAGGGTCGTTGATTTCAGTGTTACCCGTCAGTAACAGCGTGACAGGTCACCCCCAGGGAACGCTCGATGTGTGATCCGCCTTCCACGAGACGTCCGTCACGACGCTGACAATCGTGGTCAGGGCTCGCTGGGGCTCGGCGGGCCGCCGCCGCGAGCCCGGTCGAGAAGGTCGCCTCAGCTGAGGACGTCCTTGCGGCGGAACACGGCGAAGGCCAACCCGACGGTGAGAAGCGTGTAGAGCACCGACCAGAGCACCCCGTGCCCCATCGCGGTCCAGTCCACCTGGGGCGTCAACAGGTCCTGCCATGCGCGGATGTAGTGCAGCGGGAGGCCGTTGCGCAGGTCGCCCAGGCTGTCGATCTGGCCGAGGATCGACGAGACGATCGCGACCAGCACGGCCACCCCGACGGCACCCAGCGGCGCGTCGGTCCGCACACCGAGCACGAACGCGATCCCCGCCACCTGCAGCAGGGTCACGAAGAGATAGGCCGCCGCAATCGCCAGCCGGGGCAGCAAGTCGCCCCAACCCAACACTCCCCCAGCCGGATTGGTGAAGGGAGCCCACCCATAGGCAAGACCGCCAACAAGCAGCCCCCAACCGAGATAGACGACGATGGCGACCCCGAGGCTGACGATCGCGACGGCCCATTTGCTCGCCAGCAGCCGAGCCCGCGGGACGGGCGCGATGAGGAGGTAGCGCAGGGTTGACCAGGACGCCTCAGCCGGCACCGCGTCGCCCGCGAAGAGGGCCGCGAGGACGACGAGGAGGAAGTCGGAGGCTGCCGCCAGCGCGAAGATCGCGAAGTTGGCACTGCCCTGCTGGGCGAGGTCCGACAGCCGCGAGCCGCCCGGGGGGCCACTCGTGCGGCCGAGCGCGAACGCGCCAATGAGGATCACCGGCAGCGCAAGCATGATGACGAAACTCCACAGCGTGCGACGGCGGCCCAGTTGTCGGCGCACCTCCGCGCCGAAGGACAACGCCCCTCGGGTATGCCGCCCGCTCGGCTCCGTCGCGGTCGGCTCCGTCGCTCTCGGCACCGTGGCGGTCGGCACCGTGGTGGTGGGCTGCTTGGCGACCGGGTCCGTGGTCATCGGGCCCGCACCTGTCGCAGCCGTTCGGTGACCGATCCGGTCGGCTCTCCTGCGGTCTGGGCGACGGCGATGACCCGCAAGAAGACCTCCTCGAGATGTTTGCGGCTGCTCAGCCCGACGACGTCGGCACCGACCTCGGTGAGCGCCCGGACCACGTCGGGGCGCGGCATACCCGCGGTGACGACCAGCCGCGAGTCACCCTCGTCCTCGACGATCTCGACCTCAAGGATCCCGGCGACCGACAGGAGCCGATCAGCAACAGCCGCAATGGTTTCCGCCGTCGCGGCGGGGTCGAGGTGGACGACGGTCGTGTCGGAGGAGTCGATGAGACCGGCGACCGGCCCAGCGGTGACCACCCGCCCGGCGTGCATGACGACGACATGCGAGCAGGTCTGCTCCACCTCGGCCAGCAGGTGGCTGGAGACGACGACGGTGCGGCCGGCGGCGGCATACCGCTGCAGGATCGGGCGCATCGCGGCGATCTGCGGGGGGTCGAGCCCGTTGGTGGGCTCGTCGAGGACGAGCAGGTCGGGCAGCCCGAGCATGGCCTGGGCGATGCCGAGCCGCTGCCGCATGCCGTGGCTGTAGGAGCGCACCGGCCGGTCGACCGCGCCGCCGAGGGCCGCCACGTCGAGGGCCTCGTCGAGCCGGGCCTCCTCGATCGGGCGACCGGTGGCCGCCCAATACGCGTGCAGGTTGGCCCGGCCGGTGAGGTGCGGCAGGAAGCCCGGCCCTTCGACCAGCGCCCCGACGCCGCGCAGCGCCGGTGCCCCTGGGCGCACTGCCCGCCCGCCGAGATAGACCGCGCCAGAATCGGGGGTGATGAGCCCCATCGCCATGCGCAGCGTCGTCGTCTTCCCCGCCCCGTTGGGTCCCAGCAGCCCGACGACCTGGCCGCGTTCGGCCCGCCACGACACATCGCCGACGGCGCGGTGACCGTCGGCGTAGGTCTTCACGAGGTGCTCAACCGCCAACGGCACGTCGGCGAGGTCGTCCCGGTCGGGCAGCAACCGTCGTCGGCGCCGCTCGCGCCAGGCCAACACCCCGAAAGCGGCCAGCAGCAGCGCGATTGCCGCCCCCACCCCGACCGACTCGGTGTCCAGGTCGCTCTCCGCAGCAAGGAGGTAGCCGTCGACATGCGGCAGTCGAAGCTCCCCGCCGGCGACCGCCACCAGGTCGACGCGAGCCTCGCGGGGGGCGGCATACGCCGAGTCGGTCGAGGTGATCAACACCCGAAGCGAGCTACCCGCCTCGACCGTCCAGGTGGCCGGAGCGAGCGCGACGTCGACCGAGGTCGGCTGTCCCGGCGTGGTGAGCACCCGCACGGGCGCGACCAGCCGCCGCGGCAGGGTGGCCTGGCCGGCCGTCACTTGCCACAGCGAGAGGAAGAGCACGGTCTCGGGCCCGGTCGAGGTCACGGTGAGGGTCAGTCGCGGCGCACCGACGATGGCGGTCTGCTGCGCGAAGGGAGGACTGTCGAAGGCGGCGGACTGCCCTGGGAGAGCTGCCAGTTGGTATGCCGCCGCGCCCACGCCCAGCCCCCCGAGCGACGGAATCGCGGTCACCGACGCCGGCTGACCACCCGGTGGCGTGACGATCCGCTGCGGGTCGGACGTCCCGCCCCCCGAGGCGCCGACAAGGGGCGCAAGGGGCACGGCGGTCCAGGTCGCTGTCGGCGGAGAGTCGGGCGTGGTGAAGAGCGGAGCCACCGTCCGTCGCCGCGGAATCGGTGCGGCGTAGCTGAACTGGCCCGCGCCGGCCAGAAGCGTGGTGCCACGGAGGGTGTCGGCCAGCCAATCGCGCAACGCCTGCTCGTCGGCTGCGGCGGTGCTCGACAGCCCGTCGTGACCACCGTCGATCCACCGGATCGCCAGCCGCGGCACCTGGACCGCGATCGCTCGCGCAGTCGCGGCGGCCTGCTCGATGCCGAACAGCGAGTCGGCCATCCCCTGAACGAGCATGGTCGGCGCGCGCAGGCCGGCAAGCAGCGGACGAGGGCTGTGGGCGCGCAACACCGTCAACAACTCGGGGCTCGGTCGCCCGGTCACCGTCGCCTCCAGGAACAGCCGACACACGGTGGGGTCGAATCGCCCACACACGGCGCCCGCGCCGCCACCCGAACTCGGGTGAGCACCCGCACCAGCACCAGCACCCGGCAAACCCGCACTGGCGAGGGCCGAGCCGAAGAATCGGGACGCCCAGAGCGCCTTGAGCGGTCCCGGCTCGGGAGACCGATCCACCTGAGCCGGCCCCAACGGACTGCGCGGCCCCACGACTGCGAACTGCGGGAAGAAGGCGTCGGCCAGGTCGTTCCACGCAACGACTCCGACGACGCTGTCCACGCGCTGGTCGGTCGCGCCGAGCATGATCGCGAGCGCCCCACCGTAGGACGCCCCCACCACGCCGACGTGCGGGTCGCCGGGTGCATCCAGGAGCACGTCGCTGCGGGTGGCGAGCAGACTCACGAGGGCGCGGGCATCGGCGATCTCGTATGCCGGGTCGTTCAGGTGGATCCGGCCTCCCGACGCGCCGAAACCCCTGGCGGAGTAGCCGAGCACGAGATAGCCCCGGGAGGCGAGGTCACGGCCTCGCTCGACCAGGTCGGCCTTGCTGCCGCCGAAGCCGTGGGCCAGCAGGACCGCCGACCAGGGTTCGCTGTGCTGGCCGAGCCCGCCTGGACGGAAGACGGTCACGTCCAGCGCCACCGCCGTCCCGTCGGGCTCCGGGCCCACCGGGACGCTCAGCGTCTCTTCGATGGCCGGTCCGGGTGTTCCATCCGCGCCCAGCCCGGCAGCCGTCGAGCTCGCGGGCGATGCCGCGAGCCCGGCCGACGCCGCGAGCCCTACCGACGTCCCCGGCACCAGCGCCAGCACCACGGCGGCGAGCAGGGCCGCGGAGGTGCGGCGGACGGCATACATGAGCCGGAGCGTAACCCGGCCCCGCCGGAAGGTGAGGTCAACGCGAAACAGCCGGTCCGAGTGGGCTCTCGGACCGGCTGCTGCGTGACCCGCCGCAAGCGGGTGTCTGTGACGATCAGGCGCTGGTGTCGGCCGTCGTCGAGTCGTCGTCCTCGCGGCCTGGGGTGCGCAGGTTCCACTTGCGGATGACCCAGGTGAAGAGGACGTAATAGACCACCGCGTAGATCAGACCCAGCACGATGAGCAGGGCCGGTTTGGTGGCGATATTCCAGTTGAGCGCGAAGTCGAACAGGCCTGCGGAGAAGCCGAATCCGTCGTGGATGCCCAAGGCGTTGGCGACTGCAAGCGACGTGCCGGTGAGGACCGAGTGCAGGACGTAGAGCGGCCAGGCGACGAACATGAACGAGAACTCCAGCGGCTCGGTCACCCCGGTGAGGAACGACGTCAGGGCGCCCGAGAGCATGATGCCGCCGACGGCCTTGCGCTGGGAGGGCTTGGCCGCGCGCCAGATCGCGAAGGCCGCGGCCGGGAGGGCGAACATCATGATGGGGAAGAAGCCGGTCATGAAGGGGCCTGCAGCCGGGTCGCCGTGGAGGAAGCGGGCGATGTCACCGTGGTAAACCTGGCCATCGGCGGCGGTGTACTCACCGAAGACGAACCACGGCACCGAGTTGAGGATGTGGTGCAGGCCGAGCGGGATGAGCAGGCGGTTGAGCGTGCCGTAGACGAGACCACCGATGATGGTGTTGGCCACGACCCAGTTGCCCAGCGCGGTCAGACCGCTGTTGAAGGCCGGGTAGATCACGCCGAGCAGGACGGCCAGGATGATCGCGGCCAGGGCCGTGACGATCGGGACGAAGCGCCGCCCGCCGAAGAAGGCGAGGTAGGGCGGGAGGCTGATCCGGTGGTAGCGCTCCCAGAGTTTGGCGGCGGTGATGCCCATGACAATGCCGCCGAGGACGCCATAGTTGATGAGTTTCTGCTTCTCGCCGGCGGCGGCAGCTCCGAGGACGAACGGTGAGATCGCGTCGGCCACCCCCTTGAAGACGAGGTAACCCACGACACCGGCGAGGGCGGTCGAGCCGTCGGCCTTCTTGGCCATGCCGATGGCGACACCGACGGCGAACAGCAGCGGCAGGTTGGCGAAGATCGCGTCACCGGCTGCGCCGAGGACGGCGGCCACCTGGGTCCAACCGAGGCCGTCCTTGCCGAGCAGGTCGGGCTGGCCGATGCGCAGGAGGAGGGCGGCCGCGGGGAGGGCGGCGATGGGGAGCATGAGGCTGCGACCGAACTTCTGCAGCGGCGCAAGATCGAACCGTTTCCCACTCGTCTGGCGGGCGGCGGCTTGGGCGTTCATCAAAGTCCTTTCGGGACGGACGAGCGATCGGGAGGGTGGAGCCGGGGGCTTCTCGCCGTGCTCCTGAGGAACTACGGCGGTGCTACTTCGGTGGTTCTTCAGTGCACTTGCGGGGCTTCTGCGGGGCTTCTGCGGGGCTTGCTGTTCGTGGTCCGTACTGATACGCTCTGGTACGTACCAGTAAGCATGACCCAGGCTCCCACCGTTTGTCAAGCCCCGAGGAGAACGCTCCGAATGACAGCCACCGCGATGGCCCGAGAGATCGCCGAGCAGCCCGAGGCGGTTCGCCGGACCCTGGCCGCGCACCTGTCGCGCACCGACGAGATCGCGGCGCTCGCGGTGCCCGCCACCTTGGCCTTGACCCTGACGCCCCTCGCGGGTTGCGCAAGGTCACCCAGACCGAATTCGTCCACTGACCGACCCGATAGATCCGCACTGATATCCCGTAGAACCGCACAGTGATCCACGCAGAACCGCACAGTGATCCCACGAAAGGAACTCAAATGAGCAAGGCAGCACGCATCCTCTCCGGCCTCGGTGGCGCCGACAACATCGTCGAGATCGAGGCCTGCATCACGCGGCTTCGGACCGAGGTCGAAGACGGCGGGCTCGTCGACCAGGCGGCCCTCAAGGCGGCCGGCGCCCACGGCGTCATCGTCACCGGCAACATCGTCCAGGTCGTCGTCGGCCCCGAGGCGGACAACCTCGCCGAGGACATCCAGGACCTCATGTGACCGCGATCCTCAGCCCCTGCAGCGGACGGGTCATCGCCCTCGACGAGGTCCCCGACCCCGTCTTCGCCGGCCGGATCGTCGGGCCGGGCGTGGCCATCGACCCGGACCGCAGCGCGGCCACGGTCGTGGCCCCGATCTCCGGGCGCCTGGTCAAGCTGCACCCGCACGCGTTCGTCATCGCCGGAGCCGATGTCGCCGTCCTGGTCCACCTGGGCATCGACACCGTCCAACTCGGTGGCGCGGGGTTCACCCTGCACGCCACCGAGCGCACCGACATCGCCGCCGGCGACCCGATCGTCACGTGGGATCCGGCGGATATCGAGGCCGGCGGACGCAGCCCGGTCGTGCCGATCATCCTTCTCGACGTCCCCGGCGAGACCCCGGTCGACGCCGTGTGCGGACCCGACGCCGTCATCGGCGAACACTTGCTCACGTGGCCCGCGGACAGCGACCCGGACGGGGCCACGCTGCGTAGAGAATGAGGCCGTATCCACGTCGTCTCGACTCTCGATTCGACTCTCGATTCGACTCTCGCGTTCGGGCGGGCGGTGCCGCCCGGGCTGCGAATGAAGACCACCTTGTCCACGTGGGGAGGGACCTAACCATGACAGCCGTCACGCTGCCGGATCAGATCTTGGAGGGACCGGTGCCAAAGCATCGGCAGCTTCGCGACGTCCTGGCCCGCCTCGCCGTCCCCGGCGAGGCCATCCCTTCGGAGCGCGACCTGACCGCCACCTACGGCGTCTCGCGAGCCACGGTCCGCAAGGCGATCGACACCCTTGTCTACGAGGGGTTGCTCCAACGCACCCACGGGTTGGGAACCTTCGCCATCCGGCCGCGCCTCGGCACCCAACTGCACCTGGCGTCTTTCACTCAGGACATGCATCGCCGCGGCATGGTGCCCTCGACCCGGTTGGTGTCGATCCGTCGTGAGGTGCCCCCGGACCCAATCGCCCGCGCCCTGGGGCTCGGACCCCTCGACCGGGCCTGGTCACTGCGCCGGTTGCGGCTCGCCGACGGACAGGCCATCGCCCTTGAGGACGCCTGGTATCCCGTCAGCCTCCTGCCGGACCTGGACCACCACGACCTCGAGAGCTCGCTCTACGCGCTGTTCCAGAACCAGTACGGGCTGACCATCGACGGGGCCGAGCAGACCCTCTGGGGCGAGGCCGCAACCGGCGATGTCGCCCGCCTGATCGCCTGCCCGGAGCACACTCCGCTGCTCGTCTTCCGCCGGGTCGCCTCCGCCGGTGACCGCCCGGTCGAATACGTCCTGTCCTGGTATCGCGGCGATCGTTACGAGGTCAGCATGTCCCTCGGCAGCGAGGCGGCGGCCAGCCGGGCGATGGTCCCGTCATGACGACCGACGGCGACTCCGGCCCGACGCGCACCCTCCTCACCGGTCGGCTGGTCACCGGCGGGACAACCACGCACGACGGCGCCGTCGCGATCGAGGACGGGACCATCGCGTATGCCGGCCCGCTGGCCGAGCTGCCACCGGGCTGGTCCGCAGTCGCGCCCGACCCGAGGGTGCCGACCGGCGCCACGCTCGTCCCCGGGCTCGTCGACTCGCACCTGCACGGCGGCGCTGGCGGCGAGTTCGGCGTCGACCCCGAGGCTGCCCGCACGGCCATCGCCGAACACCGGGCGCACGGGTCCACCACGCTCATCGGGAGCCTGGTCTCGGCCGGGGCCTCCGACCTGATCACCGCCACACAGACCCTCGGCGCTCTCGTCGCCTCCGGCGACCTGGCCGGCATCCACCTCGAAGGTCCCTTCATCGCCGCAGCCCGCAAGGGGGCTCACGATCCGGATGCCCTGCGGGACGGCGATCCCGGGCTGGTCGACGCCCTGGCCGAGGCCGCCGCAGCGGTCGGCGCTCCTGGGGCGATCCGCCACATGACCTTCGCGCCGGACCGAGCCGGCGCCGACCTGCTGCCCGCGGCGCTGCACCGACACGGCATACGGGTCAATGTGGGGCACACCGAGGCGGACGCGACGCTGACCTTCGACGTCCTGGGTCGGGCCGCAGCCACCGCGGGAGCCCCGTCCCTCGTCACCCACATCTTCAACGCGATGCCGCCGATCCGTGGCCGCTCGCCCGGCACGGCTGCCGGGGCGATCCGCGCGGCCCTGCGGGGTGACGCCGTTCTTGAGGTGGTCGCCGACGGCGTCCACCTGTCCCCCGACACGGTGCGGATGCTCTTCGAGGTGGTCGGCCCTGGGTCGATCAACCTCATCAGCGACGCGATGGCGGCCACCGGGCTGCCGGACGGCAACTACACGCTCGGCGGCCTGCCGGTCGTCGTGGCGGACGGCACCGCCCGGCTCACGAGCAGCGGAGCCATCGCCGGCAGCGTCGCGCACGTCGCCGATTGCCTGCGCTGGGCCGTGCAGACCGCCGGGATCGACCTGGCCGACGCCGTCCTGGCCGCCACCGGCACGCCTGCCAAGGCCTTCGGTCTGGACGTCGGACACCTGGTCACCGGTGGGGTCGCCGACGTGCTCGTGCTCGACGCCGACCTGCGCCCGGCTCTCGTGGTTGCCGGCGGTCAGGCGAGTCCCGCACGAAGGTGAATGCTGCGCTGAGCGCGAGCAAACGATCCGTGCCTCGCGAACACGCGGTGGCGAGGTCACACTTCCCAGCAAAGTCATCGGCACGGGCTGACTCACTTCGGAATAGCGACGCCTCCGCCCGTACTCGCGGTCGCATACGACTGATTGGTCGGCAGCCACGAGACTGTCTGGCCTTCGGTCACCAGACGCACCCTAGCAATCAGGATTCCCCCTCTTGGACCGTCGAGCGCCGCCCACGACAAGGCCGCTGAGTTGACCGACCCCGGCTCAAGCGTTGACGACAGAGTTGTCGCGACACTGTAGGTCACCACCTCACCCTGACACGTCGCCGTTCCGAGAGTCGCCTGCCGCTGCTTGGGGGAAAAGACAATAATCCGGTCGGGACAGTTGCCAGCCGTTCGGGCGAACTGAATATCCACCCAGAGCTCACTATTCGCGTCGAGCACGCGCGAGAGTTCCACTGACACGTGCAGAGATTCGGGGGTGGGTTTGACGATCAATCGCTCTATTGGGCCTTGGCCGACCATGTCGATGCCCTTGCCCGTAGAAGTCGGCGCCGCCACGACACCTGGAGCAGAGACCGGCCTGGTCGTCGCTGCTAAGGTACCCATCGCGGTCAAGACAGCCGCGCCGGCGATCACGACCGCCGCAACCCGCTTCCTGTGGTCTGGCTTGCGGGAGGACCCAGATACGGTCGGGGATTCTTGATTGGCCGCCGGCCCGGGTGGAGATTGTGCGGGCCGGTCGTCGACGTCGATCGGTTGGCTCGAATCGCTGAGCAGCGTCCGCTTGATCGTCGGCGCCAGGGCCATGTCGGCAGCGTCGTCTGCATTGTCTGCATTGTCTGCGCCGCCTGCATCATTTGCGCTGACTGCGTCGTCTGCGCCGGGCTGATGGATAGGTGCCCGAGCCACCCCAACGACCGCTGCCGCAGCCGAGTCCATGGACCGCGGCCCCGGGGCGGCGGAAGGGCCGGAGGCTGCAGGGCTGCTGGCCAGTTCATCCGGAGCCCGGATCAGGTCAGTCAGGATCGTGAGCACTTCCGCGGCAGTTGGACGATTGGTCACCTCGCGGGACAGCATTCGGCTCAGCAAAGGAGACAGGGGGCCAGCTCGCCGTGGCGTCGGAGCGTCCTCGCGGATCATCCGCAGCAACATGGTTGCCGTGTTCTGCCGCCCGTCTTCGCTGGTGAAGGGCGCATGCCCCTCGACAGCCGAATACAGCGTCGCGCCCAAGGAGTAGATGTCTGCAGCCGGGGTGGGCGGGCTACCCAATGCCGTCTCGGGAGCCATGAAGGCAACCGTTCCGACCATCTGACCCGTCCCGGTCAGCGCGGAGTCGTCCGAGCCCCTAGCTATGCCGAAGTCGGCGAGTTTGGCACGGCCGTTAGCGGCGATCAAGATATTCGCCGGTTTGACGTCACGATGCACAATCCCCGCCTCGTGCGCTGCGGCCAAGGCCAAACCCACATCGCGCCCAAGCACCAACGCCGTCGCCACGTCGACACCCTTGGTGCGGCGCAGCAGAGTTGCCAAGCTCTCGCCCTCGACGTACTCCATAACCACGATCGGCTGCTCATCGACGATGAGCAGGTCATAAACCGCGACGACTCGGGCGTGCTGCAGCGTCGCGGCCAGCCGGGCCTCTCGAATCAGACGGTCAACGCCATGGGCGTCCAACTCCAACGCCCGACGAAGCTGCTTGACCGCAACGAGGCGCCCCAATCGCGCATCATACGCAAGCCAAACGTCTCCCATCGCGCCCCGGCCGAGAAGGCCCCTTCGCTCGTATCGATCGGCAAGAAGCTCATCCATGCGGGATCACCGAAATTCTTATTGTCGGCTGAAACAGCCCTACCGTACTGGTTCAGGGAAGCATGATCCAAGCAAGCGATCTGCGGAGGATCCTCCCAACCTTGCGCCGCTGCCCCTCTGGTGAAACAGCCTGGCGGCGCGGCGCCACCGACAGACCGTCCGGCATGCATGAGGTTAGTGACGCTTGAATGAGGCACCAACGGCATACAAGCGTGACTAAGGTCGTCCAAGCGGAGGGGCGGGGCGGGCCCGGGGGCACCCGCGGGTCCTGATTCGAGCCGGTGGCTGTCGCTCAGGGCAGGATGAGGCTCTTGCCGCGTGCGTGGAACCGGCCCTGCTGCTCCAGCGCCTCGCCGACGTCGTCGAGGCGGTATTGCCGGTCCATGACTGGTCGCAGAGCACCGCTGGACACGAGGTCACGCAACAGTTCCACGTCGGCCGGGAGGTGCTGTGCCGTTCGTCCGGCGACAGCTCGCCGGCCCGAGAAGAGGAACGCGGCGGGGGCGGCGAGGAGCCGCGGCAGGGGGTGCAGCCAGGGCGACTTCGGTGCCGTGACCATGACGTAGGTGCCGCCGGGCCGCAGGACGCGGCGACACCGACCCAGGCTCCAAGTGCCGGCGTTGTCGAAGAAGAGGTCGTAGCGCTCGGAGGTCGCCGAGTGGTCCTCAACCAGGTAGTCGACGACGGTGTCGGCGCCCAGCCGCCGAGCGGTCTCGACGTTGGCCGTGCTGCACACCGCGGTAACGTGACCGGCGCCGAGGATCTTGGCCAGTTGCACGGCGACGGTGCCGACGCCACCGGACCCGCCGTTGATGAGCACCCGTTGACCGGGCTGCAATTGGCCCCAGTCCCGCAGCCCCTGCAACGCTGTCTGGGCGGCCACCCCCAAGGTCGCGGCGTCGTGCACGTCGACCTCGTCGGGTCGATGCACCAGCGAGTCGGCCGGTGCCGCGACGAACTCGGCGAAGGCCCCGCCGCGCACCTGGCCAAGCACCTGATCACCCGGCCGCCAGCGGCTCACGTCCGGAGCCACCGCGACGACCGTGCCGGCGACGTCAACGCCCGGCGTGGTGCGCCGCGGCCGCCGCAGGCCGAGGCTGGCCCGCGCGAACATGGGCAGGCCCGTCGTGAAATGCCAGTCGAGGGCGTTGACGGACGCCGCGGCCACCTTGACCAGGACCTCACCCGTGCCCAGCACGGGCACGGGAACCTCCTGGATCTCCAACACGGTCTCCGGGGAGCCGTACCGGTCCTGCACGGCGGCCCGCATCGTGTGCGGGACGACGGGCGCTGAAGCGGAACTGCTGGCGGGCCGGGTCATGGTGCCTCCGAGGTCGTGAGCCTGGACGAGCGCTCTACTTACGGCGTATATATTTACAGCGTAAGTAAACCTCAGACGGCTCCTGCCGTCAAGGTCAGGACACCCCGAGAGTGGGAGGCGGCGACGGATGGCTCGAACCCACGCGATGATGAGCGGGTGAACACGTCGGCCGCCCGGAGCTCGACCCGGAGATCCACGCTGACCCGCGAGCGGGTCCTGCAGGCGGCCGTGGACCTGGCCGATAACGCCGGGCTCGAAGCCGTCTCGATGCGCCGGCTTGGGCAAGAGCTCGGCGTCGAAGCGATGTCGCTCTACAACCACGTCAACAACAAGGACGACCTCCTCGACGGGATGGTCGAGATGGCCATGGTCGAGGTCAACCGATCCGCGCGGGAGGTCCGCGACGCCGCCCCGTCAGACGCCGATTGGCAAGGGGTGCTTCGGGCCCAGGTGCTGGCCTCCCGCCAGCACATGCTCCGCCACCGCTGGCTGCCTGTCGCTTTCGAGAACCGCGCCGGCATGAGTGTCGGGGTGGCGCGGTACTTCGACGGCGTGCTGGGGACCCTGGTGGCCGGTGGCTTCTCGAATGACCTGGGCCACCACGCCCTCCACGCTCTGGGCAGCCGCGCGCTGGGGTTCGCCCAGGAGCTCTTCACCCCGGGCGGCGACGAGCAGGATGCCGCGTCGCAGGCCGCCATGGCGTCGATGGCGCCCGAGCTGCCACACCTGATGGCGATGCTCGCCGAGGTCGCGCACGACGACCCCACGTCCACTTTGGGGTGGTGTGACGACCAGAGCGAGTTCGAGTTCGGGCTCGACGTGTTGCTCGACGGGTTGGAACGCCGGCGCCTGCGACGTCCGTAAGCCCTCCGTCAGCGGCCGAACCGGTCAGCGGGTGAGGAAGCGCCGGGCCAGGCTGTCGGCCAGGGCACCAACGACCACCGCATGCCGCTCATCGACGAAGGCGTCAGCACAGATCCCCTGCAGCGCAGCCACGGCCGCACCAATCGGGTCCTCGCCCGCGGCCAGTTCACCGAAGCCATCGACCTCGCCGCGAGCGCCGAGCCCGGCCAAGGTCGTGATCGCCTCGGTGCAGCCGGTCATTCGGGTCAGATCGTCGGCGGTCCCGCCCATCAGCGCGGCGAACGCCGCCACTTCCAGATAACTCGCGGCGTCGTCCAGTTGGCGCCGCGCGCGTCGGGTCTTGGCCACCGACGCTCGTGTCTCGTCGTGCGTGACGGTCACCTCGCCTCCTCCATGAACCACCCCGACCTGCGCGCGAGATCGCGCGTCGAAGAGGAGACGTCCGCAACTGCCTTTTATGACGCCGAATTTGGTACGAATCGACCTTCCGGCCCTCTGGGCCGACGCGGACGTGGGTCGCTTCAGCGAGCGCCGCGTGCCGACGGCCTGGCTTGTATGAGGCTAGTGACGCTTGCATGAGGCTCTAACGGCATACGAGCGTCACTACCCTCATACAAGCGGCGGGCGACTCGGGCTGGAGCCCGCAGGGCGGGCCTCGCTCGCACCGTCAGTCGCTCAGCTGGCTAGTCCGCCCGCATCCGAGCGCCCTCGTCGATCACCCAGAGGTCGACCAGACCATGGAAGTGATCGAGGAACTCGGTCGCCTCGTGCTCCGGATAGGTCGCCCGAACGGTGTCCTTGAGCATCCGGTCGAAGTCGGTTGAGGTCACCCAGTCGAGCACCTGCTCGTCCAAGTGCGGCAGATGGGTCGCGCACCACTCCCAGTAACGCTCGGTCTCGAAGTGCTCGTCCGCGATCTTCAGGTATGCCGCGAGCTTGCCGTCGTCGTCCAGCGACGGATCGTCGGCAATCGCGAAATACCGCTCGGTCTGCAGGTCGACCTTCGCCGGGCGACCGGTGACCAGGCAGTAGACCGACCAACGCACCAGCGCCTTGATCGCCCAGGGGAAGTAGTAGTGCAAGGAGGTCACCGCGACATCGGGGCAGGCGTTGGCGTAGTCGATGGGGTAGACCTCGTCGCCCTGCACGAGCATCTCGGCCGAGTTGAACTCCCAGCCGAAGAAGGCGTTGACGACCCGGCTGATGGCGACGGCCCGCTCGCCCGCGGTGGGCGAGAGGAAGTCGTGGGACACGGCATACCTGCTGTGCATGGGCTTCTCCGCGCGGAAGTCCATAACCATCGTCTCGGGGCCGATCGAGAGGGCGCGCGCGAACTTCTCGTGCGGGACCGTCGCCTGCAGGTGCATGAGCATCTCGCCGGACTCGTTGTAGGCCGAGTGCAACTCGTCCTCGTTCTCGATGCGCGACACCCCGCGCCAGCCGCCGCCGTCGAACGGCTTCATGTAGAGCGGGTAGCCCAGGTCGGCGGCGATCGCGCTGAGGTCGAAGGGCAGGTTGTACTTCGCCGAGGTCGGGGCCCACCGGTCGTTGTCGACGGGGTTCTTGTAGGGCACCAGGACGGTCCGCGGCACCTTGAGGCCGAGCCGAAGCATCGCGCAATAGGCGCTGTGCTTCTCCATCGACTGGAAAGTGAACGGGCTGTTGAGCAGGTAGGTCCCGTTGACGAGCGCGGCCTTCTTGAGCCACTCCCGCGGGTGGTAGTACCAGTGGGCCAGGCGATCGATGACCAACTCGTAGCGGACCGGATCGGTGAGGTCGAACGGCTCGATCGTCAGCCGCTCGCTCGTGAACGTGTGGGTCACCCCGTCCGTGGTCACCACTGGTCCGACGCGGCGCAGGATGGCCTCGAACGCGTGCGGCCAGTCCTCCTCGGCGCCGAGCAGAAGCCCGATCGGATGAACGTGTGCCAGGTCCACGATGACCCCCTTCGCATCGGACGGGGAGTCCGATCACGACAGGATGCCAGGCCCACCCGCACACATCCAGGAAGAAGGTCACGACGCCCAGTGATCGTTTGCTCGCAACCGCGCATCGGTCTCCCGCGAGCCGTCACCAAGCCGGCACGCAGGCGTCAGAGGAAGCGCGGGAGGTGGTGGGCCAGTTGCTGCTGCCACCACGGCCAGTCGTGGGCGACGTCCTCGCCCCACTCATCGAGCTCCGCCCGAATCCCCTTGTCCTGCAACATCCCCGCCAGCTGCCGGGTCGACGGCAGCGCCCGGGTCGGCTCGGTCTCGAACGGCCCGCGACCGACGACGAGCACGAGGTCCAGTCGCGAGCGCAACCAGTCGAGGTGCCCACCCTCCAGATCCGGGACATACCAGGACGGATTTGTCGCGTATGCCGCGTCGCCGGGTTCGCCCCACGCGTGCCACCACGAGGGGTCGTAGCTTCCCGACATCGCCAGGGCCTGCGGGAAGAGGTCGGCGCGGCGCAGGGCGAACTGGACGGCGTGGAAGGCGCCCATGCTCACGCCGGTCGTCACCGGGTCGCCGGCCCCCGGCGAGTCGTGGCGCACCCAATCCAGCACCGGCCCGCTGATCCATCCCTCGTAAGCCAGGTGTCCACGGGCCCGGTCCTCGATCGACAACCCGCGGTTGGACCAGGTCGCCTCGTCGAAGGAATCGACGCAGTAGAGCTTGACCCGACCGGCGTCGACGAGGGGCGCGACCGCGTCGAGCATCCCTCGGTCGGCGAAGTCCCACGCCCGACCGGCCTCACAGGGGAACACCAGCACCGGCCGCCCCCAGTGCCCGTAACGCAGCACCGTCCCAGGCCGGTCGAAGCCGGCTGCGGCAAGCTCCACGCGAGCGGTGTCCATTCGTCAGGTCCTCGGCATCCAAGTGCGGGTCAACAGATCGGGCAGCAACAGGTCCAGCAGGTCACGCCAACAGGTGAAGTTGTGCCCGTTGTCGACGGTCGCCGTCTGCACGGGCAGGCCCAACTCTCCCAGCCGCTGGGCCATGAGGGCGTTGTTGAACTGGTTCTCCTCCTGGGTGCCCCACCCCAAGGCCACCTCCGGCCGCGACGGAGCCGGCGAGGTGTGCACGCGATCGACGAACCCGACGACCTGCTCCCAGAACTCGAACCCCTTCTCCTGGGGGTCCAACTCCGGCGTGAAGAACGACCCCGACAGCATGAGCAGGCCCCCGAAGGTCCCCGGGCGGGTCCATTCGGCATGCAGCGCCGCGAGCCCGCCGAGGCTCGGCCCGACGAGCACCGGAGGGTGCTCGCTCGGGTGGGCGCGCAACTGCAGCGGCACGACGTGATCGGCGAGGGCAGCCGCGTATGCCGCGGACGCGGCATACCGGGGATTGCGGTCTCCCGGGGCGAGCAAGGTGACCCGCATCCGTGGCAGCCGTCCGGAGGCGACGCAGGAGCCGATGAGGGCGGTGAGTTCGGCGAACACGTCCAACTCCGGGCCGTCGTGGGCGAAGAGCATCGGCAGCGGTTCGGCGATATGCGCGTCGGCCGGTGACCAGGTGAGCACGTCGATGTCGCCGACCGGAGTGTCGGACACCGTGGCAACGACTCGGTGCGCCGGTTGGTCGGTGAGCATCCCCAGACGTTATCCGCCGGTGGGCTGGACGTCCGGGTCGTTGGTCCGGGCTGGAAGTTGACGCTCGAGGGTTCGCACCGCGGGCACAGTGAGGGCCAGCAGGGTCGCCGCGAGGACGACCCCTGTGACAACCCACAACCAGTCGGCGTACCCCACCGCCTCTGCGAGCGGCCCGGTGAGGGCCAGGCCGACGGGCCGGGCGATGAACGACCCGAGGACGTCGAAGCCGTAGACCCGCGCCAGTTTGTCGGGGGCGACGTTCTCCTGGATCGACAGATCCCAGGCAACGCTGAACAACTCCAGGCCGAAACCGTGCAGGAAGGCCCCGGTGAGGACCAGCCCGAGGTTGAGGTTGGCAGCCAACGCAGCCGGGAAGCAGGCGGTGAGCGTGAGGAACGCGGTCCCGATGTAGAGCGCATGCCGGGGCATCCACCGCAAGGTGACCAACCCGCCGGCCATGAAGCCGATCATCAGCACCGCCAGAGCCCAGCCCCAGGCCGCTTCGCCGTAGCCCATCTGGACGACGATCGGGCCCAGGACGCCTTGGGCGCTGGCGTAGAAGAGGTGATAAACGAGGGCAACCGCGATGAGCACCCACAACCAGGTATGCCGCATCACCTCCCGGGCGCCGACGAGGGCATCGGCCAGCACCGAGCGACCGGGCTCGGCGGCGGGCGAGGGCAGCGACACCGAGGCGAGCAGGATGCTGGCCACGAGGAAGGTTGCCGCGTCGACGAGGATCGCCCACCCCGGGCCGACGGCGGCGACGAGCATGCCTCCGGCCCCGAACCCGATGACGCTCGCGGAGTTGCCGAGCAGTCGCCGGATCGAGATCGCTCGCTGCAGCAGGTATCCGGGGACCATCTGCTGGGTCATCGCCGAGGCGCTGGGGATCGACAGCGACCCGACGATCCCGGTGAGGGCACTGAGGAGCGCAACGAGGCCGATGCTCGACCAGCCCTTGACCAGGCTCAGCCCGAGCACTCCTTGGGTCACCGCCGACGCCATCGCGGCACCTTGCACGACGGCCGCCCTCGGCAGCCGGTCACCGAGCACGCCACCGACAAGGACGGTGGCGACCTCAGCCAGGGCATACGCCGCGACGACCAAACCCAGTTGCGTCGCCGTCCCGCCGAGGGAGAGCACCGCGAACGCGATGGCGACCGGGGTGATCGAGCTTCCGAAGGTGCTGATCACCATGCCGATCGTCAGCACCCGGAACGGTCGTGACTGCCATGGCGTGCGCAACCTCACCGCTTCGTCAGGGGCGCGCGACATAGGTTCCACCGTAAAGGGTCAGCGGACGATGGAATGTCACAGAATGTTCAGGATTTCGTCGAAATTCTCACGGTGAGGATCTGGAAAGGCCCCAGCGCCAAGCGCAGGCTGCCGAACTCGTCGAGGCCTCGAACGGCCGATGGCTGGTCGATCGTGTCCCGGGGTTGCTCGTGCAGGTCGACCTCGTGCGCTTGGGCGAGGTCCAGGGGCACGTCCGGCGCGAGGGCCAAGGTCGCTGCGGCACGGCGGCCGAGGTGCTCGTAGAGCCGCACGACCAGCGCGCCACTGCCGTCCTCGGCGGGTTTGACCGTCTCGACCACCGCCCCCTCGACGCGCACGACGGGCTCGGTATGCCGCCCGGCCCGGCCCGCGACGACGCGCGGCGGGTGGGCGACGGCATACCCCGCGGCGACGGCACCACCGACGTCGGCGCCGGGGACGAGGCGGAAACCGAAGCGGTGGGTGCCGAGGTCGGCGTCCGGGTCGGGGAACTGCGAGCCGCGCAGCAGGCTCGCCCGCACCGTCGCGAACGTCGCGCCACCGGTGCGGGCGCTGCGGCTGACGTCCCAGCCGTAGGTGCGGGCGTTGGCGATGGCGATGCCGTAGCCGGGCTCGCCGACGTGCACCCACCGCAGCGCGGGAACCTCGAAGCGATAGCGGTCCCACGTGGTGTTCTCGTGGATGGGGCGCGTGACGTACCCGAACTGGGTCTCGAAGCGCGCCTCGGCGGTGTGGACGTCCAACGGCCAGGCGAGTTTGAGGATCGTGTCGCGCTCGCGCCAATCGACCTCGACCTCGATGTCCAGGTGCTCGGCGCCAGGGGCGAGGGAGAGGGTCTGGGTCGCCTGCGAGCCGCGCGTGCCCAGGGGACGGACCACGCGGACCTCGGCGCTGCCGTCGTCGAGGGTCTGGACGCCGAGCTCCTCGACCTCGGTGAGGTCCACCACGGTGTTGCGGTAGAACGGGTCGAGGTCCCAGGCGTCCCAGGCATTGGGCAGGTCGGGGTGGCATTGCAAGAGGTTGCCGACGGTCCCGGGCGGGATGAGCTCGCGGTCGGCCGCGAGATCGCGCACCGAGGTGACCAGCCCGCGAGCGTCGATGGTGACCTGCAACCGGCCGTTGTCCAGGACCGCCGCGGTCCCGGTGGCGACGACCGTCACCGCCGGGGCACTCGGCTCGCTGTCGCCCAGGTATGCCGTGCCCCCCAACGCGACCCCGTCGCCGGCCAGCGGGTCGGCGCTGAACGACACCCACTCGGTCGGGCCGTCGGCATCGGCGTCCTGGGGTGCCTCGCCTTCGTTGCAGAGGAGGGCGAGCGCCCGGGTGATGAGGTCCTCGAGCTCGGCTTCGACCTCGGCATGGGTCCGCTCGATCTCGTCGTGGACCCAGCCGATCGACGACCCGGGCAGGATGTCGTGGAACTGACCGAGCAGCACCTGACGCCAGAGCCGATCCAGGGCCTGCGCCGGATAGTCGCTTAGACCTCGCAACGCGACGCTCGTCCACCAGAGTTCGGCCTCGCGCAGCAGCCCTTCGCAGCGCCGATTGCCGGCCTTGGTGCGGGCCTGACTGGTGAAGGTGCCACGGTGACGTTCGAGGTAGAGCTCGCCCACCCACACCGACGGATCCCGGTGTTCGGCCTCGGCCCGCTCGAAGAACGCGGCCGGGCTCTCGACCCGCACCCGGGGCGAGCCGTCCAGGTCGGCGACGCGGTCGGCCTGGGCGAACATCTCTCGGGTCGGGCCGCCGCCACCATCGCCGTAACCAAACGGCAGCAGGGATCGGCGTGCCCGGCCCTTGTCGGCGAAAGCGCTGGCCGCCCGAGTGAGATCAACCGAGGTTAACTCGGACGAATAGGTATCGGCGGGAGGGAAATGCGTGAAGATTCGCGTCCCGTCAATGCCCTCCCAGAGGAACGAGTGGTGCGGGAAGCGGTCGACCTCGTTCCACGAGATCTTCTGAGTGAGCATCCAGCGCATTCCGGCCAGCCGAGCGAGCTGCGGCAGGGCCGCCGAATAGCCGAACGAGTCGGGTAACCACACCTCGTCGCAACGGTGACCCAGGCGTTCGGCGAACCATCGCGCGCCGAAGGTGAGCTGGCGGCATACCGACTCGCCGGCGAGCAGGTTGCCGTCCGGCTCGACCCACATCCCCCCGACCGGGACGACGGCACCGGCGGCGACGGCCGCCTGCAGCCGCGCGAAGAGATCGGGCTGGTCCTCCTCCAGCCACGCTCCGTGCTGGGCGGCGGGCAGCGCGAAGACGACGCCGGGGCGGGACTGGGCCAGGTGGAGAACGTCGGCGACGGTCCGGGCGACCTTGCGTCGGGTCTCACGGACCGGCCAGAGCCAGGCCGAGTCGATGTGGGCGTGCCCGATGGCGCTGATCTCGTGGGTGCCCTCGGCGGCCCGCACGGCGAGCGCCGGCGCCAAGACGGCGCGGGCGGCCGCGGCGGTGCCGACGATGTCGGCCAGGTCGAGGGCATCCATCGCCTCGTCGAGGGCGCGCAGGACCGTCCAGGCGCGGGCGGCGGTCTCGGGCAGCACCTCGGCCAGGCCGAGCAGCGTCACCACGTCAGCGATGAGCTCGCGGACCTCGTGGTGCACCTCGACCAGGTCGGCTCGGGCCAGGCGATAGAGCGGGGTCGGGTCGGCGGTCTGCTTGCGCCCGACGCTCGTGGGCGCGAAGGAGCGGGACCGCAGCACCTCGGGGTTGGCGGCGGCCTCGACGTAGAAGCGCACCTTGCCCTTGTCGTTGGGCCGCACCGGAACCCACGCGTTTCGAGGGTGGATGCCCTTGACGATCCGGCCGCCCTTGTCGAACACCAGGCCCTCGGCCTGCCCACCGACCGACCCGCTCGTCCAACCGAGGTCGATGACTGCCTCAAGGGGGGCGCTGCGCAGGTCCGGCGGCACGCTCGCGCGGAAGCGGAACCAGGTCGTCCCCCAGGGGGGACCCCACGGCATACCCACTGCGGTGGGGGTGAAGTCGGCGGCGAGGGCCACCTGCGCGGGGACGGGCTCCCCTTGCCCCGGTATGCCGTCCGGCTCGGTCACCTCCCAGGCTGCGGCATCGAGCGGGGTGACCACCGTGGTCTCGGCCGGGCGGATCCGCTCGGCGAGGACTCGGCGCACCCGGGCCAGGATGATGGAGCCTTGATCGTGCACCTGGCCTCCTCAACTCGGCGTCAGGCCGAGCCTAGGCCTGTCCCGGCGACCGCGCTTTCGATCCGCTCCAACGTGCGGGCCATGTTGATCCGGGTCTGGGCGCCCATGAGTCGCCGGACGATCGGTCGCGACAGGGTCGCCTCGCGGGAGATGTCCCACGTCTCGCGCACGATGGTGCCGCCGTCGACGGGCTGGAGCTCGTAGCGCCAGACCCGGCCGGTGAGCACCTTGTCGATGGGGGCGGCCGCGAGGGTTTGCCAGGCGATCCGGCGGTCCTCCTCGAACTCGATGACGACGTTGCGGGTGGAGTAGGGGACGCCCAGTTTCATCGACATGCCGAAGGTGTCACCCAGGCCGAGGCGTCGGGAGCCGGGGCTCGATGGGTGCAGCACGGTGCCGGATCCGTCGATCTCGGGGTGGCGGGACGGGTCGGCCAGCAGGGCGAAGATCGCCGACGCCGGTGCCGGGATGAGGCGTTGGACGGTGACGACATCACGGGGGCTGGTCATGGTCGATGACGCTATCGCGGCCCGGACGGGGGCCGAACATGAGTGTGGTCGAACGGGGGGCAGGGCCCACGTTCGACCACACCTAAACCAGCGCCGCGACGGGCGGCAGGGGATCAGACCGGGTCGGTGTGCGCCGACCAGGTGGTCGGTGCGTCCTGCGGGGTCTCGTTGGACGTGGGCGCCTCGTTGGCCTCGGTCGCCTCGTTGTCGGTGTCGAACGGGGTGTGGTGGGTCGGGCGCTTGGTGGCGAGCTTGTCGACGCCGGACACCACCTGGGCGCGGACCTTGCCGACGGTGTCGTGGTACTTGCCGTCGGTGCGCTGGTCGATCGCCGAGCCGGCCTTGTCCAGGAGCGTGGTGACCTTGTCGCGGTTGTCGTGTGCGAGGTCGCCGGCCTGCTCGATGGCGCGCTTGACGACCTTCTCGGTGGCGACGGTGAGCTCGTCGATGCGGCGCTCAAGCTCGAACTCGTCGAGCTTGGTCTTGAGGGTCTCGGTGATGGTGGGCATTGGGGGTCTCCCCTGCGGTGCGTGGTGTGCGGCGCCGGGAACTTCCGGAGCCGTCCAGCACAACGTGCCCTGCTGGGGCGGTGTTCCCTCGGAGCGCTCAGGGTTCACCCTGGCCTCCCCCTGGCCATCGGAACCCGGCCGGAAGCGGCGCCGAGGCGTTGCGTGGGACAGGCGTCGCCGCTCGGTCAGGCGTTGACCCGGGCGCTCGTCGGGTCATAGAGCGGGCGCAACGAGACGTGCGCGGCATACCTCTGGCCCGCGATGTCGATCTCCCAAGTGCCGGCCGTGAGCCAGTCCGCGCTCGCCGGGCCGTCGGGGTTGGTAACCATCGCCAGGCCGACGGCACCGCCGAGGGTCCAGCCGTAGGAGCCGGAGCGGACGTCGCCGACCGCCACTCCGTCGCGCAGCAGGATCTCGGCGTGGAAGAGCAGCGGCTCGGGGTCGGCGAGAAGCACCTGGACGAGTCGGCTCTGCGGGGGGCCGGCGGCCAGGGCGTCGAGCGTCGGTCCGCGGCCGATCCACGGGGCCGGTTTGTCCTTGGCGACGGCGAAGCCGAGCCCGACCATCGCGAGGTTGTCGGTGTTGTCGATGTCGTGGCCGTAGTCGCGGTAGGCCTTCTCCATTCGCAGGCTGCCGAGCGCCTTGAGGCCGACGTGGCGCAGCCCGATCGGCTCGCCGGCGGCGACGAGGGTCTCGTAGACGTGGCCGGCGTGCTCGACGGGAATGTAAAGCTCCCAACCCAATTCGCCGACGTAGGTGATCCGGATCGCGAGCACGGGGGCGTTGCCGACATGGACCCAGCGGGCGTCGCGGAAGGCGAAGCCCTCGGGTGAGAAGTCGTCGTCGCTGGCCGCCGCCATGACCTCGCGGGAGCGCGGGCCTTGGATGTTGACCTGCGCATAGGTCGCCGTCACGTCGCTGACGCGCACGTCCGCTCCCTCGGTATGCCGCGCGAGCCAGGCGGCAGCGTGCCCGTGGGCGGTGTCCGAGGCGACGACGAGGAAGCGGTCGTCGGCGAGCCGGGTGACGGTGAGG
>Ga0208196_1001602_pt1 | contig 23454 bp, 24 predicted proteins | sample AD_JPNNA7_MetaG_FD_184443 | JGI IMG/M metagenome (GOLD analysis project Ga0208196, IMG submission 184443) | Active sludge microbial communities of municipal wastewater-treating anaerobic digesters from Japan - AD_JPNNA7_MetaG (SPAdes) (version 2) | ecosystem: Engineered > Bioreactor > Anaerobic...
TTAGTGGAGCAAGAAAAGAGCGCAAACACCAATAAATCAGAATTAACTAAAATACGTCAAAGAGATCGCTTAGCTTCAGCTATAAAATTAGCAGGAATAATCACTGGTCGTGATTTTCAAAAAGAAGCCGAAGAAAAGTTAAAAGACAAATATCAAAATATTAGCGAAAAAGAATATCTTTCTCCTAAGAATATCTTTGAAAAAAAGATTGATATAAAAAAAGAGTCGGGGACAGATGACGATGAAGACATCTTAAAGAAACGATATGGTTGGACTACTGAGATTGAAAAAAGATTATTTAATCGTAAATTAATATACAAAAATAAAGATGGTAAGAAAATGGGTGAGTTAAAGATTAATATGTTTGGAGCAGTGGTAAATCGTCCAGCTTTAGTTAAGCATTTTTTAGATCAAGAAGTAACAGAAGAACTAAAAAACGAATATAAAAATAGGCAGCAAGCTAAACAGCAAGAAATAGAACAATATAAAGAGCAAGAGTTAAAAAATATTTTAGAAAAAGCGCCGGCTAGTGCGGCCGTCAATGATAATTTAGAAAATGAATCAATTTCTACGCCATCCTCCGCTTCTAATTTACCAAATAAAAAAGAATTTAATTTAGAGGGTATTGATTTGGATAAAAAAGTAAAAGACATAACAAGTGAAAATTTAAACAAAAAAATTAAAGAAGTTAGTAGTGTTTTAGGTGAAATTAATAATGCTGATGTGGGGGATAATGATTAAAATTAATTCAAAATAAGGAAACACAACAGAATAATAATAAATAATAATAAAATAAAATTATAAAAATTATGAGTTCAAAAATATTTAAAATTTTTTGCTTCTGTCTTTGTTCTTTTGGAATTTTAATATCTAGTGGCAATGTTTTAGCCGCCGCTTGCGGTTCGGCTACTCAACAAGGGTGGCCGACAGCTCCAACTATTAATTTGTGCAGTAATGGAACAGTATTATACGGACCGATGATTAACGAAAAAAATGTAAATTGGCAATGGTTTTGCACTGGCGGAGACCCGGCTTTTGTTTTTTGTACGGCACCACTTTTGCCAGATAAAGGATGGATAAGAAAATCTTCATGGATTTATCCAAGGATGGCCAGTACAGTAGCGTCCACAGGCAGTAAAATTTATGCGATAGGGGGATATCGTTATCCTTTGGAAAGCCCCTATAACACCATTGAGGAATATAATCCAGCAACCAACACTTGGACGGCTAAAAGTGCTGATACTTATTCTTATAACTACGGTATGGCGGCATCTGTTAATGGCAATATTTATTTTATAGGAGGGGAATCGTCTGTTATTACTGGTTCAAATAAACAGTATAGTCCGGGAGAAAATTCTTGGACAGCGAAAGCTAGCATGCCTACACCCAGGAGAAGTGCTGCTGCTGCTGTTTCCAACAATAAAATTTATGTTATGGGGGGTTATGTTCCTAGTGGTTATGGCTGGACAAATGTAAACGAAGAATATAATCCGGCTACTAATACTTGGACAACCAAAGCACCTATGCCTACTTCTAGGCATTCAATGGGTGCGGCAATGGTTAATGGTAAAATTTATGTAATTGGAGGGATTTTGAGCACAAGCAATTCGGCTACGAGCATAAACGAAGAATATAATCCTGACACAAATACTTGGACAACCAAAGCACCTATGCCTACCGCTAGGGCTCATACTTTTCCCGTAGCATATAATAACAAAATTTATGTTATAGGGGGATGGAATGGAAGCTGGGTAACAGTAAATGAAATATACGACCCAGCCACTAACACTTGGACAACCGGTCCTAGTATACCTCAATCTGTAAGCGATGCTGTTGTTGCTGTTGCTCAAAATAAGATTTATGTCATGGGAGGATATTCAGAAAAGATTACTTTTGAATACGATCCAACAAAAGCCCCTATTAATGGTCTTTGCGGTTTTGCCTCGGGACATGGATATTATACGAAAGACGTAATAGCTCCAGAAGAAAGATGCTCAGCTGGAACCTTTGGAGGAACATTTACTGATAATGGTTATTCCTGGAGTTGGACCTGTAATGGCATAAATGGCGGTACCAATGCTTCTTGTTCAGCCAATAAAGTAGCTTGCGGTTCTTATCATAATACTATACGTAGAGACCAACCTTCTTCTAATTTATGCAGCTATGGCACCAATACAAGTTTAACTTTAACAAGCAATGTTTGGTATTGGTCTTGTACTAATAATCCAGGTGTTGATGCTGCTTGTTATGCTTACAAAACTACTTGCGGCTCTTCAAATGGAGGCATTTTCTCCTCTGCGCCAACAACCAATCTTTGCGCTTATGGTACTGCTTCAAGTGTAACCACTGGAGGAACAACCTTTACTTGGACTTGTACTGGCAATGATTCTTTGGCTGTAAGTTGTTCAGCTAATCGCATTGTGAATGGCACCTGCGGTTCGGCTAATGGTCAAAGTTTTTATACTGCTCCTACCTCTAATCTTTGTGCTTCGGGGGTAGCTTCTATTGTATCGGGCTCTGGTCCTTGGAACTGGACCTGTACTTCCTGGTCTCCTATATTAGACCAAAACGTAAGGTGGACAGGGGTAGCAATTTCTTCAGCAACTGGACAGTATCAAGCCGCAGTAAGCCCTTCTGCTGGTTTAGCTTATTTGTCTAATAATTATGGTCAAAATTGGACCCAAATTGCAAAATCTGTTTTAAATAATATGTGCGTTGCGATTTCTTCTACTGGTCAGTATCAAACAATTGGTGCTTTCGGAATTTCTATCTCTAATGATTATGGGAGAACATGGACATCACGGTCAACTTCAACTTATGATTTTAGATCTGTAGATATATCTGATTCAGGTCAATATCAAATAATATCAGGAAGAGATGGAATATTGGTTTCTAATGATTATGGGCAAACATGGGTTCAAAAAATAACAGTATCAGCCACTGAGAATGGGCCTAGTGATGTTGCAGTTTCTTCAACTGGGCAATATCAGATGGGAATTATTGGTAATTCAAATGGAGCGGTAGCAGATGGCATAACAATATATACATCTAATGATTATGGTCAGAGCTGGACATCATTAAGATTTAAACAATTGTGTGGATATAGTATTGGTGGTTTTGGAGCGGGAATGTCTGGCACTGGTCAATATCAAGCTACTGGTTGTAAAAATGGTAATTTTGTTTCTAATGATTATGGGCAAACTTGGACATTTAAAGATTTGAGCGCGCTTCTATCAGTTCCAGATTTTATAGGAGATGTCGCTATTTCAGGAAGTGGACAAATTCAAATAGCCGTATCTGTGTTGGGAGGATCGGTTTTAGTTTCTAATGATTATGGACAAACCTGGACTAAAACAGGACCAAGTATTTCAGTAGAGTGGACAGATGCTGATATTTCTTCAGACGGAAAATATCAAATCATAGCTGCCGATTATAGAAATAATCCTTCGGATGACAAAGGAGCATTATATATATTAAATAATACTAATTGTTCAGCAACATTAAAAATGGATGGTTCTTGCGGTACGGCCAATGGCAAAACCTATCCTTATTCAGCCAGTAGTTATGGTTCAGATACTCAATGCGCTAGTGGCACTTCAACTAACACAGCTTTCCCAGCTGCGGGTGGTTCTGTCTCTTGGGTTTGTAATGGCATTAATGGCGGCAACAACAGCGGTACTTGTTCAGCATCCCGTGGCGCTATTCCAAGTTGCGGCACCCAAGCTGGCGCTGCTCATCGTCTCTTAACCTCCACTTCTACTGGACTTTGCTCTACTGGCAGCGCTACTAATTTCAGCGGCTCTACTTATGGTCCTTGGACTTGGACTTGCGGCACCAGCAACTGCAATGCCTCCTTAACCAATACTGCTCCCACTATCTCGGCTATTACTGGAGCCAGTTCAATAAACGAAGGCTCTACCTTGGCCCTAAGCGTGACTGCTTCTGATGCTAATGGCGATACTTTAACTTATACTTGGGGTTGCACAGGCGGCACTCTTTCTTCTTCCACAACTAGAACTCCTACTTACACTGCTCCTCAAGTTAGTGCTAATACTAATTATACTTGCTCTGTCTTAGTTACTGATGGTTATGGCGGCACAGCCACGAATAGTGTTACGATTACTGTCAAAGACACTACGAATTACTGCGGCACCCAAGCTGGCGCTGCTCATCGTCTCTTAACCTCCACTTCTACTGGACTTTGCTCTACTGGCAGCGCTACTAATTTCAGCGGCTCTACTTATGGTCCTTGGACTTGGACTTGCGGCACCAGCAACTGCAATGCCTCCTTAACCAATACTGCTCCCACTATCTCGGCTATTACTGGAGCCAGTTCAATAAACGAAGGCTCTACCTTGGCCCTAAGCGTGACTGCTTCTGATGCTAATGGCGATACTTTAACTTATACTTGGGGTTGCACAGGCGGCACTCTTTCTTCTTCCACAACTAGAACTCCTACTTACACTGCTCCTCAAGTTAGTGCTAATACTAATTATACTTGCTCTGTCTTAGTTACTGATGGTTATGGCGGCACAGCCACGAATAGTGTTACGATTACTGTCAAAAACATTACGGCTAATGGTGTTTGTGGTTCTGCTAACGGCCAAATCTATTCTGCTTCTCCTTCTTCTAATCTTTGTAATTCTGGTTCAGCTTCAACTATAACCACTAACTCTACTACCTATACTTGGACTTGTAGCGGTTCTGGCGGTGGCTCCACTGCTTATTGTTCAGCTGACCGAATTACTTTTAAAAATCCTTCAGACCTAGCAAGTATTGGTCCTGAAGAATCTTGTTTCTATTGTGAATATTATTATGATAATACAGGAACATTACGCAAGGGAACTCTCAATGTTGCTAATGGTGAAGCTTATCCAATTTTAGAATTTACAGTAGACAATAGTAAATATACTGCTTATAAAATTAAAATAGTCACAGGCTCAGATTCTGTTACTACTAACTGGCTTCCTATTAATAGCAAAACTACTGACTACACTGGCTTAATAGTAAAAGAGGGCATTACCACAATGAGTGCTCTTACTGATTATACTCTAAGAATTCCTTATGGTACTGGCGCTGCTCCTAAATCATATAGCTGGTCTATTAGTCTAAGAAAAGCAGACAGCGCGGAGATTGGCTGGATTTCTGCAGGAACCTTTACTACTCCAGCCAAACCATATCCAATTGTTAAAATTGTTGCTACTACTCAGAGTTCTTATGCCAATACTGTAAAATATTGTTCTACTACCAATAGCTTAATTAAGAGTGCTGATACGAGTGGTTGCTTTGATGCTTGCTGGAAAGGAACTGGCACTACGGCTGATCTATATTCTCCAAACTGGAAATGCAGTATTTGCTTTAGTTCTTCTAATGGACAACGAACTCTTTGTTCAAACTCTGGGGCGCAATTTTCTTGGACTCTCCCTGACAGAATCGGAGTATACAAAGACTCAACCAAAGGAAGCTCTCCTAACCCAATATTTCAATATACTGGTTCGCCTGACCCGAAAGTAGATTTCCCCAAATTAATCATTAATGGTTCTGAATGTGCTGCCGAAGGAGAACTGGGGACAAAGGCGCCCTTACCGATATGGCGGGAAAGTAAATAATAAATAAACATAAAATAATAAAGAGGGGATTACTCCCTTCTTTTTTATTCCGAATTAGATATTAGTTCTAATTTATTATTTTATTTAATTTTTAGTTAATTAAATATTAAATTATTTTACTATTTTCCACGTAATTAAAGACTAAAATCATTGACTTTTATAAAATTTTATATTATTATTTATAAATATTAAAAATAAAGTTAATTAAAGCTTTCTGCTGATAGGCAGTTTTTTCATTCTTAATATGGAAATTAGAAATATTGCTATTATTGCACATGTTGACCATGGTAAAACCACCTTAACCGATGCCATTTTACAGCAAACAGGGATGGTAGAAAAAGGTTTTAGTATGGATGTGAATGAATTAGAAAAAGAAAGGGGTATTACTATTTATTCAAAAAATGCCTCCGCTTTTTATAAAGATACTAAAATTAATATCGTGGACACTCCGGGGCACGCTGATTTTGGTTCGGAAGTAGAACGAGTTTTGCGTTCCATTGACTCTGTAATTTTGGTGGTTGATGCTCAAGAAGGACCTATGCCGCAAACAAAATTTGTATTAAAAAAATCTTTAGAGTTAGGATTAAAGCCAGTTGTAGTAATTAACAAAATTGATAAGCCCGCGGCTCGTCCCGAAGAAGTTCAAGAAATGGTTTTTGAACTTTTTATGGATTTAGGGGCTAATGACGAACAATTAAATTTTCCAGTTATTTATGCGAATGGCCGAGAAGGAATTGCCAAAAAAAAACTTACTGACCCGGATAAAGACATCACTCCTCTTTTAGATTTGATTTTAGAAAAAGTTCCGCCAGCGTCATCAGATGAATCAACTTTTAAACCACTAAGGGCACAACCATTTAATTTAGCCTATGATAATTTTTTGGGCCGTTTAGCAATTTGTCGTATTTATGAAGGACAAGTTAGAAAAAATGACGAGGTATACATCAAGGGATTATTAAGAGAGCCGCGAAAAGCTAAAATCATTAAAATAATGAATTTTTATGGAATGGAAAGACGTGAAACAGAAGCAGCTAATGCTGGAGATGTAGTAATTTTAGCAGGCATTGCTGATATTAATATTGGTGAAACTATTTGCGCTCAAGCAGACCAAGAATCGTTGCCAATTATTAAAATTGATGAACCGACTATTTCTTTAAATTTTTTAGTAAATAATTCTCCTTTTGCGGGTCGTGATGGAAAATATGTGACTAATCGTCAATTGCGTGAACGTTTGGAGAGGGAATTAGAAGTTAATGTTGGTTTGAAAATTGATTTTAGTAATACTGACCATTATAAAGTTTATGGGCGAGGAGAACTGCATATCGCCATACTTTTAGAAAATATGAGGCGAGAGGGTTATGAATTACAGGTTTCTCAGCCGCAAGTTATTATTAAAGAAGAAAATAATCAAAAATTAGAACCTTATGAAGAAGTTATTATCGATGTACCCGAAGAATCAGCTGGCACAGTAATTGAAAAATTATCGCAAAGGAAGGGAGTGATGCAAGAAATGAAAACAGAGCAAGGACATATTCGTTTAATATTTGAAATACCTACTCGGGGACTTTTGGGATACAAACCTGAATTTATAATGGATACGCGCGGAGAAGGAATTTTATCTAGTCGAGTAATTGGCTTTAAGCCCTATGCAGGAGAAATTGAGAAGCATAACCTTGGCTCTATGATTTCTATGGTAACGGGTAAAGCATCGGGATTTTCGTTGTGGAATTTACAAGAGCGGGGGACTCTTTATATTGGCCACGCCGATGATGTTTATGAAGGTATGGTTATTGGCAATGTTTCTAAGGGAAACGACTTAACTGTTAATCCAACCAAAGGCAAAGAATTAAGCAATATGAGAGCTTCTGGTTCTGATGAAGCAATTAAATTAATTCCACCAGTTCCTATTACTTTAGAGAGAGGATTAAGTATTATGAAAGAAGATGAATATTTAGAAATTACTCCACATAATATCCGTTTAAGAAAACAGCTTTTAAGTGAGATAGGCAGGATTAAACAAAAAAGAGCTGCTCATAAATAAGCAGTTCTTTTAATTTTTAATCAATTGTTTCAAAAGTAATAAAATTTCCTTGAATATCATTTAATTGGGCCCAAATTTTTTTTATAACCATATCGGGAAAATTTTCTTTTATTATTTTTTCAGCCCTATTCATATCTTTGATTTGGACAATCCTTTCTTCTGTCTCATTTTTAAAATGATAAATATTTTTGTAAGCTCCGCAATCACTATGGTGCACTAAAATAACCTGCGAAGCTTGATGCAAGTTATGAGCAATTTGAATTTGTTTTAAGAATAAATCTTGTATTTCTTTTTTATTAGACAATTCTTGAGTAGCCCCAGCTAAAGAGACGATATCACAATCGCCAGTTAAATTATTTTCGTCTAACCAATGTCGCATTTCTTTTTCTAAACGAAAGTCAATGCATTTTATTAGAATAGCCTTGCAAGTATGTTTATGTTCTTGGTTCATATTTTTTAGTTTGTTATTTTTTTTAGTTAGAATTTAAAAGCTAAAATTTTAGCATAAAATGGCTAATGAGATTTAGCCATTTTATAATAATAAGGAGCAGTCGTGACAAAAATTATTCCTAAGGCAATCCACATCCCTATGGTTAAACATAGGAACATTATTGATTCTCCTATTTTTTGTTGCATTTTAAGGACCTTTTTATAAATATCATTTTTAATTAATTTGTCAATTTTTTAAGAAAGAAATTTATAAATTCCCCAAAAATGACAAAGCGTTCCCAAGACAGTTAAGATATGAAAAATTTCATGAAAACCAAATTGTTTGCAAAGATTTGGTTTTTTTTGGGAATAAATAATAGCTCCAATAGTGTAGAAAAAACCACCCAATAAAATCCATTTAATAAAAGCAAAGGTAACTTTTTGATTTAAAGGATAAAATAGAATTATACTTAACCAACCCATTACAACATAAATACTTGTAGCTGCCCAACGGGGAACATTGGTCCAGAATTTTTTAAAAAAAACAGTGGAAATCCCAATAACAGCTAAAATCCAAATTAGAATTAAAGAATACCATCCCCATGGTCCCCAAAGAGGAATTAAACATATTGGTGTATAAGTTCCGGCAATGAGAATATAAATCATAGCATGGTCAATTTTTCTAAATATATCTACCTCTTCCGGAGAATGTCCAAAGAGATGATAAATTGCGCTGGAAGTATAAAGAAAAATCATACTTAAACCAAAAACAGAAAAAGAAATTAAATTGATAGCAGAATGTTTTTGTAAGGCTAAACGAATTAAAATAATTGTTCCCAAAATAGATAGAATAGCACCAATGAAATGGCTTAATCCACTAATCGGGTCTTTAATTTTTAATGCCATGGTAATTTTTGAAATTTATAATTTTATTATATGATGCATTAATTTTTTCTTCGGAAATTTGTCCATTTTTGACTGCTTTAAAAATTGCGTCAACGGCCTTATAAGGAATTTGTTCGTCATACGTTTGGAGATTATTGCTTATTATTAATATATCACAGCCAGCATTAATGGCGAGAATGATAGATTCTTCAAAGCCGAAATTATCGGCAATGGCGCCCATTTGCATATCATCTGAAATAACCAATCCTTTAAACCCTAAAACATTGCGTAAAAGTCCATTAATAAATATTGGAGAAAGAGTAGCGGGATAATCTGGATCAATAGCTGTGTTCATAATATGCGCAGTCATGATAGCATCAGAATAATTATTTTTAAGAAGATAAATATAAGGAATTAATTCTTGAGGGGTCCAAGTTTTAGTAATATCTACTAATCCTAAATGGCTGTCGCTAGTGGAGCTGCCATGTCCGGGAAAATGTTTAATAACAGTAGCAATATTGTAGTTATGCAAACCATTAATAAATTTTTCAGCGTATATTGAAACTTTTTTAGGATCATTTGAAAAAGAACGCTCTAAATAACCAATAACTGGATTATTAGGATTGATATTAACATCTACAACAGGGGCGAAGTTAAGATTAAATCCCAAAATTGATAATTCAGCGCCGAGCAAATTTCCTATTGTTTCTGTTTTTGCAGGCGTTCCGCGACCTAATTCTTCAGCGCTGGGAATTTTTATAAATCCGGATTGCGCTTTTAGGCGATTGACATATCCTCCTTCTGCGTCTACGGCCACAAAAAGAGGCGTTGGGGAATATTTTTTCAAATCAGAAATTAATTGTCTAGTTTGAACTGGATTGATAATATTGCGTGTTAATTTTCCTTGAGATGGCATGTCTTTATCGCATAAAACAACACCTCCAATATTTAATTCTTGAATTGTTTTAGTAATATAAGAATCAGCGTTTATTTCTGTTCCGCGAAATCCAATAATTAACATTTGCCCAATTTTATTTTTCAACTCAATGTCTTCTTTTAAAGATTCATTAGTAACTGCTTGAGAAAATATTCCGACTAAAGCGGCAGCGATTAATATACTGCAAAATAAAAATAGTTGAATTATCTTTTTCATTTTTTATTATGTTTGTTAAACATTAAAATTATAGCATAAAATGAATTATTAAGGGAGAAGAAAAAAGTGCAAAAAACAATTTGACTTTATAAAATAATTGTGTCATCTTTTAATTAATACTTGTAAAAAGTATTCGTGCTCTGGCTTTCTTGTTTATCGGCTGAGAGTAGGTCGTGTTAAATAAAAATATAAAAACAAAATGGAAAAAAAGTTATATGTAGGCAATTTGCCTTATTCCACCACCGACGAATCCTTAAAGGATTTGTTTTCTCAGGCTGGAAATGTGGCCTCAGCTTCTGTTATTGTGGATAAATTTTCTAAAAGGTCAAAAGGTTTTGGCTTTGTAGAAATGACCACCGAAGAAGAAGCCGCTAAGGCAAAAGAAATGTTAAATGGCTCAGAAGTTGAAGGCCGCAAAATCCTTGTTGATGAGGCAAGACCAATGAAAGAAAGAACTTCTGATAACCAATCCAACGACTAATCAAGCCGAAAAAAGAGCTCTCTTGAGGGCTCTTTTTAATTTTTAAAATTAATAAATAATTAGAATATAATTAATATATGGGCGATGAGACTGGTTTAAAAGATTAAATTATATTATAATAAAAAATAAAAAATAAAAAATAAAAATGATTACCTTTGAAGACTTTGAAAAAATTGATTTACGGTTGGCTAAAATTATTGCTGCGGAAAAAATAGATGGTTCTGATAAATTATTGAAAATTAAAGCGCAGATAGGAAACGAAGAAAGGCAGATTATTGCTGGAATTGGCAAATTTTACACACCCGAAAATCTTATTGATAAAATTATTGTCATAGTTTTTAATTTAGAGCCGAGAATGATTATGGGATTAGAAAGTCAAGCCATGCTTTTAGCTGTTAAAGATAATAACGAGCTTTCTTTAATTGTTCCTGATAAAATAATGCCGAGCGGCTTGCAATTAAGTTAGAGTTTAGTTATAATTATAATGTAATAATAAAATAATAATAAAAATTTAAATAATATGGCTACTATAGATACAAAACGCAATCCCTTTATGCAGATTTTATTAATTTTAATTTCTGCTTTTACTTTTGTTCTTATTTTTTATTTTTTAGTAATGATTAACGCTAAAATTAAAGAAACTAAATATATTGGCAATATTCAAAGAGAAAATATAATATCAGTTTCAAAAACCGGTACGGTTTATGTTAGGCCAGATTTAGCTGTAGTGAAAATTACTGCGACAACTAATGAGAAAACCGCAACAGCAGCAATAAATAAAAATAGCGAAAAATCAGCAGCAATAAAAGAATTTTTGAAACAACAAGGAGTGGAAGATAAAGATATTAAAACCGTAAATTATATTGTTAATCCTCGTTATGAATATATAAAATTGCTAGCTGATGAATTAGAAAGTTCAATTTTATATCCAAATGGTAAAAGAACTTTGGTTGGCTATGAAGCTAGTGAATCTTTAGAAGTAAAAATTAGACAATTAGATAAAATTGGCGATATTACTACGGGAGCCGTAAAAGCTGGGGCAGATGATGTTGGTAATCTCGTTTTTACTGTAGAAAATATTGATATAGCAAAAGCGCAAGCGCGCGCCGAAGCTATCGCTAAAGCCAAATCAGAAGCGCAAATCATTGCCAATAATTTAGATATTCATTTAGGCAAAATAGTTGGTTTTAATGAATCAGGCAATACTCCTATTTATTTTAATGCTGCTAAAGCCTACGACGAGAGCAGTATTTCTTTTGGCAGTACCCCTCAAGCTTCCGTAAGCATAGGAGAAAATAAAATAGAGGTAACAGTAAATATTACTTACGAAATTAATTAAGTTAGGTAATATGAAAAAAAATAATATAATTATTATTGCTATTGTTTTAATAATAATCATAGGAGTTGCTATTTATTATTTTTATAGACCAAAATCAATATTTGCGCCAGAACCAATTGGAGTACGAGGAGGAGAGGCATCTGCCAATGTTGTTATAGGAAAAGAAGAACAAATATCAGATTTAATTAATAATTTTGATAATCAATCAAAAATGAAGATAGAAATTTTAAAACAAGGCAGTGGAGTAGAAGTTAAATCCGGAGATATTTTAACCGTTAACTATACCGGCACCTTCATAGATGGCACTAAATTTGATTCTAGCTTTAATCCGGGTCGTGAGCCATTTATTTTTAAGCTTGGAGCAGGACAAGTGATTAAAGGCTGGGACGAGGGTTTAGTTGGTATGAAAATAGGAGAACAACGTCGTTTAACCATTCCGCCAGAAATGGGATATGGGTCAGCAGGAGTACCGGGAGCCATTCCTCCCAATGCTACTTTAATTTTTGTAGTAGATTTATTAAAAATTAATTAAAATTAAAAAATTGAATAAATTTATATTTATTGATTTGGAAAATTTTAAGACAAGGCCGTTTTGAAGAAGCGGCTTTTTATTGTTGATTTTTAGTGTCTTTTTATGCTATTTTAATTATATGTTTATAAAAGTTAAAGCTTTTCCTCAAAGCCGTGAACAGAAAATAATTGAAAAAGAAGAAAATTTTTTTGAAATTTATGTGCGGGAAAAGCCAATTCAAAATCAAGCAAATCAAGCGGTTCTTAAAGTTTTAGCAGAATATTTTAATATTCCAAAAGATAATATAAAATTAGTAAAAGGTTTCCAAGAAAGAAATAAAATATTTTTAATTAAAAATTATGACTAATGAGATTGCTTTGTCTATTTTTGAAAACAAGGCTTTAATTGCTTCATTGGCAGCTTGGTTTGTGGCCCAAACTTTAAAAGCCATTATTTTAACTGTTAAAACTAAAAAATTCAGATTTGACCTTTATGCTTTGCCGGGTGGTTTTCCTTCTTCGCATAGCGCTACGTCAATAGCTTTGGCAACCGCGGTGGGAATGATTTATGGTTTTGGTTCGGCAGTATTTGCTATTGCAATAGTAATGGCTTTTTATATTATTTATGATGCGCGAGTAATTCGAGGCGCGGCAAGCGAGCAAGCCCAATCTTTGAATCGTTTAATTTCGCTTTTGAACAGCGAATTTGATGAAGGCAAAGATATAGAAAAAGTTAAGGAAGTAATAGGACATAGTATCATAGAAATAACAGTAGGAGGTTTAATTGGAATAATTACCGCCTTTGTGATTGTACATGGAATATGGGTTTAGATAATTTACCAGAGGCCTATGCAAAAGGCCAAGTTAATTTTTTAGGAGCTCAAATAGATTTAACTAATCGTCCCTTTATCCCTCGGGAAGAAACTGAATTTTGGGTAGAGAAAGCAATAAAAGAAATTAAAGTTTTTTCTAAAAAAACAATTCGTTGTTTGGATGTTTTTGCCGGGTCTGGTTGTATTGGTATCGCAATATTAAAAAATGTTAAAAATACAATTTGCGATTTTGTAGAGATTGATAATAATTTTTTGAGACAGATAGAAATTAATCTTAATCTAAATAAAATTGATAAGAATCGCTATCAAATAATCCAGTCGGATATTTTTTCAAATGTTAATGGAAAGTATAATTTTATTTTAGCTAATCCACCTTATGTGGCCGAGGAAAGAATTCAAGAATTAGGCGAAGATGTAAGAAAATATGAACCGGGTATTGCTTTATTAGGAGGCAAACAAGGAATGGATTTTATTAAGATATTTTTAGAAGAAGCTTTTTTGTGTTTAGAAAATAAAGGAGTAGGGTATATAGAAATTGACCCCCAACAAAAAGAGCTTATTAAGTCCGAGATGGATATTTTAGTTAAAAACAAAAACTATTCTAATTATGAATTTTGGAAAGACCAATTTGGAAGAATAAGAGTTTTAAGAATTATTAAATAATATCAACATATATGTGGGAATATATTTTAGCAGGTATTTTACAAGGAATTTTTGAATGGTTGCCAATTTCAAGCGAGGGAATAGTAGCGCTTTTTACTAATTTTTCTTTACCTGAATTTAATAGTATTGATTTTGCGCTTTTTTTACATTTAGGAACGCTTTTAGCAGTAGTTATTTATTTTTGGAAAGACATTAGAGATTTAATTTTATTAAAAGATAAAAAATTTTTGAAATTTTTTATAATAGTTACCTTTATTTCCGGAGGATTAGGATTTTTTGTATATAAATTTGCTCGTAATATTAGCGGAGGAGCCGTCTTGCTTTTTATAATGGGTATTGGTTTATTTTTAACTTCATGGTTTCAAAGTAAAAAAATTAAAATTAAAGCCAGTGACAATATTAAAGCTATTGCAGTTGGATTTTTACAAGCCATTACGCCAATTCCCGGTATCTCGCGTTCGGGAGCTACCATTTTTGGGTTATCATTATTTGAAGATGAGCCAGATAAAATTTTGAAAACTTCCTATTTGATTTCTATACCTATAGTGTTGGGAGTAAATATTTATTCTTATATTCAAAATCCGGGATTAATTTTTCAGGGTCATTGGATAGCTTTAATTTTTAGTTTTATTTTTGGAATGGCAACCTTAAAGGTTTTGATGGATTTTTCAAAAAAAATTAATTTTTCAAAATTTACTTTTATTTTTGGTTGTTTATGTGTTTTGGCTTCAGTAATTTATTTATTTAATCCTACTTAAAATAATGAATTTAGATTAGCTGGATTATGAATTTTAATTCAACAATATAATAAAGCTGAGAAAAAAACAAAAAAGTTATTTTAATTTTTATTTAAAAATTATAAAAAAATTTACAATTGGGATTTAGTAGATATATTCGCACCAAAAATTGCGGGAAATTATTTATTAGATAAAGATAGGCAGATTATTTATAAATTGGCGCGGTCTAATTGGCAAAAGTAAAATTTTTGAAAATATGCAACTCAAACGCTTTGAATTCTGTTGCGATATGCAATTGAAAAGTTTTCATTTTTAGAAAAAAGCAGACTTTTAGGGCTTGACAACAATAAAAAATAATTTTATTATTTAAATAGTCCTTTAAGGAGGACAGAAAATGACTCCATTTGCCGTAAGTTTGGACCTTAAAAAAGAAATAAGCCTGTTAGACTTTGATGAAAAGCTGACAGAAGAATGTCAGCTTTTAGTGGGGGGAAAGATTTCGCAAATTGAAATTAGGATGTTTCGCGATAAAAATCCTTCCATGGAACGGCCAGATGAAAATCTTATAAAGTTTTGGCAGAATTGGTGTGAGATTCATTCTCAAGATACAAATGAACCAATGGTGAGCGTGGGAAAAATAGAGCGTGAAGGGAAAAAAATAATTTTATACGCTCATCAAAAAACTTACGCTGAATATTTATATAGTCACCAAAAGCCAAAACCAAACAAACTTTTGACGACTAGTCCGCACTTAGACAATGGCGATGTTTTACCTCTGTCAGTAGGGGCAGTGGCTCTAACAGCTCCCTCTCCGCAATATCCGCAGGGCTGTGTAATATTTGCTAAAAGGGGGCAAACTTCTTTTTATGCCGGTCAATATACATTAGTGCCGGGTGGATATCTTCATCCCGAAGTAGATAGGATTTCATTAAAAAGGGGGGATAATTCTAAGATAAAAAGATATTTCCGACTTATTTCCTTTGAAAAAGGGTTGAATCGGGAATTCAAGGAAGAACTGCCAGGATTAAGACCTTATTATGATTTAAAGATTTTAGGAATCTTTTATAACAGGAGCGGTAGTCGACAACCAATGATTGCTGTTTCCTTAAGATTAGAAGAGACGGCCGAAGAGGCTCAAGAAACATTAAGGCAGTATCGGCCTGATTGGGAAATTGAAAATTTTGTTTTTGTACCAGCCGACATCAATAGCTTAAGAGAATTTTTGAAAAACAATAGGGACAAGGTTGTCCCTGATGCGGTCTATAGATTGGTGCTTTGGTTAAATAATATATGACACTTTTTATAAGTGCCTTTTTTTTGAAAAAAATTATTTTTAGCGTATAATATATTAGTATGAAAATAAATAAATTAAATCAAGAACAGCGTCGGGCCGTAGAATTAACCGAAGGACCATTATTAATAGTGTCTGGCGCAGGAACTGGCAAAACCACGGTTTTAACAAACCGTTTGGCTTATTTAGTCAGTGAAAAAGGTGTTGCCCCAGAACAAATTTTAGCTTTGACTTTTACTGAAAAAGCTGCTTTAGAAATGGAAGAACGAGTGGAAAATATTTTGCCATTTGGATATTATGATTTTTGGATTTCTACTTTTCATTCTTTTTGCGACCGAGTCTTAAAAAATTACGGGCTTTTAGTAGGATTGCCGATGAATTATAAACTTCTTAATGAAACCGGAAGTTGGGTTTTAGTGCGTAAAAATTGGAATAAATTTAATTTTTTGAAAGAGTATCGGCCGCTTGGCAATCCAACTAAATTTATTCAAGCTCTAATTAAACATTTTCGTCAATGTAAAAATGAAGGCATTACTCCTGAAGAATATTTAGAATATGCGGATTATTTGAAATCAAGTTTAGACATTGCGCCAGCGGTTAATAAAAATATAAAAACAAAGCGTAATTCTAAAAAAAAGACAGATGTTTTTGAAGAAAATTTAGATTTATTGCAAGCTGAATATGCGCGAGTAAATGAAGTGGCTTTGGCTTATCACACTTATCAAAAAATTTTATTAGATAATAGTTGTTTAGATTTTGGAGATTTGATTAACTATACCATTGAATTATTTAAGAAAAGGCCCGAGATTTTAAAAATTTTTAGAGACCGCTTCCAATATGTAATGGTAGATGAATTCCAAGATACTAATTTAGTACAATATGAATTAGTCAAACTTTTAGCAGCGCCAAAAAATAATTTAGCAGTTTGCGCTGATGACGACCAGTCAATTTATCATTTTCAAGGAGCATCTTTTAATAATGTTTTAATGTTTAAGAAAGATTTTCCAAATTCTCAGCAAGTTGTTCTGACTGAAAATTACCGTTCACCTCAAAATATTTTAGATTTAGCCTATACATTTATTCAGCACAATAATCCCAATCGGTTAGAATATCAGCTAAATGAAAATATAGAATTAAAGAAACAGGCCGAGGAAAAAGGCGTAGATTTGAAAAATTTTGTTAAAATCAGCAAGCGGTTAAAAAGCAATCAAAAAAAACCAGGCGAAATAGAACTTTTGGGATTTCAGACAGGGGACGAAGAAATAACAGGCATTATTAATAAAATTTGGGAACTTAAAGAAATAGATGAGGATGCAAAATTTTCAGATTTTGCTATTTTAGTCCGGACCAATGAATCAGCTAATAATTTTAGCCGGGCCTTAGACCGGGCTAATATTCCTTATGAATTTGTTTCTTCACGGGGACTTTATACGAATCCTTTAATTTTAGATATTATTTCTTATTTTAAGACCATAATTAATTTTTATGATTCTCCGAGCTTATACAGAGTTTTGCGAATGCTTCCTTTAGATTTAGATGCAGATGAAGTAGCGCGGATTACTCAATACAGCGACAAAAAAGGAATTCCAGTTTATGAAGCTATTCAAGATGCTTATTTAATGACAAAATTACGTTCTGAAACAAAAGTAAAATTAGAAAAGCTTATAAAAAATTTAAAAAAGCACTTTACTTTATCTAAAGAAAAAAACACAAGCGAAGTTTTTATTAATTTGCTTGATGATTTGGGCTATAACCAAAAGTTATCTGAGCCAACTGAGCAAAACTTAAAATATTGGGATTTGTTTTATCAATTTTTCCAAAAGATTAAAGATTTTGAAAATTCCCAACCCGATGGAAAATTATTAGCTTTTGTAGAAGAATTACAAATGGAATTAGAAGCTGGCGAAGAGGGTGAGTTATATTCAAGTTTAGATAATTATTGTGATGCAGTGAAAGTAATGACCGTGCATTCTGCAAAAGGGCTTGAATTTAAGTATGTTTTTGTGGCTAACTTAGCGCATCGTAAATTTCCGAGTGACCAAAAAAGCGATCCCATCCCTTTGCCCTCAAAATTAGTAAAAGAAGTTTTACCCGAAGGAGATTTTCATTTACAAGAAGAGCGTCGTTTATTTTATGTGGCTTTAACTCGAGCTAAAAGGGGCTTATTTTTAACTTGGGCTGAAGATTATGGGGGCAAACAAATTAAAAAACCATCTCGTTTTTTAATAGAAGCTAATTTAATTAGCGAAGAAGTTTTGAAAGTGCATAGTGCCAAAAATGGAAAGATAAATAATTTTGGGTTTAATCGCAATCATAATTTTAAGTTAGAGTCTAATGAAACCACCAATCAAAGTGCAGTAAAAGGATTTTTACCGAATCATTTTTCTTATTCACAATTAACTGCTTTTTTAAATTGTCCTTTGCAATATAAATTTGCGCATATTTTAAAAATACAAACCCGAGGCCGTCCTAATTTTAGTTTTGGCAAAACTATTCATAATTCATTGCATAAATTTGTTGGTTTGGCAGTTAGAAATATTGAAGTCAAACAAAAGGATTTATTTGGAAAATCTGAAGCGCAAGCAAATGGCTTAACTTTATCTTTGCAGGACTTACTGGAAATTTATGATAAAGAATGGATTGACGATTGGCACGATGGTGATTCAAAAAAAGAATATTATATAAGAGGGAAAGAAATATTAAAAAAATTTTATGAAGATTTAAAAAAGAATCCATTAAATGTGCATTTTATTAATGGAGAGCCAGCCTTAGAAAAAGATTTTTCTTTAAAACTTAATGGAGATATTATAGTGGGCTCAATAGACAGGATAGATAATTTGCCTAATAATGAAGTAGAATTGATAGATTATAAAACCGGTAATCCCAAAACATCTTTAAGCGCGGATGATAAATTTCAATTATTAATTTATCAATTAGCTGCTACTAAAATTTTTGGACTAAAAGTTGGGAAACTTTCGTATTATTATGTAGAAGATGGAAGCATTAAATCATTTATTCCAACCGATGAAGATATAGTTAAAACTGAAGAAAAAGTTAAAGATATAATTACGCGAATTAAACGAAGTAATTTTAAACCTACGCCGAGCTGGAATTGCCAATTTTGTGATTATAGAGATATTTGTTCGCATAGAAAATTTTCATAAGATAAAGTATAATAAGTTTATGACTAAAATAAAAAATAAAAAAACAAAGATTGTTATTTTGGGAGACGGAGCGTGGGCAACCACCCTAGGTGTTTTATTGTCTGAAAATGGACATCAAGTTGTTATGTGGAGTGTTTTTCCTGAATACTTAAAACAATTAAGCAAAGAGCGAGAAAATAGAAAATATTTGCCGGGTATCAAAATTCCTAAAGATATTATCTTTGAACCAGATTTGAAAAAAGCGCTTGAACCGGCTGAATTAGTTATTTTTGCTATTCCTTCAAAATTTTTTAGAGATGTAGCTCGTCAAGTTAAAGCAACCAATGTTTCTTTGAAGGGAAAAATTTTTGTTAATGTGGCAAAAGGCATTGAACAAAAAACCCTAAAAAGAATGACAGAAATTCTAAAAGATGAATTTGGAAAAGTGTCGGTAGCTGTTTTATCAGGTCCAACAATTGCTATTGAGGTGGCTAAAAAAATGCCAGCCTTAGTAGTAGTTGCCTCAAATAATCATAAAATAGCTAAAAAAATTCAGGATATTTTTAGCAATAACTATTTTAGAGTTTACACCTCTACAGATGTGGTAGGAGTGGAGTTAGGCGGACCACTTAAAAATATCATTGCTATAGTCGCCGGCATTTCAGATGGGTTAGGTTTTGGTTCAAATACAAAAGCTGCAATTTTAGCGCGGGGGTTAGCAGAAATTCAAAGATTAGGATTAAAAATGGGAGCAAAAACAAAAAGTTTTGCCGGTTTAGCTGGCTTAGGGGATTTATCTACTACTTGTATTAGTTCAGAAAGTCGTAACCGAACTTTTGGTGAAAAAATTGCAAAAGGAGAAAAAGTAGAAGAAATAATTCAATCTACAGATAGTATTATTGAGGGAGCTACTACCACTGAAGCGGTTTATCAATTAAGCCGAAAATATAAAGTCGATATGCCCATTACTAAACAGCTTTATTTGATTTTATATAAAAATAAATCTCCGCAAGAAGCTTTTAGGGATTTAATGGGAAGGAAGCGAAAACCAGAATAAATTTAGAAAATAAAATAAATTACCCTTGTGTTAAAATAATTTTTAGGGTAAGGTGTGTTTTTAGAACAATAAATATAAATAATAAATATAAATAATAAATAAAATATATGAAGATAAATGTTTTTATAGAAAACCCCAAAGGAAGTATAAATAAATATGAATTTGATAAAGAAACTAATCAAATTAAATTAGATAGAGTATTATATTCGCCAGTTTATTGGCCATTTGAATATGGTTTTATTGAAAATACTTTATCCGAAGACGGTGATCCTTTAGATGTAGTTGTTTTAGCCGAACATGCCACCTTTCCGGGTTGTGTGGTGCCTTGCAAGGTAATTGGAATGCTTAATATGGAAGACGAGGGGGGAGTAGATTATAAAATTTTGGCAGTGCCAGATGATAAAATTGATCCAAGTTTTAAGGAAATTAATAGTCTTGATGACTTAACTGAATATCAAAAAAAGGTAATTCAAGAATTTTTTGAAACCTATAAAAGATTAGAACCAAATAAATGGGTTAAAATTACAGGTTTTGAGTCAAAAGAAGTTGCCGAGCAATTAATTGAAAAATCAAAAAAATAATAAATAAATTTTTTAAAATGGAAGAAAAACAATATCAAGTTAATAAAGATAAATGTATTGGTTGCGGAAGTTGTGTTGTAGCTTGTCCCGGCGGCACGGAAATGCAAGCCGATGGCAAAGCTCATGTAATAAGTTCAGCAAAAATTGAAGAATGCGGAGGGGTAGATTTATGTCCCTATGGCGCTATTGAAGAAATTAATGGTATTCCGGACGACGAGGGAGAAGAAGAATAAATAAAATTTTATGAAAATAACTCAAAAAACAATTTTAGCAGATATTATAGAAGACCAAAAAGCCGAAGCAATTTTAGAAAAATATGGGGTACCTTGTTTAACTTGTCCCTATGCTCAGGAAGAAATGAATAGTTTAACTTTAGGTCAAATTTGCGAAACTTATGGGTTGGATGGGGATGCTTTGATAGATGAGCTTAATCAAGTTTTAAATAAAGAATCGGATGAATAAACCGGTTCTTTTTATTTTTGGAATTTTAATAGGAGCAAACCTTTTTACATGGGCTTTATTTTTTGAAGCGCGCCAACCCCCTAATTTAAGGGTTGATTTTTTAGATGTTGGGCAGGGTGATGCTATTTTAATAAATACACCAGATAAACAAAAGATTATTATAGATGGTGGACCAAGCTATAATTTAGCAGCAGAAAAATTAGCTAAGAAAATTCCTTTTTGGGACCGAGAAATTGATTTAATGATTTTAACTCATCCTGAGAAAGACCACTTTATCGGACTTTTTAAAATATTAAAATTATACAAAGTAAAAAACATTGTTTGGACGGGCGATACAAAAGATACAGCGGAATTTCAAAATTTTTATGATGCGGTTTTGAAAGAACAAGCTGAAGAAGGCGCTCAAATATATGAATTAGACGCTTATGATAAAATATTGCTTGGCAAGACGGAAATGGATATTTTATTTCCATTTCAGGCTGTCGCGTCAGCAGGTCAAGAATCGAAAAATGAAAATTGTCTTGTTAGCCGATTAGTTTTTAACAAAAATGAATTTTTATTTACTGGAGATATTGGAAAATCTGAAGAATTAGAAATTATAAAAAGCGGAGAAGAAATTCAATCAGATGTATTGAAAGTGGCGCACCATGGTTCAAAATATAGCAATTCCGAAGAATTCCTTAATATGGTTTCACCAAAAGTGGCAGTTATTCAGGTTGGTAAAAATAATAGTTATGGACATCCAACTCCCGAAATTTTAGAACGGCTAAATGCCGCGCAAATAAAAGTATACCGTAATGATATTAATGGCAATATAGAAATTATCTCTGATGGAAATAATTTAAAAATTTTAAGCGAGACATCTTTAAAATAATTGAAAATTTGCTATAATATAGATGGTCCCGGTATTCAAAAATTCCGAACGTCTTTTTCAAAGGGAGCCATAATAGTTAACCGCCGTGGCGGCTGACTGAGGCACCCACTTGGATTCTTCGGATTCCATTTTGAAAAAGCCGGGACCATCAAAAAACCGCAAAGCGCGGTTTTTTGTTTATAATTTTATTGGCAATCTTGAGGGCAATTTTTTACTGATTCAGCGCAAGGACAGCCAATGGCCATACAAACTATTTCTTGGCACATTCCATCGCCACACAAATCTTTGCAATAAAGCGGGGATTCGTTTTTTGATTCTTTTGACATACAACAAACTTGATGAGACGAACATCCTTTCAAATAAACAACACCATCACCTTCTTTACATTCCTCGGCGCAATAGCCACCTTGTTTTACACAATTATTTATTTTATCTTTTCCACATTCACCCTTAAAAAATGCCCATTCTTCACACTCGCTTTTATCAGTGAAAATACAAACTCCATATTGGTCACCATTAGCGTTTTTTCTAATTTCTAATTTTCCTTCTTGTTCTTTACAATAAACCGAAGCTGGATTAGCGATTTCGGTTGTTTCAGTAGATGGTGGTTTTGTTTGTTGGTACCAATCTTTATTAAAACCCATTGCCTCGCATGACGAGGCTAAGCGGCATTGAATTGAACTGCATTCAGGGCAGGGAGGGCAGACAATACAGCCATCAGGGCAAAAATCGGGTTGGTATTGGTTACAATAATTTTCATCAATAGTTACTGCGGGATTTTCTTGCGGCGGTAGATTATTTTTTTTCCAATATACGCTGAGAAATATAGCTGCCGTTAAAGCCAATGCGACGAGAACTAAAATTAAAATAGCGCTTATTTTTTTATTCATTTTTTAAAATTTATTTTAACAACTCCTCAATCGAAATATTCAGGGTTTTGGCAATTTTCACCATAGTTTGTATATTTAATATAATATTTGTTTTTTTGGCCAAATCGTCCTGCGTCATCTAAGTTTTTTCGCGATTTTTTATATCTTTATTTTGAGTATAACAGAAATTAATGCATAATGCCAGAAACATATTGCATTCCATAAGGGCGCAGCAAGCATAATTAATAGATAGGCCATACATTATAAATAGGTTGTTTTATGATGTTTTTGTCTTTGTGTAATGCTTTTCAAAACAAGCTTTCTCCTGTACAATACATATTAAGATGGCAAGAACGGCAATTAGTTCAAACCAAGGTCGCAAACAAGTTAATTAATCAACCAATAAACAGGCCTCAAGAGTGCAAAATAGAGTGGCATTATACATTTTCTATACAGAAATAGAAAAATTTGCTAAAATGAATAAAATTCCGATTCTT
>Ga0208196_1001607_pt1 | contig 23339 bp, 17 predicted proteins | sample AD_JPNNA7_MetaG_FD_184443 | JGI IMG/M metagenome (GOLD analysis project Ga0208196, IMG submission 184443) | Active sludge microbial communities of municipal wastewater-treating anaerobic digesters from Japan - AD_JPNNA7_MetaG (SPAdes) (version 2) | ecosystem: Engineered > Bioreactor > Anaerobic...
GGGTTACCCACATACCCACAGCCGCAACGAGCGCTACGCGCATCAGCGCTCCGCGCCGGCTGTGGATATGCCGGGTCGGGGACAGCTGCTGCGCACCTGCCCACAACCCTTGGATAACACCGGCACGGAACCCCGGAAAAGAGGACATTTCTAACGAGATAAGACTGAGGACATTTCTAATGTGGTTTGACACGGTCCTTGCGATGGACTTTCCGGCGGGCACCCGATCGTGTATCATGCCACTTTCACCATGCGTTCGGAATGGGATACTGGTGTTGGCTTCCGCGAGCGGCGTCATTCTACGGCAGAAGTCGTGTCTACCGTGAAGGTATTGCGGTGCATGGGAAGAAGCATATTCCGGTGCCCGGAAAGGCGGAGCGCGGTATTGGAGTATGGCTCGAAGCAGCAAGAACACTGGACGCCGCAGCCACGACGATTCCGCCACGGTGGCAACGCGGGCCGCTGAACTCCTCCGGGATGACATTGTTCAGGGGGCCATCGGAGGAGGTGAACGCCTCAACGAAGTCGCCCTGGCGGAAGGGTACGGCGTGAGTCGAATTCCCTTGCGGGAAGCTCTCCGAATCGTGAAAGGACAGGGGCTGGTTGAAATACACCCGTTCACCGGCGCGCCGCCATCATGCTCCTCATCTGGTGGAAGAGTGGGGTCAAGAATGGCGCGATGTAGAGGAAGTGTCTGAGGCCGTACGCGCACAATGGCTGGATGCATTCTTCGGTTTCGGTCAGGTAGTTCTTCATGCGCTCGGGTGTGAATGCGCCGTTCATGCTGGCGAGGTTGTCGCAACGGTCCGCCATCTTGATCAGGATGGACAGCCCGTCCTGCCCGATCTTTGCGAAGTAGTCGTCCAGGGATTGCCCGGCGCGCTTGGTAAGCGCACAGACCTGGCGGGCCATCTCCTGAGCCCGCGGGAGAATGTCCCGGAGGTATTGTTCGGTCATGCTGGCGTCTTCGACGGTGTCGTGAAGGAGCGCCGCGGCAAGGAGCGCGTCGTCTCTCACCCCAAGGGTGTAGAGCGTTCGGGCGACGCGCAGCGGGTGGGCGAGGTACGGCTCGCCCGTGCGGCGGTACTGGTTGTGATGGCATTGGCAGGCCAGCGGGAGTGCGATGCTCGTGAGGGGCCACCGGCGGTTGTTGGCGGTGCGCTCGAGCCAGCGGAAGTCCTTCCGGGCTTGCCAATACCGCTGCCAGGCGGTGTCCGTGAACTGCAGCGGCCCCTGCAGTGGTGGTTGGTGGGCGAGCGTGCCGCTCGGGGTGGCCGGGGTGGTTTTGCGGGTGATGAGGGTCATGATGGCCTCCTTTTCGTGTGCCGCAGCCTTTTGTAGGCCTCCTAAAGTGATAGACCTTTCGAGAGGGGGGTTTTGTCGGCTGGCTTTTGTGAACTGGGAGCTGTCGTGTGGAAGTCCAGTGTCGGAACGGGTGAGACAGTATGGGGGGGCGGTTGGATTGTGTCTTCAACCGTTCAGTTGCTTGTCTTGCGGAGGGTCGCCCAGTAGGTTTCCTGTCCAAACGTGAGATGGCCTGCCATGGCGCCTGTTGGTTCGGGTTGCGTTTGCGGTTTTTGGAGACTGGAGTATGTGGAGTTTACGCGTCAGAACAGATGCAGCGTTGCGGGTTGTCATCCCGCCCGGCGGCTGTTTCTACTTGGCAGTGCTCGGAAAAATAGTTAAAGAAAGACGTCTCGGTTCTCTGCAATAGAGGGCGCTCTATCCATCGGATCAGTTCATGACAAGAACCCATCTATCCGCAACAGAGCGCCACGCTTAAACTCCACACTCTCTACCCTTCCCAATCAAAAACAAGACCAAAACAATAAGCAGCCAATTTGTATCCAAATGACTGAAAGCCTTGGAGAAGGCGATCAAGGGCAGAGCGCTGCGCCTATCCGAACCGGGCTTTGAAGGTACTCGATTCAACATCGGGATCGAATAAGAGCCGGATCTGGTTCGTGTACGCCCGCCCCACCTTCGTGGCCACCAACAGGATCAATCCGCAAGACTGGAGATAGCTCAGATGATTGTAGAAATGCATGTACGAAAACGGAACTTCGCCAGCCGCCTGGCTGAGATTTTTGTATCGCTGGTAGACCTCTCGAACAAATCCGGCCTGCGATCTCCGGGCGCTTTCCAGAATGAGCAGGCAGCGGTCGTTCAAGTCGTGAATGACATCCACGACCACGTCTTTGTTGGCCCTGCCGAAGGCGCTGTCGACGTCAAGTCCCGGCTCGCTGGCCAGGTAGAAGAGGCTCTTGATGGCGACGCGAACGTCCGAGTTCGTGTTTTTGGTGGTAAGTCCGGCGATGCGCTGGAGGTCTTCAGGATTGTGTCGGGCGAGGCCTTGCTGGGCGCGCGTCTCGAGGATGGTCATGCGCCAGTTGCCGGTGGGCCTCATCCAGTTCTACTGGATGGTGCTGGGTCCCGCGATGTTGGCCATCTCTAAGGTCTGGCCGGGATCGGTCTTGATGCTGGGCGAGACCTTCCATTTTGTGCCGGGATCGCGTGCGGCCTCGGTTCTGGTTCCTTCGATGGCCATGCCGCCTTTCCCTTTCGGGCCGGTGAGGTCTTCCGGGAATATGGAGCACGGTTGTGCGCCGGTCAGGCGCGAAAGATTTCCCAGGCTCAGATTCAACCCGTTGTACATAATGGTCTGCCTCGGACGAAGGCAGCTATTTCATTTGTGGGATGATGATGCCGCGCAAAATGACCTTCTGAACGGCCAAGAAGACGACCAGCGTGGGAATCACAGTCAGCACCAGTGCAGCCATCTTGTCAGCGTCGGGCGTCTGTTGATACTGATAGATGAAGACCATGAGGGGCCACTTGGCTTTTTCCTGACAGACAATCAGGGCAAACATGAATGCGCCGTACATGGCCTGGAACGCACTCAGGGCGATGACGGCGAAGATCGGGCTGCAGATGGGCACGGCAATTTGCCAGAACATTCTGAGTTCAGATGCGCCATCAATGGTTGCCTGCTCGAACAGTTCTTTGGGCAGGCTGTCGAAGAACCCTTTCAGGAGAAATACGAAGAAGCCTTGCGCCATCCAGGGGAGAAGGATCGCCCAGTATGTGTTAAGAAGGTGCATTTCACGGACCATGAGGAAGCTTGGGATCATAGCCACTTCGGCCGGGAATGCCATGGTCACAACCATGAACAGGAGGACCTTGTTCCCGTAACTCAGCCGGTAGCGGGACAGCGCGTATGCGGCCAGCGGATTAACCGTAAGCTGTATGGCCACGTGAGCGCCGACCAGGATCAACGTATTGATCAAGGCGCCGCCTTTTGAGAACAACTCTTCAAAAGCTTTGATATAGGAGTAGAAGAGAAAGTGGCGCAGCCATTGCCAGCGGTTCTGAAAGAGCGTGATGGTATCTTCTTCCTTGGCGGGAGGAGGTACTTCGGCGAACGAAGCGAATTGTGTGCCGTAGGCCGCGTTCATGTCCTGCACGGAGGCGTAGCGTTGCTGCAGGAATTCCTGGTACATCCTTTCCGGCCGAATGACACGCAGCGCTTCGAGGGGGGCCACATCGACAAATTTCGCCCAATCCTTGTAGAGGACGGGATCGCTTTCGGGGTACCGCTCTGGGAGTGGGATGATATCGATAGACGTATACGCCGGTCTGTATGTCAAGCCGAGGGTGTCAGCGAATTCCCGCGCCTTTGCGGCGTCAAATGACTGAACAGTCCCGTACTCTTGACGAAGGTACCGTGTGAATTCATTCTGTGCGTCAATCAAACGGATATGGACGAGGGCGACGCGGCGACGGACAATGGATTCCCACAGCGTGCGCAAGCGAGGATTGTCGGGCGGGGCCTCGGGCATCCTGATTTCGTGCCAGAATCGACAGTGGGTGCCGCATAAGGCATTGTATTCATCGATGCCGTTCATCTGTCCCATGAGATGGTATTGGTAATAGGGGTCCAGGTCGCATGCGCTGATATCGGCGCCTGTGAGCTCCTCCCGGCGCCACTCCAGCCAATCGCGATAGTGGGGCGAATTGTGGTCAATATAGAGGAAGCGAAAGTAATTGAAAGGCATGGGCCACCGGTGTACGGGCGAGCCGACCTTGTGTGGCCGGATGTCGGCACACGAAAAGACCTCATAGTCGGAGCCATAGGCACGGTTGAGATTGTCAATGCTTTGATACTTTCGCTTTAACCAGTCTTGATACCGCTGGGCGTTTGTCATGCCATCGAGAGACGTCCAGAAGTCCACGCGAGTGAATTCTTCGGGGAGCGCAAATTTGAACTCCTGATAATCCCGAACGCGCCGCTGCACACGGGCGTCTTTCCAGTGGACATATTCCGGACTATCGGGATGAAGGTGGGGGAAATAGTCCATGTTCCGAGTGATTTCGTTGTAATTTTCCTGTGTCCGTTGGTATGCGAGCAAGGCGGGTCTCCGCGCGCCCGACCACCCGTCACCGACATGCTTCAGGTACCAGTACTTTGCGAAGAACTTGTCCTTGTCATAGAGGTAGCGCGGAACAATCCGGTACTCGTTATAGTCGGCGGAATCGGTAGAGGCGCTACTGACCATGATGAGGAAGGGATAGATCATAGTGACACTGCCGAGCATGAGCAAGGCATAGGTCACGCCGATTGCGAGCCTGGTGCGGGGGGCTTGGCGGTCGACATCGGTGAGAATGGACATGGCCGTTATGCTTCCTCCGCTCTTCGAAACTCTACTTTGGAGAGCATGCGCAGGTTCAGCAGGGTGAAACCGATCAGCATGGCCCCCAGAATCCACGCCATGGCAGTGGCATATCCGAAACGGAGGTACATGAAGGCGTTGTACCAGATTTCGATGCCGATGGTGCGTGTTGCATCGGCGGGCCCGCCCCCCGTCATGACGAAGACGTTCTGCATGGCGTGAAACGCGCCGATAAACGCGCCAAGGAGATTGATGATCAGAAGCGCCTTAAGAGTAGGAAACGTAACGTAACGGAGCTTGCGGAAAAATCCGCACCCATCCAGAGTAGCCGCCTCGTAAATTTCTATAGGGACGGCCTTAAACGCGGCCATATAGATAAGACTGCCGGGACCGGCCGATGCCCAGACGCCGGCAACGATGATGCAGGCCATGGCCATGTTTGGATCGGTGAGCCAACCGTAGGGTCCCAAGCCGATATGGGCCAATAGGCCGTTAAGGAAACCATCCGGCCCGGCAGCGTAAAACATCCTCCAGAGGTACATCAAGACCAGGGGACTGGTGACCGCGGGGAGATAGTAAATGCTTCTGAACAGGACGGTGAACCGTCGGACCTCGGTCAGCATAAGGGCCAGGATGATAGGGGCGAGGAAACCGATGCCGATCGACATTCCCACATACAACAGTGTATTTCTTATTACCTTCCAGAACAGGGGAGATAACAGGGCCTCAATGAAATGGTCGATGCCAATCCACTTCCCCCCTCCGATGAGGTTGTAATCCTGAAAGGCCATGAGGGTCCCGCGGGCGAGCGGGATGTACTGCCAGACCAATACCGCCAGGACGGCGGGGGCGAGCATAAGCCATGCGGAAACGTGGACCCGCCGTGGCAGGCGCTCATACAGGGCAAGTTCTTCGCGTCTGCGGTGAGCGGAACGGATCGCTGCGAACAGGCCGGCGCCGGCGACTGGTACGACAATGGCCAGAAAGGTCCAGCCGATGGTGCGGTACCGCTGCATAGCCTCGGGTGGCCGTGCACCGAAGACGACATTGTTGACGTCGGCCACTTCGGCGGCGATAAGCTTGCGCAAAGTATCGGGATCGCCGCACCGGTCGTCGTAGAGCACCATATCCATGATTTTGGGCATGGTGTGCTGGCAAACAATCTTGTATCCCGGGCCGAACGGAAGAGGGCGGACGTAGTTGAACATGTGGTCGAAGAACTGAACCCATTCAGGGGGGAGGTCCTCGACGATCTCTTTGTAGCCATAGGTTTCAAGCAAGTCGGGTCTTACAAACTGGCCTTTTCCCAGCTCAACCATCGTATCAACGTAGTTCTTAATGTGGCCGGGGCCGTTCATGAACTGAACAAACTGGGCGGCCGCCCTGCGTTTGGCGACGTCGTGCTCGGGGATCGCGGCATTGACGGCCATGGGAACGCCGAATGCGACGGTTGCTTCGCCGCCGGGTCCTGCGGGGAGCGGAGCAAGACCCAATACATAGGGGTCGAGGCCGTCGCCCTCGATCCATATGTCAAACCGGTCATCTACCGCGTAATCAATCACCATGGCCGTTTGTACATTGAGGCCGAGAGTAAAATCTTGACTCCACTCGGTGAACGCGTTTGGATTCACGCCCGTGTTGTAGAGCCGCGCCACGCCTTCGTGCTCGATGCCGTCCCGCTGCCATCGTTCCCTCGTGAGCCGGCGAAAAAACGTCAGGGCGCGGATGCCCGCTTCTTCGTCAATAGTCAGTCGCCACTTATCGTTATGGTCCATGGCGACGATGTCGCACCCTGACTGAAAGAAAAGCGCCGTGAGGTAGTCGACGCCGTCCCGCCCGACTTTCAGTCCGAGCCCGTACTGCTGTTTGCCGCCTTTGCGGGTGACTGTGAGTTGCTGTGCGACGGTGAACAGTTCCTCCCAGGTCCGCGGCGGCTTGGGCCGTCCCTGTTCATCGACAATACCCGCCTCCTCAAAAAGGTCCTTTCGGTAGAAAAGAGCGGCACCCCCAAATCCTGCCGGACTTATGTTGGCGTAGACATGGCCGTCCCGTTCGACGGCGGCCCTCATCAGGGGCGGGACTTTAACGTTCAACGGTTCGGTAACGGGATCCAGATATTCGTCTAAAGGGGCGAGGAAGCCCTGGTCAATAAAGACTTGAACGTCCTCAAGATTGAAGAACGTCATTCCGGAAAAACCGAACACATCTGGCGCGGTCCCCGCCGCTATAGCCATAAGCTCCGCAGCACTGCGTTCCTCTCCTTGCACGTAGAGCTCCGTGTAGCTATAGGGCCGGATCTCGGGATGCGCGCGGAGGAATTCGTCAAATGATTCCCGCTGCGCCGCGCGGTAGGGGATGGGCAATCGCGATTTTGGGATGGATTTCAGGCGGAGCGCAATAGGCGTTTCAGGGGTGGCTCGATGCACGGACGGTTCCGCTGTGGCCCCGCAAGCGGCCAAGAGGATGAGCGCGATGATCAACGCGGCTAGCCGCTGGCGAATCCAAACCTTTTGCGTATACGGGTTTTTCTCTTGCGTCATATCTCACGTTCGCCATGCGGCGTGCGTTGCCGCACGGACGGGGACCGCAATTAACAAGCCCTGCAGAGCCCCAACAAATCATTCACGTGGGCCGTCGCCAAGCACACATGCGTGTCGGCCGCCCCATAATATATCTTCACCTCGCCGGAGTCTTCCAAGATCATTCCCCCTGGAAAGATGACGTCAGGCCGGTAGCCGCCGTCTATCTCGTAGGATGCCTCAGGGACCAAAAGCGGTTCTTTGCTCAATCCGAGGATCTTGCGCGGGTCCTGGAGGTCAAGCAGCATCAGGCCGGCGGTGTAGCGCATCTGCCAGTCTCTTTCCCAGCCCCGCTTCGGCCGACGTTCATCGAGGTCGACAGCGTGAAACGAGGTCAGCCATCCGCATTGTGTTCTTATTGGCGGCGCGGCGGGACCGATTTTGAAGTTGGCGAACGGCACCTGCTCAAACCCGAGCAGGAGACTGTAGTCGCCCCAGTAGCGGAGATCGGGCGAGGCGCCAATCCATATGTGCGTCCAGTATCCGGGATGGTGAAACGGGCGTTCCAGCCGGTAGTAAAGTCCGTCGACGATCTCCGGGAACAAGACCAGGTTGCGGTTCTCGCTCGTGGTCAAGCCCAGCACCTCGAATTTCTCGAAATCCTCCGTAACGGCAATTCCCGAGCGCGTGCCGTGTTTCCACGTGTCGGCCGCGAAACACATATGGCAGCGCCCGTTCAGGACAACCAACCGCGGGTCGTATACCCGCCGGACATGGTCGTCTTCCCAGGCAAAACAGGGCTTGGGACGGACTTCCCAGCGGGTGCCGTCTTTGCTGGTGGCCAGCCCGAGGCTGGTCTTGAATGGCTCAATCTTCTTTGCGTCGAAGGATCCGTGGTCAATGCGAAAAACCATCACGTATTCTCCGTTGTACTTCGTCACACCCGCATTGGAAGTGAGCGCGACAGAGTAAGGGATGTCCTTCGGAGATAGAATGGGATTTGCAGGATGCCTTCTCACGCAGGAATTCGACCACAGACTTCCGATGGGCAGACATTGCATGAGAAATTCCTTTCCGGGCGTCTGGGTCAGGGTCATGTTCGCGGCCAGGACCTGTTTTTCAGCCCCAGGATGCAAGCCGCAACCGTCATGAGCTACGGGCCGATTTCCGTCGCGACTTCCCGTTCTCAACTGGAAAAACGGAGTGTTTCTTAATAGCAGCCGCCCCCGATTGGCGCTTTGCATTTTCGCTTCCTTATTGACATACTGAAAATGGAAAAGGTTAACGCGGTCTGAAATGGAGCCAGGATACATGGCGGGCAAAATGCAAAGGAGCAATCGTAAATGCTAAGGGTATAATGGTATCGGTGAACGAACATGAGTAAGAGACAACCTCGTCAACGGAATGCGGGCAAATGGAAACGCGCGGCCACGGATGCGGCGCTCTTCCTGCATGCCCAACAGAGGTACAAGGTGCAAGAGATAGTGCGACGGGTGCAGCAGCATGTGGCTCCTGCATGCTCATTCGTCACCGAATACTTGAACCTCCTGGCCGAAGACGTAGGTCTGGGAGGGGTGTCTGTTTACTTTGGCGACAATGAACTTCGCCATCATCCGATTGACAAGTCCACTGAAGACATGACGCCGGATGAACTTGCCCAACTCGCCGAACAGACAAAACTCGAGATCCCCCGGATGCGAAACTTCTGCCAGAGACTCCGAACGTTTCCCGAAGGAGCGAGACGATGCTGGAATTGTGATATCCGATGGGTGCGGCGAGCTGCGCGGACGAAACGGACTCATGTGTACCAGTGCCACGCCGGACTGACCGATATCGTAGTGCCGATTGTTGTTCGGGGGGAGTACGCCGGCCGTATCATGACCGGACAACTCTTGCGCAGGGGCACGAACGTCGACGGGTTCGCCGAGATTTGGGGGCGCGTGAAAGATGTTGGCGCCTTGGAAGGGGCGGAACTCAAGGAGGCCTACCGGGAATTGCGTAGCGTGACCGATGCGGAACTGCGCCGTATCGTCAGCGTACTGGAAGGGGCCGCAAGAACGCTCGGGGACCTGTGGGAGAACATCACGGTCCTTTTTGAGCAGGAAAAACAGCTTCTCCACATGCCTGTGTATCTCCAGAGAGAATTCGCCGAATGGCTTGTCAGTGGTCAGAACGTCACGGAAACGGAAGCCATGGCCCGGGCAAGGTGCATCGGCCTGGGTGCCTTACCCACCGTGGTTCTTGTGGCCCAGCCGGACCTCACGACCGCGGCGACGTTTGAAATGAACGCCGTACAGCGGCAAGAGGTATTTGCCCGTCTCCTGGAGGCGATGCATGCGGTCGGCGAGCATGTGCCGAATTCGTTCGTGACGTCGATCGGGCCCGGCGAGCTTATCATGTTCTGGCATCTCCCGGAGACGCGCAATCCAGGCTTGAGAGGCCTGAACATCTGCGAGGTATCCGATAAGATCAAGGCAACCATGAAGCGTTCCCTGTCCGTGCCGGTGCGGACCGGATTCAACATGAACAAATACCCGGCGGATCGCATGAACGAGGCCTACCGCGAAGCCCGTGCCGCCTTGCATAACGGCGTTGAGCGGCCTGTGCGCCCCGCCCATGAAAAAGAAGACCGCAACGAACTGCTCGCAAGAAGACGGAAAGAACTGACGCCTTGCCTGCGCGAATTAAGGGATGCGGTCCGAACCGACAATGGGAAGGTCGCCGGACGAATCCTCGAGAAGATGTTGACTACGGTCACCCGTTTTGACGATCAAGACCGCGATCTTCGCCGGCTGCTGTTCACGGAAATGGTGTACTGTTTCTTGGATTCCCTTCAAGAAACCCATTTCTGCGACAAGGAAGTAGAACAACTCCGCTTGGACTACATGCGGTCGTTTTCCAGCCTTACGTCCATGGAGGAGATTTTGGAGTGGTTCCGCAGCCGCCTGGCGGAAATGGTTTTGCACATGGAACAAATGCGCCGATCACCCGAAGAGTGCGCCGTGGCCCAGGCCTGTTCGATAGTCAATGAGAGCTTGAACGCGCGGCTTAACCGGGGTGACGTGGCCCGGAGCATCGGTATGTCAGAGAGCCATTTTGGTTCGGTCTTCCGGGAAAAAACGGGAGTCTCATTTCGGGAATACGTCCAGTTGGCCCGCGTGGCACAGGCCCAGAGACTCCTCTTGATGCCGGGAAAATGCGTGTCGGAAGTCGCCATGGATGTGGGTTATGCCGACATTTCTTCGTTTACGCGTGCCTTCAGCAGGGTCTGTGGTACATCGCCGACTGAATACCGCGATTCGCCGCGCAGTTACAAGTCGGTAACGCTGCCTGCGGAGCCGTACTCCCCCTGAAAACCGGGGGATGCGCATGGCCAAGGCGCGCGATCCTGAGAGCCTCTACCAGGCGGTTGCCCGCCCCTTAGTTTCCCAACCCCGCGTCGCCAACCAGCCGTTGAAAGACTTCGCGATCAGCGGCGGAGGGGTCTGATTGGCCGAGTGACGAAAATGTGTTCCTTCAGCCCGCCCAAGGCGACCGCACGCCTCCCCAGTTCATACTGGCGAAGAGTGCTTTCCGTGTTTTGAAAACACCTTCTGGAGCGTGGACTGGCGCACGTAGAAGCAGGCATCGCGCCGCACGTGATCGCAGGTGACTTCCTGCCGGGGCATATCCATCAGACAGGGTCCCTGCGCAATGTGTCCCGCACCCTCCCCGCCAGGGCCGGTACCATCTGCGTTTACGTCTCGCCACTCAAACATGTGCTCTCACAGGTTCTTGGGGTCTGCGTTGAACGCCTCTGGCCTTCACCATGGAGCGGCGCTGTCTGCGTCGAAGCCTGCCGTCACGCGGCAAATCCGCGACCCAGGAACAGCGCCATGCCCCACTTCCCTGCATACTGGCGGGGTCCACCTGAGTTACTATAAGGACCCGACCACGTCAGTTGGCGTCCTCTCCTGCTTTCGCAAAAGCGCCCAGAGCAACAGCCATATTCTTGCTGACCGGCGGTTCCCCGGGATACCGCTGGAACTGGACGTGTCCGTCCATATAGAGCACATTAGACCCTCCGGGAATGTGGTTGAAGGCAGAAACGATGGTGGTGACCACGTCCCACATGATCGGGATCTCGCTCTGTGCCCGTGCCGAGCCGGCAGGGTTATTGATGTCGGTGATCATGAACCGCTCGATCCCTTCGCGCAGGCGGTAGACCGTTCCGCCTCCGCCGTTTCCATTTCCGGTATCTACCGGAACATCGCTTGCTGCCACACCCCGAATGAAATCGGGTACCCGATACGGAGGAAGAGAAAGCGCCTCGGTTACTTTCTCATAAAAGACGTAGTCGCAAAGGTCAAGGAATTGGGCAGGCACTGCGGCGTCGAGGGGAACCCACGGAAACCAGGCTGTAAGTGGAGAAGAGCCCCACAGGCGCGTGTTGTAGTTGTCGCCGATACGGTCAAAAACCCAGCCCAAGTATTGATAGCTCCCGTCGACGAGAAGAACTCCGCGATCGCTCGGTTCTCCGCCCTTGCTGTAAGGAATGTTAAACTCAAACTCTCCTGTCTCTTGATTCTTCAGGTTATCCGTCGTAAATTTGGAGTCTGACGGGCAGACGACAATACTGGGATCGGTCAGGTATTCCGGGTAGATCGTTGACACACACGGGCCCATCGCCCAGACGAGTTCGAAGGTGTAAGGCACGGGGGGCCAGCCATAGTCCCACCCCTGGTAGGTCAATTCAAACGTGTATTGCATTGGCGGGTATTGTTCGCCTTTGGCCTCATTGGCATACATCTTGTAAACCAGGCCCCACTGCTTCAGGTTATTGGCGCAACTCGCCCGGCGGGCGGCTTCGCGCGCGCGCGCCAGCGCCGGAAGCAGAATTGCGGCGAGAATCCCGATGATCGCGATTACTACTAGCAATTCAATCAGCGTAAAACCCTTGTTACGATTTCGCATGGCACACGTCCTTCCTTTCCTTAGTCTTCAATCTTGTTTCATCAGTTTACGAATCCGCGATGACAATGGGTAGCGTTTCGATAAGCAAGTTCCAGACCCTCCGAACGGTGTGTCCATCACCCTTCTGTTGCAGGTCATCTCACTCACTCTGTGAATTCCTGACGCTTTTTCTTGTATCAGATTCTTTCACCGCGGGTTTTGCATTTTCGACGGATTCTTGGCACTTCATTGCCCGCCGGGACCATGCCGACTATACGCAGAATCGCCCACAACGCTCTGAAGGACAACAAGCCCAGAAAGAAGGGGTCAGAACCAAACTACCCCAAACTGACTCGGAAGGAAGCTACCTCCAAGCGGTCCTGTTGGCGCTATGCCTTCTGGTGCGATTGCCCTGACATGCTTGAATGGAACCCGCCGGCGGGGAAAGCTTGTCGCGCGGTTCTTTTGGAAACAGAACAGCAGGGCCAAGCTTATCCTATAAATTGGCAATTCTACATCGAAAATGAAAAGCGGGAATGCGAACTGCTCACTAGAATGCGTTCAGATGTGCTCTTTCAGAAGCACCCGGATGCAAGCGGGTGCCTATCGTGCCTCAAACGGCCTCCCTGACTTCCGCGAGCGGTGTTGTGTCCACGCCGCGTGGTTCCGTAAAGATCGAGCGGGAGGCAACAAACAGCCGCCTGCATGGAAAGGTGGAATTGTTGGCAGCAGTTGCGCATCCTCTGTCTTGGCGGGAATCGGGGTTGTACAGGCTGGTGCAGGTAAACCGGAAAGGAGAACAAGATGCGACTCAGCATAGGCGGTTACAGTTTTCACCGCATGCTCGACGCGGGCAAGCAGGACGTCTTTCAATACATCGCCGACTGCAAGAGGTTCGGCGCCACCCAACTCGACCTTTGGAATGCGCAGTTGACGCCTATTCGAAATGCTGACCACGCCATTAAGGCAAGTCTGAACGCGAAAAATGCGTCGTTGACGCCAGAGGACAACGTCTACCTGCAACAAGTCCGCACAGCGGCCGGCGCCGCAGGAATGCCATTCGGCTGCATTGCCGTGGATGGCTGTCATATATACGAACCCGACGGACAAATGCGTGAAATGCACGTCCACTTGGCTGATCGGTGGCTGCGGGTAGCTGAGATTCTGGGGGCGCCGCAGGTCCGAATCGACGCCGGCGGACCCCAGGAAATGCCGGATGACGTATTCACGATCATTGTGGCGGGATATCGGGATCTGGTTACCCGAGCCCACAAGAAGAACATTGAAATCCTGATGGAAAATCACTGGGGTCCGACCGTGGTCCCCGAGAACGTGGTGCGAATCCTGCAAACCGTAGATGGGCTGGGATTGCTGTTCGACTCGTGCAACTGGGCTGGCGGCATGCACGAAGAGGGCTGGGCGATGTGTGCCAAGTATGCGCGGTCGACCCATTTCAAGACGTTCAGGTTTGACGCAGAAGGGAATGATCCGACCTTGGACAATCCCACGGCGATTCGCCGGCTGGTGGAAGCAGGCTACTCGGGTTGCTGGGGAATTGAAAGTGTGCCCGACGATGGCGATGAATACGGGGCAGTGGAGAAGACAAGAAACCTGATTCGGCGCACCTTGACCCAGTTGGGCGCCTTGGAAACGCCGGCATGACAACCGTTCAAAACCAGGACAAGACGCGAATCGCCGTTATTGGCGTTGGACAAATCGGAAAGGTCCACCTTCAGAACTACCGGGCCGTGGCTAATGCAGAAATCGTTGCAATCGCCGATAGTGACGAGGCTGAAGCCCGCCGCGTGGCTGACCATTTCAACATTCCATCGTTCTATGGCGATGCCCACAGCCTGCTGGCCCGTGATGACATCGATGCGGTTGACATTTGCCTGCACAACAACCTCCACATGCCGTATACCGTGGCCGCGCTCAAGGCAGGAAAACACGTGTACTGCGAGAAGCCCATGGCGGGCAGCTATCGGGACGCCAAAGCCATGCTCGATGAAGCACGCAAGCAGGGCAAGATGCTCTCGATACAGCTTTCCACCTTATTCTCGCGGGAGACCAGAGCCGCCAAAGTCCTGATTGATGGGGGCCATCTTGGGCGGCTGTACCATGCACGTTCGACCGGCTACCGCCGCCGCGGCCGGCCCTACGTGGATGGCTACGGCACGGCCAGTTTCGTCAAGAAAGAAATCGCTGCAGGCGGCGCCCTGTTCGACATGGGCGTCTACCACATTGCCCAAATCCTGTATTTGCTGGGCAATCCGAAAGTGATGAGCATTTCAGGCGGTACCTATCAGGAGACGGAGATGGACGCCCTGCGTTTGGCGTCGAGCGGGTACGATGTCGAGGAACTCGGCGTCGGCTTTGTCCGATTCGCGGGTGGCGTGAGTTTGGATATTATCGAGGCGTGGGCAATACACCTCAATCCGTTTGAAGGTTCGTTTGTGCTGGGCAGCGAGGGTGGTGTGCGGCTCGACCCGTTTGGTTACTATCGCAACATCGGCGATATGGAAGCCAGTGTGTGCATCGATTTGGGCAGTTTCGACTATCGACAACATACGGTACATTGCGTGGGAGATGCCTACGACAGCCCCCAGCACCACTGGGTGGCGGCCCTGCAGGGGCGAGCCGAACTCCTGCCAACAGATGAAATCGCTTTGAACGCCATGCTGATCTCGGAGGGCATCTATCTTTCCAACCGGCTCGGCCGGGAAGTGAGGGCAGATGAGGTTGGGGGTGTTTGTTCTGAACAGCTTTCCCATAGTGGGACGGCCGTGTCGCCCCCGGTTTAAGAAAGTCCAGGGTAGAGTGGTGCGGGGACTTTCTCCGTGCAAGCGTAATACGGTGGCCTCCTTTTGCTTATTGCGAAGACTCACCGATAAGCTGCCTCTTCGCAATGATCCAGAGGCTCGCGAAGCATGGCAACCCTTGCGTTGTTGCCCAAGAGTGCACGATGAAGTACATCAGGCTGTCGGTGTGCGGAATCCAAACATGCGCGGCGTTCCTCTTTGGACAATCCTGATAGGAGTGAACCCGGTCGTTGTGACGGGCGTTCGAGACCAACCCCCGCCTCAACGGTCTGAGTTGGGCGCGCGGGGCTGCAGCGAGACCTCACGGGCCGCTAACCCTGGCATGGAGAAACGGCCGGCCAGTTGCGGATTGCGGCATCTGCGCCGCCAAATGTAAGGGTTGAGTTCAAATCCAACGCATCCCACAAAGGGTTGAAAGTGGCCTTCGATCGAGACAACACGGGTCCGGTCCAGATGCTTGCGGCCTTGCATCCATTCAGACAAAAAGCGGACTGTTCGGCCAAACAGCAACAGCCGATGATAAGATAGAGATCGATGATTACAAATGTGTTTCCAAGGTGAGCCGGTTCTCTTAGGTGGCCATTCTGGTGAAGGATTTCCCACGTGAGTTCAAAGAAACCGTTCTTGAGGCACGACCTCCTTGCTTTGCGCCCGCAACCGGCGTACTCGGGACGAAACCTGGACTTGATTTCCTTTCCTCTGGGAGGAATTGGAACGGGGTCGATTGGGCTTTCCGGCCGGGGAGGCCTTGTTGATTGGGAGATATTCAACCGGCCCAACATCGGTTCGAGCTTTGCCCGGACCTTTCCCGTCATCTGGGCGCGCCAACACGGCGAGCAGCCGGTCTGCCGCGTGCTCATGGCCCCTCCGAATCCGCCGTATCAGTATAACGGGATGGGCGAGCCGTGTGCCTCCGGCGAAGGCCTTCCTCATATGGATTCCTGCACGTTCCGCGGCGAATATCCCTTTGCTTGGATTGACTTTGCGTGCCGGCGCCTGCCTGTCAAGGTGGTTCTGGAGGCGTACAATCCCTTTGTACCGACTAATCCGGAAGACTCCGGATTTCCCGCCGCCATTCTCCGCTACACGGTTGCGAATCGCACGAAACGGCCTGTGGATCTGACCGTTGCCTGGAGTTTGCTCAATATGATCGGTTCGCTGGGACAGGCGGAAAAGGATCCTGCGGCCAAATGCCTCGAGTACGGGTTTGGAAACAACATCAATGTGCGCGTGGACGATGCCCCTCTTCGGGGCCTGGCGTTTGCAACCGGGAAATATGCCCCGACCCATCCCCGGTTTGGGTCGTTCGCTCTTGTTAGCCCCGACAGGAAAATCACGGTGCTTCGCCAGTGGTCCCCAGATGCCTGGTTTGCTCCCATGCATCAGTTCTGGGATACCTTCTCGGCTACAGGTGAATTTCCGGATACCGATCTTGGCCCGTCCGAGGACGGTAAAACGCACGCGGGCGCCTTGGGCGTCCAAACCACCCTCCGGCCCGGCCTTTCCAAAACGCTCATGTTCTACTTCGCGTGGTACTTCCCGAATTTTGAGAAATACTGGGGCGAGGCGTCTTTGGAGAGCGGCGAGTGTTGTGCGGGGGCCAGGTATCGACCGGTCTGGAAGAACCACTATGCGGAACACTTCACCGATGCGCTCGACGTTGCCCGCCTCCTCCACCGCCGTGAAAAGAAACTGCACCGCCTTTCCTTGGACTTTCATGATGCCGTTTTCAATTCCAGTGTGCCCCCGTATGTCATCGACGCCGTATCCAGCCAATTGGCTACTCTGAAAAGCACGACGTGCATCCGCCTCACCGACGGTACGTTCTACGGGTTCGAGGGATGCTGCCAAACGGCCGGGTGCTGCGAAGGCTCGTGCACCCATGTTTGGAACTATCAGCAGGCTCTTCCCTTTCTTTTCCCATCACTTGAGCGCTCCATGCGGTCCGCAGACTACCGATACAATATGCGTTCCGACGGCAGCATGTGCTTCCGGCTCCAGCTCCCCCTGGGTGCGACCCCAAACAGTTTTCACGCCTGCGTAGACGGCCAGCTGGGCGGCATCATCAACATCTGGCGTGACTGGAAGGTCTCCGGTGACGAGGCCTGGCTTCGAGATATGTGGCCCGGTGTTCAGCGGGCTCTTGAATACGCCTGGCGGCAGTGGGACACCGACAAGGACGGCGTGATTGACGGTGTTCAACACAACACCTACGATATCGAGTTTGCCGGCCCCAACCCTCTGAGTGCCTGCATTTATCTTGGCGCACTTGAAGCCGCCGCCCAAATGGCGGAGCATTTTGGTAATCCGTCACAAGCCGCAGAGTACCGCGCGATCGGCGCCCAAGGCCGCAGTTGGGTCGAGAAGAATCTTTTCAACGGCGAATACCTGGTTCAAAGGTATAACGCCGGGCAATTTCCCAAATATCAGTTTGGAAACGGCTGTCTGTCCGATCAGCTGCTTGGCCAATGGTTGGCGAACGTGGCGGGGCTCGGGCATGTCTTGGATGCGCGCATGGTCCGGCGCGCTCTGAAATCGGTTTTCAAGTTCAATTGGCGCAGCGGCCTGAAGGACCACGCCAATGCGCAACGGGTCTACGCCCTGAGCGACGAGGCTGGACTGCTCCTCTGTTCGTGGCCCAGGGGTGGCCGCCCTGCCGTCCCTTTCCCCTACAGCGATGAAGTCTGGACCGGGGTTGAGTACCAGGTGGCCTCGCACCTCATCACCGAGGGCATGCTTTTCGACGGGCTCGCGATCGTCAAAGGGGCTCGTCAAAGGTATGACGGCCACCGCCGGAACCCGTGGAACGAGTTTGAATGTGGAAGCCACTACGCTCGCGCTATGTCGTCCTATGGACTCCTCCTTGCCCTCTCGGGCTTCACCTATGACAAAGGGGCCGGACGCCTCGGTTTCGCCCCAAAGATACACGCCGGCAACTTCAAGACGTTTTGGGCTCTTGACGGCGTTTGGGGAACCTACTCCCAGAAGAGGGCCGGGCAAAGAACCCGAATTTCGATTGAAGTTCATTATGGCCGGCTGCGTCTCAAAGAACTCGAGGTCACGCCAGTGGAATCCCGCCCAATCCGGAAGATCCGCTTCCGAAAACCGAGAGTCGTCAGGCAGGGCGGAATGTTATCCTTGACAATCTGAGTCCTGCGATGCACAGGAGGCATGTATATAAAAGAACACGATTCCGCGCCGGGCGTTCCTTGCCATAACGACAGCCGCCGCCGCGGGGTGTGCCAAACAGAAAATCCGCGTCGATACCGCCCGCACGGACATGAACGAGACCGGGTGTGCGCGCCTTGAAGTCTCTTCGGCCAAGGATGGTTCCCAAATGCTATGACAATCCTTCGGACAGCGCGGTAAAGTGTTTTGAAACAGGACAATTTGCAGGCCGGCAGTCATGATTCGGAACACAATTCAGAAGAAGAGCCTATTGTCACCAGTGCTCGTTCCCCTCCCCCTTGGGACCATCCGGCCGCGGGGATGGTTAAGAAATCAACTTCAGATTCAGGCGAACGGCCTCAGCGGACACCTCGATGAATTCTGGCCTGATGTCCGGGACTCCGGGTGGATTGGCGGCGACAGCGATGGTTGGGAGCGTGGCCCGTATTGGCTCGACGGGCTCGTCCCTCTGGCGTTCCTGCTTGGCGATGCAAGGCTTGAGGCCAAGGCGCGGCATTGGATGGAATACATCCTCAGCCACCAACGGGAAGATGGATGGTTGGGTCCGATCAAGGCGAAGCGGTCAGGGAATTGGTATGGACCGGCCTACGACCCCTGGCCGGTCTTCGTCTTTCTGAAAGCGCTCACACAATACGCTGAAACCACGGGAGAACCCCGCGCAATTCCTGCTATGACAAGATTCCTGCAGGGTCTGGATGTGCGCATCGATGAGACTCCCCTCTTTGAGTGGAGCCGTTACAGATGGCAGGACCTCATGCTTAGCATATTCTGGTTGTATGACCGTGCTCCTCAGGCGTGGCTGCTTGAACTCGCGGCGAAGATACACAGCCAGGGCTTCGGCTGGCGCGCACATTTTGCCGACTTCAAGTATCTCGACAAGACCCCGCCGGAGGCATGCGGCATGGAGGCCCATGCGCCCAACAATGCCATGGGCATCAAGGCACCGGGCGTGTGGTACCGCTTCTCGCACGACCCCGAAGACCGGGAGTCCGTGTTTCACATTCTTGAAATGCTCGACCGTTATCACGGACAGGCCACTGGCATGTTCAGCGGAGATGAACATCTTGCAGGCAAACATCCCTCGCAGGGAATCGAATTGTGCGCCGTGGTTGAGTACATGTTCTCGCTCGAAGTTCTTTGCTCGGTCCTTGGCGAATCGATACTGGCTGACAGGCTGGAAGAGATCGCTTTTAACGCCCTTCCCGCGACCTTCTCTCCTGATATGTGGGCGCATCAATACGACCAACAACCCAATCAGGTAATCTGCCGTATCGCGGAAGACCGCATTTACACAAGCAATGGACCCGCCGCTAACATCTTCGGACTCGAACCCCACTTCGGCTGTTGCACGGCAAACATGCACCAGGGCTGGCCGAAGTTCGTTTCGCACTTGTGGATGCGTGTTCCGCCCACGGGAGCAATCAGCGAAGGACTGGCGGCCGTAGCCTATGCGCCGTGCCAGATAGTAACGGAGGTCGGCGGGACCCCAGTACTCTTGGATGTAGATACTGCTTACCCGTTCAGTGAAGAGGTGCGCATTTCGCTTAGAGCCCCTCTAAGAAGACGTTTCCCGCTTTTTCTGCGCATTCCAGCGTGGGCAATAGAGGCAAGCATTTCGGTTGGGAACGAGAAGGCAAGGAGTTGTGTTGCTGGCCAGTACTTGCGCCTGGAACGGGAATGGCGGGGTGAGACAACCATCACGCTGCGTCTTCCCATGCGCCCAAGATTTGAGCGGCGATACAATAACGCCATCGCGGTCCACCGCGGCCCGCTGCTTTATGCGCTGAAAATCGCCGAGGAATGGCGGCAAATTGGCGGCAAGCTACCACATGCTGACTGGGAAGTTCTTCCTGCAGGCAAGTGGAACTATGCGCTGAACATCGATGCGAAACAGCCGGCCAATTCTCTCACGTTCGAAAGGGGTTCCATTGGTGAACAACCATTCTCGCCCGAAGGTGCGCCCGTTCGAGTAAACGTCAAGGGCCGGCCTGTGTCTGAGTGGAAGATCGAACACAATGCCGCGGGAACACCACCGGCAAGCCCCGTGAGATCAGATTCTCCACTTGAAGAGCTGACTCTGATCCCGTATGGCTGTACCAATCTTCGGATAACAGAGTTTCCAACGCTGGCATGATGAAATTCTTATATTCACCAATGTTAACGTATGCTCTGGACTGAAATCTCAACCCATGGAGAACCGACGATAATGTCTAGCGCACGTCCAAGAACCTGGACCCTCGCCAGCAAGCTGCTGCTTTTCTTCTTATGGTGCGCCGCTGCCCGATGTGAACCGATGCAGGCAGACTTCAACGAAGCGATTGAACGGTGCATCGCGTATTTCCCCATGCTTGCTGGGCAAACGCACCTCACGATGGATATGAATCGCGATGCGGTCAACTGGACCCAGGACGCAGCAGAGCTTTACCTCATTCACGTCGTGCTCGGAAACCCGGATTTGCCCCACCATGCTGAGGTGCTCGAGGCTTGGAAACATAACCGCACACAGATAGCCGAAGATCTGGGCGGCGCCGGCTCCAAAGAAGATGCGGCGCTCGGAGACTACCTCGCCGGTATGGCTACCAGTAATTCGAGGAATACCGGGCCTATTGAACGAGCCCTCACGTATGTTGGTGTGTTCGGCGGGCCCAACGATTTGCTGTTCAGCAAGGACAAGTACGTTCATCTGGATGCCATTCTTGCGTTCAACGCCGACCCTCGCTTGCCGGGAGATTTTGACGGTGACGGCGTGCCTAATGACCGTGAGTATTGGGCTGCGCGAAGATACGCGGAAAAGAAACATCCCCAGATAAGCAATTATGGCCACTTGGACACCCCCTTTTGGGAGGACGATCTCGACGGGGATGGTTTGTGCGTCTTTTTCGACTCGGATTCCGACGGTGACGGTCTCACTGACGGCTACGAGAGTGACGTGGACGGAGACGGGATACTCGACTACCTTTCACCGGAGACGGATACCTGGCATACGCCGTTGCCTTCCGCCGGTGATGACGTCTTTGTCAATCCCGATGGTGACGAGTATGACAACATGCTGGATGCCGACTCCGATGACGATGGCATCTTGGACGCAGTGGAGGGAACCGTGGATTCTGACGGGGACGGGATTCCCGATTTTCTCGACGCTGCGGACGGCCCAAATCCGCCACGGGCGGACGTCGTCACACCCGTCACGTTGGACGTGAACCTGAAGAAAGATGTTGTTTACGCGACGAAGGACGGTATTTCTCTGATGCTCGACATCGCCTGGCCGTTGGGCAGCGCCGGACCCCACCCGCTAATCGTGTGCATCCATGGCGGCGGCTGGCAGTTTGGAGACAAGAGCAGCTATACGGACACGATCACAGAATTCGCCCGACACGGTTATGGAGCAGCATCAATAGACTATCGCCTGGCTCCGGAACACAAGTTCCCAGCCCAGATCGAGGACACAAGAGATGCCCTTCGTTACCTGCAGGCGCACGCTTCCGAATACGAGATCGACCCCCACAATGTCGGAGCGCTCGGAGACTCAGCGGGCGGCTACCTCGCGGTGATGCTTGGCCTTCTTGACCCTGAAGACGGTCTGGAGGGAGCTGATGGCTCGCCGGAACATCCCAGCAAGGTGCAGGCCGTGGTCAACTACTACGGCGGTTTTGATTTTCGCACGTGGCGCCTCAGCCCGGAAGCCAACTCCATCATCGAAAGTGACTTCGGTAAACCTTTTGAGGAAGTGATCGCCGACTACCTGGGTACGTCTGATCGTAACGCCGCCGTTATGGCACAGGCATCGCCAGCGACCTATGCTGACGGGAACGACCCGCCCATACTCACTTTTCACGGGACACTCGACCTCCACGTGCCCGTGGAAGAGGCGAGACAGTTGCACGCCGCACTCCTGGCGGCGGGAACAAGGTCCCAGCTCGAAATAATCGACGGTGCGGCGCATGGCTGGGGCGGGCCGATTATGGAACGCACCACCCGCATGACTCTCGATTTCTTCGACCGGGAATTGAAACCTGGCAGCGCGGGCTCCAGACAAGCACAGGCCGCGTTGGACGTTTACTCCGAACGTCCGTCCTCCATTCCCATCAAAGAAGATATTGTGTATGCCGAAGCCAACGGGATGCAATTGCACCTGGACCTGGCGCGGCCTCACGATGGCGAGGGTCCGTTTCCCCTGATTCTCGGTTTTCACGGGGGCACATACGAGCAGAATGCTCGAAAGGCCCTGCACCGGGATCTGCAGGATTTCGCGGAACACGGCTATGTGGCGGCATCTATCGAGTATCGCGGGCTCTTGAAAGGCGTTTTTCCGGAGCCGGTGCATGATGGCAAAGCCGCCCTGCGATTTCTGCTGGCTCACGCGGAAGAGTATGACATTGACTCGGGCAAACTGGCGGTCTGGGGGGGGTCCATGGGAGGCTGGCTCGCTCTCATGGTAGGATTGACTGGTCCGGAAAATGGCTTTGACGTGGGCGAAAACCTCGAGTATGCCGGTAAGGTCCGTGTCGTGTTGGAGCGGTATGGTTTGACTGACCTGAAGAAGATGGTCAAGGGAGAACTGTCCCCTGAGCAACGGGAATTTGTCGCGGCGTTCTTTGGAGGGCAGGATGTGGCGCCCGCCACCTTGGAGAAGGCTTCTCCCATTACCTACGTGGACGCCGAAGATCCCCCCGTGCTCATTTTGCACAATCCCGCCGACAAGGTCGTGCCAATCGCCCAGTCTGAAATGCTTAGGGGAGCACTTGAGAGGGCGGGCGTCTCATCGCGGATGGAATTGCTGACCGGTCCGTGGCACGCCTCGGAGTTCACCGAGAAATCGGTCACGGACCTGGCGGACCGGGCCCGTTGCAGAGACTTTGAGCTCGACTTCCTGGCGCGGCATCTCGAGGAAAACGAGTAGAAGAATATGCAGCCCCGGATGCCATATCGCCAGCGTTAGCGCGAGACGTGAGAGGGCATCTGCGCGATGGTGAGCTCTGTGGGTTTCTGGGGAAGATATGTTCTATACGCTGGGCAGGTCGCCGGCTTTTTCTCTTTCTCTATAAATCGTTGATGCGCTGGTTTGTGCGTTGGGCTTGTTTTTTGGCGTGGTTGAGGATGGTTTCTTCGGTGGCGAGGTCTTTGGGGTTGGTGTTTAGGCGGGTGCGCATGCGGGCGAGGCGTTGTGCGGAGTTGTAGGTCAGCGCGCGGTAGAAGCGGTTTTGTTCGAA
>Ga0208196_1001629_pt1 | contig 23158 bp, 16 predicted proteins | sample AD_JPNNA7_MetaG_FD_184443 | JGI IMG/M metagenome (GOLD analysis project Ga0208196, IMG submission 184443) | Active sludge microbial communities of municipal wastewater-treating anaerobic digesters from Japan - AD_JPNNA7_MetaG (SPAdes) (version 2) | ecosystem: Engineered > Bioreactor > Anaerobic...
TTTACTGCTTTCTTCGAAGGAGTTACGACCGCGATGCCCTTGGGCATGTAACCGTAAGTATGGGTTTCAGCGTAACTTACGCCACCTCCCCGAGCAGGGCTCGAACCTGCGACCTAGCGGTTAACAGGCATTGTGCTCTACCTCGGTGCCAAAACTTGGGCAAAAGTCGTAAACCCTTTGCCCAAAAGGATATATAACTGGGAAGGGGGGTCAAGGGCTTTCTTGCGTTCATTGCATTTGTTGCACCCCATTGCACCCCATTGCACCCCATTGCACTCATTGCGAGTATTATACCGGTTTTTGAGAGTATCTACTTCCAGGATAAACGAGTCCAGAATGGCTCAATTAGGGTGTATTGCGGACAAGAACTATGCAGAATTGAGGTAGATTTATGGCTGATTTGTGAGCAGGGGGGCTTGGTTTGGCCTCCGACTATAGGAGGTTTGGTTGGCCGCCACAGGGGCCATTCTGGTGGCCCTGAGGGCCTCTCCTAGAACCTTATGAAAAGTCATCCACCCTCATTAAGCGACCCTCCGATAGAACTTCAGCAGCCCGCCAAGCCGCTGGCGGCAGATGATCTTGCCGGTGCCTTGGGGCGGCGGCTCAATGAGCATATTGTCCAGCCCTTGATGGGCGCGCTCCGTATGATAATGCTGAACGTATTCTGAAATAAGATAGCGCAGGTGGGCCTCGCCCAGGATGATCATTCGGTCCAGGCATTCGGATTTGATGCTGCGAATAAACCTTTCCACGACTGGGCTGAAATTAGGTGCCAGAGGCATGGACTTGACGGATTCCACACCTCCGGCCCTGAGCATCTCAATAAAGGCCTCCGTATAGAGGGGGTCACGGTCATGGATGAGGTATTTCTTATTCCTAAGGAAACCGGAGAACGGGTCGGTCAGATTTTTGGCCATCTGCTTCATCCAGCCGCCATAGGGCTGAGCCATGATCCCGGCAATCTCGACCTTGCGGGTGGCGTAATCAATGACCACCAGCACCATGTATCGGGTCAGGCCTTTCATGGTATAGATTTCACTTGTAAAAAAATCCACGGCCGTCAGCGACTGCCAATGGGCATGGATGAATTCCTTCCAGGACGTTTTCCGCCGTCGGTCTGGCTGTGGCTCCAGCCCTGCCTTCTTGAGGACTTTGCCGATAGTGGCGGTGGTGACCCTATAGCCCAGGTATTTGAGCTGTCCCTGGATACGAATATATCCCCAGTCACGGTTTTTCATAGCGACATGAATAATCGTAGCCCGTAGCATGGGGCTTTATCTTCACAAAAATTCCTTTTCCTGATCAAGTTGTCCTTTGAATTTCAAGGGGGGAATCATAACAAAGACATGGGTCAAAATCGAGGGAATTTTATCCCAGTCATTTTATCGAACGTCTCGGCGGACTGCTCAAATCCTATCATCGCCTGGCTGCTTAACCGTCTTCTTCATCGGATATGTCATGCATTTCCCGCAGAACCAGTCTGTCAAAAACGGCTGGATTTGAATCATTTTGGGCGGTGAAGCCCAGCCGGCCGCAGCCACGGCCGTCATTTTCCGGACGAATTTTTCATTCTCAACTTGTGAAAGAACCAATATTTAGCCACCGATGAATATTTGTACCCTACGAGATGATAGACCGGTTTCTGGAAATGGATTTGGTATCTATCAAGGCCCAGACCCATGCGGTACTGACCGGATTGCGAGGGCTTCTTCGCTATGCGAAAGCAACCGGCCGTCAAGACCTTGTCGCGGAAGCTGAAAAACGTTTCGCTCTGTACCTGACCGAAGCTTCTACTGAAAATCATATGAACTTCAACTGGTTCGGTCGGCCAACTCATACGGAACCGTGTGCAATTGTGGATGCATTTATGGTAGCCGTCCAATTGTGGCAGATGACAGGCAAAAGCGAATACATCGAAGAAGCTCACAAGATTTACTATAATGGGATCTGTCATGCCCAGCGGGCCAATGGGGGATTTGGTCTGGAAGAATGTGCCGGCAGTCAGGGTGTTTTTCTGAAAATGAAAGCACCGGAAGCATGGTGGTGTTGTACGATGCGCGGTTCTGAGGGATTAACGCGAGCGGCAGAATACAGCTTCATGCACAAAGACGGCATGCTGGTCCTACCGTTTTTTTATAATGGTCTTATCCAGTTTGAGCAAGCTGATTATGAAATAAAAACGGCTTATCCGTATGAGGGAAAGGTTATCGTCAGATCTATGAAAAAATCCAAAAGCAGCAAGGGGATTTCCTTTTTCAAACCTTCCTGGGCTGGGAAGTTCGAATTGACACTGAATGGCAAACCCCAGGCGGCATTGGAAAAAGATGGCTTTGCTGTTTACGAGAATCCTCTCGAGGCTGGCGATACGTTAATTTACATCTTTGAACAGAAACCCTATTTTGCCCCCACCCACAACAAGCATACCATTGTTGGTTTTCAGAAAATTTACTATGGACCCTTGCTGCTTGCAGCTGACATTGAAAACAGCAAACCCCTTGCCCTGCCGGTGAATCCATCCATCCAATGGGATGCAGAAAAGTGCCGCACTGGGGTGAACGGCAGAAAAATGTTCCTGCAGCCCATAAACGATATTGCTGACTGGAACTACAGCCCCGAATCGTATTGTCGCCAGATTTTATGGGAAAAGACGGTTCCTTAAAAAGGAATGCCGTATTTTTCTCGCGAGACGACTTCATCAAACTTTTTGCGAGGTCTGGCTTTGAGTGAGGCATCAACCGCAGGGTATCCCAATGTGACCAGCGTCAGAATCAGTTTGTCTTCCGGCAGGTTCAGATGGCGGCGAATCTGCCGATAGAGGTCCGGATTCATGCCGGTCGCGTCGTTGGCGACAGCACCGATGAGGCAGCTTCCAACCCCTTCATGCTTGGCTTGCAGGATCATAAATGCAATGGCCAGGGATACCTGTTCATACAATCTTGCCAGCAGGATTTCTTTTCCCCGCAGGGCGGGATTAAAGGCGGGATCTTTGAGCGACTTCCTGATAAAGTCTTCATCGAAAGGTAAACCAATGTCGTCCGCCAGAATCGGCGCGAGCTGCTGCATCTGCTTGATGCGCTCTTCTTCGCCCCACGCAGCCATGTCCCCACAGCATACAATAACCGCATCGGCCTTTTCGATAAACTTCTGTCCTACAGCCAGCTGCTGCAGCTCTTTCTTCGATGCAGGGTCTTTGACCATCACAAAATGCCATGGCTGCACATTAGCCCAGCTGGGGGCCCGCCGGGCGGCATCTAAAATCCGCCGCAGCACATCGTCTGGTATGCTGCGATTATCGTATTTTCTGACACTGCACCAATTGGCTATTTCATCCAGCAGATCGGTCATTTTTGTCCTTCCTCAATCGATTATGGTTTATGAGGTATTTCGCTTATAATAGTTCTTTATCATTCAGTTTATCCGTTTTTGCTCGTTTAAGCAAGGGTCTGCTCTTTTTTCCAATTCTATTGGGAATACCATCTGTCTCAGGAATAAAAACCGTATTCCCAGCCAGCTTCGTAGAGGGCAACAATGTTTTCTGCAGGAACACCGGCCTGAATGTTGTGTACACTGTTGAAGACATAGCCGCCGCCGGTTTTGAAAATTTTCAAGTTTTTGCGTACCTGTTCTTTGACTTCCTGGGGTGAAGCAAAGGGCAGTATATGCTGAGCATCAATGGCTCCACCCCAAAAGACCAAATCCTTTCCAAACCGAGCCTTGAGCACTTCCGGATCCATCCCATCGGCACTGATTTGAACAGGATTAAGAATATCAACGCCGTTATCAATCAAATCAGGGATATACACAGCGCAGCTCCCGCATGTATGGTACCAGACTTTGGCACTGGTAAGCGACTTGATATGCTGTATTAGACGTTTTTGGCGGGGCTTGACAACGCGCCGATAAAAGTCTGGGTGGAAAAGCGGCCCGTGCTGGCCGGCCAGGTCATCGCCAACCATTACCACGTCAATGAGATCACCGATTTCTCCCAGAAAGCCGCTGTAAAAGGCCAGCCAGTACTCCAGAATTCGATCCAGCAGGGCCTCGCAGAAAGTCGGGTTTTGAATCATATCCATAAACCAGCGTTCCAATCCTCGCAGGTACCAGCAGGTCTCATAGACAACTCCTCCAATGCCGGTGCAGATAGCATAAGGGGTTTCCTTGTGCAAATGGGAAACCTCCTGACGCAAGCCGGCAAAACGGCTTGGATCCCCGCCGTCGGGAAAGGGGTAGGTTTGCAAGTCGTTCACGGAGACCTCCGCGAGCGGATGGTAAGAGATGTCCATATACAGCAATTGGTCCTCCGGCATAGACCAGACTACACCGAATTCATCGGTCAGATCATGCCAAAGCCGACCGTGGCGGATATTCTGGCGGATGCAGCCGTCAAAGCCAGTCGGCGAATGCGCACAAACATAGCGAGTATCCACATGGAATCTTTTCAGTACCGCTTCGCTGGGTTTGGCCAGCTGCTGAACAGGATCCAGAATTTGAATGTTTTCTTCCCAATCAAGATATTTTATGAGTTTTGTGTAGGCTTCTTTGTGAATGCCGGTTTGAAATCCGCCTAAGTCGATAGGCACCCGATCGGGCTCTTTGTGATTTAGGGCTGTCTGTAAACGCTGCCGAGGACTCATAGTTTCTTTCATTTTCGGCTCCTAATCCCGCTACTGTAAAGTTGTTTCTGTAAATTGCTGTTAACCGTGTATGTTCGGGTGGAGGCAAGGAGGCCGAAGGCCGACGAACCGGAACCCGAACCCACACACGAAATTTTTGCTTGAATTGGCGGGCCTGTCCCGTTCTCCTGTTAAGGTTTTATCAGAACTTTAGTTAGGAGAAACACGATGACCCGCCAGACAGATGGTAACACAATCGAGACGGTAATGGAACTGTTAATTGAAAACGGCTTTGACGGATTGGCCGATTGTATGCGAATCCTGCTCAATGAAGCCATGAAGATCGAGCGGAATCACGCTCTCGGGGCAGGTCCCTACGAGCGGTCTGACGCCCGCAAGGGCCACGCCAACGGCTACAAGCCCAAGACCGTGGACACCCGCCTCGGACGTCTGACGGTGGATGTGCCCCAGGTTCGCGGCGATGTACCGTTTTATCCGTCCTCGCTGGAAAAGGGCTGCCGCAGTGAACGGGCCTTGAAACTGGCCATTGCCGAGATGTATGTCAAAGGCATCTCCACCCGCCGGGTGAACGGCATTTTGGAGAAGATGTGCGGCCTGGAAATCTCCAGTACGCAAGTATCCAGAGTCGCGACCTTGCTGGATGATGAACTGCAAGCCTGGCGAGAACGTCCGCTGGATGCCTATCCCTATCTGGTGCAAAAAGTTTTATAATCACCTTCAGAAAAAATAGCATTAGAATGTCGTATCCTTTTATAGAAGATGTCCCTTTTGCCGTTGAAAATTGATTGAAAGCTCATGCGGTCAGGGTAATGGTTCTGTTTTTGAGAAAGACAATCATTAACCCTTTTTGGAGACCGCATGATGGGAACATACTATCAGAAAAAGACAGACCATTCCAAACGAAAAATGCGTCATTTTGAAGACAAAGCCGCGAACGTCACCATGGCGGAGGGCAAAGCCAGCTTCCAGATGGTCTTGCCGATGAGCGAGATGCTTCTGGAGGCGGCTGGGGCGATTGAGCAGACCGCCTCCGAGGTGGGCTTGCGGATTATGAAAGCCCTGATCGACGAAGGGGTTGAGTTGCTGACGGTCAACAAACTCCAGTTGCCGTCCCCGCTTAAAACGCTGCTGGGATCGACCAATCTGATTGAAAGCAGTTATTCGGCGGTGGGCGATCTGTGTCGAAACGTCAAACGCTGGCGGGGAGAACGGATGGCGATGCGATGGGCGGGGACGATGTTGCTGGCGGCGGAAAAGCGATTTCGTCGCCTCAAAGGGTATCGGGAAATGCTGGTGCTAGCCGCCCGGTTAAACAAGACTGTTGACACTCAGGAACGGTGGCGTAGAGTATGAGAATCTATTCCCGACTGCTGGAATTCCAACGACAAGCGGGACAATCTCCTTTTGGCTTTTAGCATGGGCGTTGGGATAATGAAGTCCATTTCTCAATATCGGGTGCCGGCAATTGCCGGCAGACATGCACAGCGGGCGGAGGCGGAAGAGTAAATTACAGTTTCCATGGGCTGCGCATCGAGCGGCTGAGCATTCGATTGGCCGACTCGCTATTGGAAAACCGTTCCTGAGTCGGATCCCACTTCAGGGTCTGTCCCAGACGCATTGCAATATCCCCCAAGATACAGACCGAGCAGGAACGATGAGCCACCTCTGCCGGGGCAGCAGGGGGACGGCGGGAGCGGATACAATCCAGAAAATTCCTGGCATGGTCGGCGCTCCTGTACAGGCGGATTTCGCCGGCCTTCAGCCGGCTTGTGAGCAGCAATTTCGGATTGGCATCCATTGCTCCTCGAAGCACATGAATCCAACCGCTACTTCCCTCCAGCAAGACCCCTTCCCGATAATAGGAATGATCTCCTGCAAAAACCTTCACTCCATTGGCGTAGGTATATTCAACATGGTAGCTGGTCGGCACATCCCAAAGACCATCGTGGGGGAAAACACCTCGTCCGGCAATCTCAACAGGGCCTGTATGTTCCGTATCCATCGCCCATTGAGCAATGTCCAAATGATGTGATCCCCAGCCGGTAATCATTCCCAAACAATAATCATGGATTCGCAGCCAACCCGGCCGATCATAACTGTTTTGAGGGTGAACCCGCTGCTCCGTATAGGGCATCCAGGGAGCCGGTCCCAGCCACATGTCATAATCCAAATGCGCAGGTACCGGCATCGGCGGCCGGACATCTGTGGCCTGGTCGGCTCCCATGCCGATTTTGATTGTATGCAGGGTTCCAACGCGTCCGTTGCGGACCAATTCGCACGCCCGACGGAATCGCTCATCGGACCGCTGCTGGCTGCCCACCTGCAGAATGACGCCATAACGCCGCACCGTATCACTGATAATCCGACCCTCCTGAAGAGTCAGCGACAAAGGTTTTTCGACATAGATATCCTTGCCGGCTTTGGCAGCCGCCACGACAGGAAGGGCATGCCAGTGATCGGGGGTGCAGATTTGGACCGCATCCACATGCGGGTCGGCAATCAACTCGCGAAAATCCCGATACACCGCACAGCTGCCGGCTCCGCCAGCCCGGCTGTTTTTCCCATAATGCTGAACGATGACCTGCCGGGCGTAGTCAGCCCGGCGAGCATCCACATCACATACCGCCACAACCTGCACATCCTCAAATCGAAGAATATTCCGCAAGTTGCTCAACCCCATGCGTCCAACGCCGATACATCCGATCCCAATACGCTCATTGGGGGAATTTCGCCCTTTTGCTAAAGAAGGAATAACCCACGGCAATGCCATCCAAACACCAGCGGCTTCCAGGCCGTTTCGCAGAAAGAGACGTCGAGATACTTCGTTTTGCTTTTTCATTCCGGAGGGTTCTTTTTACTGGACATAGAGCTCGATTTCATCAAACTGCGCATCTGCATCCACTACACGAACACCGGCATAACCGACCGGATAATCATCATCCTGGGCCGTCAGAATCAATTCTTTATCCACAAATACATGAATTTGTTCCTTGATTGCGGAGACTTGCAGGGTGTACCACTGCCGAGTACGGCAGGGATATTTCTTGTTCGCGATTGGAATCCAATTTCGGCCATCGATTTTTCCGAGAATTATAGTTTGATTGTCCGGCTCGATGCCTGCAAAATATCCTTTCATGGCCTGGTAGCCCAGAGCGGGGTGCTGAACCCGGAAAATCAGGCCGACGGCTTGATTTCCATTCATGATTTGCAACTTGGCCTGAAACAGAAAATCATCCCAAATCCAGTCGCGAACTACGGCCTTTTCTCCCATTCGGTAGGCATTGGCCATTCCCCACTCCGGATTGTGTCCTAACCGCAAACAGCCGTCCTGAACGTCAATAAAACGATGATAGCCAAAATACTGCCAGTGGTCCCATCGGTTATCGTCAAAACAATCTTTAAAGTGGGTTCCTTTGCGCGGCAGGGGTTCGCCGGAGGGTTTCTTCAGAACCTTTCCGGATGGGATCGGTTTTCCAAAATCGGGCGAATCATCAGACCGGAAAACAAAGGGCTGAAGACGGACATTTCGTTGCCAGTCAGGAAGGGCGGAGACTTTGGAGTGATAGACAATCCAGTTCTCCGAGCCGTCGTGGGAAAGTGTAAACGAAGCATGTCCGACGCCAAAAACTGTTTCAGTTCCTTCAAAGACCGGCCGATCCTTTTTTACCCAATTAGCTGGATTCATCGGATCATCCGTTCTCTGAATAGAGAGCTGTCCCAACTTATATGTCGGCTCCCAGGAGCCGCTGCATGAATAAATCAGATATACTCTGTCGCCGTGATAGAGAACTTGCGGAGCTTCGTTCAGACCCCTTTGCCGCAGGTCTTCAGAGACTCTTTCCCAACTATATGTGTCATTGTCGGCAATTTTGACTCGGTTTGTTTTTACAGTCCATGGATTTGCCATCTCTGCAATATAAAGTGCCTGAATATCATCGTCAGGGCCGGACCAGCCTGACCAGACCAAGTAGAGTTTTCCGCCCATTTGGAGGACAGTCGCATCAATAGCCCAGCGGTTGTCCCGGCCGGTCTGAATCTGATCGCCGGTGTAAAGTATCCCTCTGTCCCGATAATCTCCCTGCGCATCTTCAGAGACACTTTCGAGAACACCGGCGCGATGGTTGGTGTTGTCTCCATCGTCGGCAGCGTAATAAATATACCACTTTTTCTCCAGATAATGAATTTCGGGGGCCCAAACATTGGATGTATTCCAGCCCTTGGGGGGACTACGCCAAACCACCCGTTTGATTCCTTTGTCCGTGAGTTTGTCTGATTTCCAGACCGAGATTCCTTTATCTCCTTCTGACTGACAGAAATAATAACGTCCGTCCGTATGCTTATAAACAAAGGGATCAGCCCCTTCATAAACTGGGTTTATGAAAGTGCCAAACAAATCTGATTCTATCTCTTTTTGCTCATTTGGGATATTAGGATCTGTTCCGGAAGAGGATAGGGGAAGCCGGATGCGTTTGGTTCCTCTGGAGGGGTTCCATATTTTCGGTCCCTGCTCTGTCCAAATCAAAGGATCCATGCATATTTGTCGCGCAGTCCGCTGGGGATTCCAGGAATGATAAAACAGAAACCAGGTTTGGCGGTCCGGCCCAAGGATAACGGAATTGTGGCCAGGACCAATCAGCTGATTCGGAATTGTACTCAACACCGATGCCTTCTGATGACTCCAGGGATCCTCGAAAGGCCCTTGGATATCGGAAGCCACGGCGCAGCCGACGCCGTAGCCGGGTGTCTGCCAGTTTCCGCCGGAATAAAAGCAATAATACAATCCATCTCGATAAACCACAAATGGCCCTTCGACGGTATGCCAGGCATCCCATTGCCGATTGTACAGGGTTCGGTTCCGCTGATAAATCTGCCAATCTGCGAACGGGCGCAGGACAGTTCGGACGGGCCCTTCCGTTGATATCATGTTCTGGCCCAGCAGTGCAACGGCAAGCCCTGTGCCTACGCGCTGGTCAAAAAAATCTTTCGCAAAGAAGAGATACCACCGCTGGCTGACCGGATCCCAAAAGGGATGGCCGTCAATCGAGAACGGCTCCTCGGGAAACAGCCACACTCCACAATCGCGGAAGGGTCCCAATGGATTGTCTGCTATGGCCACGCGCATCCGTTGGTCGCCGGCATAGTACAGATAGAATTTCCCCTGATGCTCAATCACCTCCGGGGCCCAGTAGTCGCGCAGGTTCGGCTGGCGGACCGGTTCTAAAGCCCGCCCCATATAGGTCCAGTCCGTCAGATTGGCGGAGCGCAAAATCGGAAACCGGCGGCCTTCTTCGGAAGGATCGGTGCCGTAGGCATAATAATAGCCCTCATGGTACAGCACCTGCGGGTCTGCCAGATATCCTTCCCACAGAGGATTGTGATAGACGAGTTCCTGGGCCCAACTGCCGACACTGCCGCATCCGACAGCAAAAAGGAAAACAAGCCATTTCCATTTAAGACGGCTGTTGTGCTTTATCTCCGCTGAATTGCGGCATTCCGGCGGCTTCGCTGCAATAGCATATTGGTTTGCGGTCAAATCCAATCGCGACGTCTCATGCAAAACACAATATTTTTTAGAGAGTATTATATGGCCGATGGGGGCAGATGGTCTTGCGGATGCTGAGTGGGGATTCCAGACGCAATCCGCCAGCAGGTGTATCGCTGCAGCCGCTGCCGTCTGCTGCAAAAACTGTCGTTGTATGTAAGAGGAAGGCACCAGAGCACTCCGCAAACTGTTCTTTTTCTCGTTTAATATTTTCCGTGTTTGGAATGAGTGTTTTCTTTTCCCAGCGCCTCCGCTAAGGCATCTATCATTCCATATCCAAACCGATTATCCGGAAGCAGATAGTGCCCCTCCGACCATTCATTAAAACAGGCAACCGTGAGGATTCGCGGCACTTCCGGATGCTTGTTCAGATACACAAAAGCGGCGCGGACAAAGGCCTTAAATGCCGCCGGGTTCTCATTTTCGAAGATTGTACAGCCAGGCCACTGTTCCCGATTCGGCTTATTGGGTCGTGAGGGCGGCGCAATATAGCGGGGTGTCGAATCCCATCCTGGAGAGACGGCTGGAATATAGGGAATCTTAAATTGGTCGTGGTGTTCGTCCCAGAGTTTAAACGCCACATCGGCGACTGCAATTTCATAATCCGGAAATTCGATTTCCTTGGGCTGAAAACGGCGAGCCGTCCAATCCAACGGATTGTAGGAACCAACGGTATCATAACCAGATTCATGCATGGAATCCGACCAAAACCCCGTAATATGAAAATGCAGACCTGGATGTCCTAACTTGACTGCATAGGCCTTCAATTCCGAAAACAATTCGGCAACCCCCTGAACTCCCAATCGCTCCTGGAGACGCCGGGCATCCCAAATACAAATAACCGGCTTGCCGTTTATCCGCCAGTAATTGTCCAAATGGCAGTAGCGACTGATAATATAAGACAAACTTCTCCAGCATTCTTCCCTCGAAAGGTCAGGGGCGTCGTAACTGGGAGGATAAGCCCGGGAGCCATCGGTTCGCTGGGTGGGATACAGAATATACCAGGGATGATTGGTCCACATAACAGCAAACTTAATCTGGCGGCACTTTGGCGATTCTAAAAAGCCGTTTTCCAATGCTTCGTGAAGACAAGGTTTTCCACCATACCAATACCAATCCCAAATTAGTACATCAATGCCGCTTTCTTTACATAAAGGAATGTAGGTATCCCATGTTGAAGGCTGGCTTTCATCCAGTTCCCCTAACAAAGGAGTTCGCGGCTGGCAATGCCCTTCAAACCATGGTCTTGCGCTGCGAGTGAGATTGTATTCTGTCCAGCCCGGGCCGTAGAGTTTGCTGTGAAGGGCGGACGGATGGTAGTTGGGAAAGGTATAGACGGCTACTTCCAGCCCAGCCGGCTTTTTCAGAAAATCCGGGCTGCCGGCCAATTTTTCCAAATCCTTTGGCAAGCGAAAAATCTCTGCCTGCTTTTTCGGCTCCTCAGCCGCCAAAACAAAAACCGAGAACATGCAGACAAGCACACCCGTTTGAAGCAAAAATCCGTTTCTTTCCATAATCATTTACTCCTTTGTGTATCGAATATAATTAGTTCCATAGGGTTTCCGTTGAGGACGGGAACACATGGCATTGGCCTGAGGGTCATTCAGAAATACTTCTTTGACCGGGTCCCAGTACAGTTTCCGCTTCAGTTTCATTGCAATATGACTAACCAGACAGGCCGTACAGGAACGATGTGCTGTTTCCACCGGAGCAATGGTTTCTTTTCGGCTGAGAATGCATTCCAGCCAGTTTAAGTGCTGTTCGGGACTGTCATAGAGCTGAATGGGGTCCGGTTTGTCCGGCGGTTCCAGAATCTTCCGATCGCTCACCAGCAGGGGGGCTTTATTCGGGTCTCCTGAAATCGGATCAGTATCTGTAACCCGTCCGCTGCCCCGAGATACGAAAATCCAGCCCTCGCTTCCTTCAAAACGCACCCCATTGGGAAAGCGGCTGCTGATGTGCATGGTGACCCCATTGGGGTATTTGGCAAAGACTTCAAAATCACCATGAACATCCCAAAGGCCGGATGTCGGAAACTCGGCCTGGCCTTCCACTTCCACCGGCCCCGTCCCTTCTGTACCCATGGCCCAGTGTGCCGTATCCAGATGATGAGCACCCCAGCCGGTAATCATTCCGGCTCCGAATTGTTCACATCGCAGCCAGCCCGGCCGATCATAACCATTCTGCGGATGGACTCGTTTTTCCGTATAATAGACATACGGTGTCGAGCCCAGCCACATGTCATAATTCAAATTCGGCGGAACGGGCATTTCAGGTTCTTCTCCACAGCCCGGATCGGTCGGCAGGCCGATCAGCACCCGCTGGATTTCTCCGATGCGGCCGTTGCGGACAATCTGGCAGACTTGCTTGAACTGCGGCCAAGGGCTGCGGGAACGCTGCTGGCTGCCAATCTGAAAAATCTGGCCGCTGCGGCGAACAGCATCGCTCATCTGCCGGCCTTCTGCAATGGTCAGCGAAGCAGGTTTCTGCAAATAGATATCTTTGCCTGCCAAGGCAGCTTCTATGGCCGGTTGGGCATGCCAGTGGTCCGGGGTTGAAATCATTACGGCATCAATGGTCGGATCGGCCAGCATTTCGTGATAGTCTGAGTATAGTTTCACATTTACATAGGCCGGATTTCCAGTCTTTCGGGCATAATAATCTTCAATCCATTTCTTGCCGTCGCGAGCTCGCTTGCTATCCACATCAGCTACCGCTGTCAGCCGGCACAGGTCGTGCCGGATCGTTTCTACCAAGTCATGGCTGCGGGCAATTCGCCCAAAGCCGATCTGGCCAATCTGAATCTTGCCGTTAGGGGCTGTTGAACCGGCTAGGACGGAAGATTTGAGCAGCGTGGGAAATCCGATTAGTCCGCCGGCTGTCAGAATCGTGTTTTTCAAAAAGTCTCTTCGTTTCATTGCATCCCTCTTTAACAGAACCCTTGCCAATTAGTTTTCCTGAATGGAAGAGGCATAGCTTTTCCACAGTTCCTCGGCTGTTTCGGGCTGCAGTGTTCCATCATACACCACCATCCGATAGCGAAATACATATTCCTTTTGCGGTTCCAGAATCAACCTTTCCAGGCGAATCGGACAAAACTCAAAAAACAGGTCCCCCCGTCCATTGTTTGCATCCGGCGGCCAGACTCGCATCGGTTCCGGGTGGGAATAGTTGGTCGGATGACTGAGAAAAACAATTCCCGCTCGCTGCCCATCTTCAAAACCGCCATTGACATCACACCAGCGGGCCCGCGTACCGTCCGCCTCTCGGCGAGTTTTGCCTTCCGAGGTCAGAACCGTACAATTCTCTTTGGTCCATTGTTCCGTAGCCCGAAAGCCCAATCCCCCTCCATAACGGTAGGCCTCCAGGACAATCGGGCACTCCAATATATTTTTCTGCCGGCTGTTCCAATCAATGAACCAAGCGAGCCTTCCCTCAACTTGAGCAGGGCGGGCCCGCACTTCAAGAAGTTCCTCAATGGAGACACGGCCAGACTTATCGGCTGTAAAATCAACATGTTCCTGACGAACGCAAAAGCCCCCTTCTTCCTCACCGGAAAAAGCTGATTTGAGTCCGGCAAAACGTACCGTCCCCTCGCCTTTGTTCAAATTCCAGAAATCTACCTCGCGGCCTTCGATATGCGTGAGAGTCCATGGGCCCCAGAGACCGTAATGATGATAATGATCAGGGGGCTGAATTCGAGTAAGAACTTTTCCGGCTGGTGACCAGAGCGGATGGATGAATCCGCTGCGGCGAAACAGCGGGTTGACGCCCGGAGGAACATCTTTTATTGCATGAACATAACGGAGAATATTTTTTCCATTCTGCCGGAGAGTAAAGCAACTATCTTCCTGGACCACCACAACTCCGGCAGAGTTTTTCTCCTCTTGACCGGCATAAAGAAAATCAAAAAAACAAGCAGCCGCCGTCAGAAAACCAGTTCCCATTATCCAATATTTGCTTTGTTTCCATTTCATTCCTGCGTTTTCCTTTCCTGCAAATAAGAATTTCTTTTTATTGCTGAATAAGCCAATTTTCAGCCGCAGCAAGCAGGTCCAGCATGTTTACCACTCCATCTCCTCCGGCTGGCACCACGTCAGCCGACAGGAAAGCGTTCCTCTTTCCCCATTGAGAAGATAGAATAGCAAAATCCTCGAGATTCACTTGTCCGGACTGATTCAAGTCAGCGATATTGTACTGCCGGATAAAGTCCACATAATCCAGCAATGTCCAGGAAGAATCCTGGCGGAGTCGGAGAATCCTGTCTTTACCGCCGGTCAGATAGATATTGGAGACAATCGTATCCTGCCATTTGAGCCAACCGGCGGTTGCCGGCAAAAGAATCGTTATCAAATCCTGATACTCATCCGCCAACGTCAGCTGCTGAACCGGCTGACTGCTCGAATGACGCACTCGAATCGTATAGAAACCCGGCTTGATTGTACAAGTGTATTCTTGCCATTCGCCGGCTTCCATCAGGACAGCAAAGCCGGCAACTCCACTATCGAAAAAGGGCATAATTTCCACTCCTTCTGCCGGTCGGTAGGCACCGTAGCCATTGTTCTGAGGTGTTGTGTCATAATAAGCAATTTGCTGGCCGCCGAGATCAAAATCTTCCAATTCCAGCCGTCCAGGAAGAGTAGAAGGATTACCCCTATAGGGCAGTTGGTTCTGGAAGGCAAACCAGTTCAGTCGAAAACCAGTGCCCACAAATTCGATCTTTAATTGTGCATTTTCTAAAACAGGCAAAGTTATATCTTCTATTTTCAGATTCTGCCAGGTTGCCAGGGAACCAGTATTCACAACAGCGATTGTCCCCAGCACTTCTCCATTCAGGCGAAGGATGATTTGTCCGTTGTTCTGCATGGAAGCAACTCGTGCATAGAAATCAACTGTTCCGCCAGTACTGTGTACCGTATAAACCAGCCATTCTCCGGTCTCGATGTCATCCACAGCATAGTGGACCACGCTGTCATAATCTGTTTTGCCGTCCGTTACAACCGCCAAATCGACATCTTCGCGGGTTCGAAGTGCTCCGCCGGCATTGCCGGCCGTCATATCAAAATAGGTTACGCCCTGGCCGCCTGCATCGAAATGTTCGGCTTCAATCCTGCCTGGAATCGTTCGCGTCTGTCCGCCATAGGGATAAGGGCTGATAGTAACGGCTGCCGGCGGGGAGTATTCGGTTTCATTTTTGGAATCGCTTTGGTCGCGGGCCTTGACGCGATAAACTGTATACAGCTGGGTGAGGGCCGTATCGGTATACATAGGGCTGCTTTGCCAGCCGCTGCTGCGTCCGCCGCCGGAAACGCACTGGAAATAATACTCTACAGGACCACCTCCATCGTCAACAGCAGTGGCTGCCGTCATAGTAACCATGCCCGGGCCACAACTGTAGGGTTCTACCGCCCACTCCATCGGATTGGGTGCCGGCGGTGTGAAATCCGGATCGACATACACAACAACGGAAGGATCTCCATACAGAACCATTCGAGTTGCGTTTGCTTTGTATAAATTGAGATTTTCCTTGGCCTCCGCTAAGGCCATTCCGCAACTTTGGCGATCCACTATCATTTGTTGGGAATAATGATAGGCCAGAGTTCCAATGCTGGCCCCCGTGGTATAATTCGTCTGAGTTGGCATATAATAACTATTCCGTGTCGCTGCAACGGTGGTAATGCCCCCATTCTGCAGAATTCGGTAAGCCAAATTGCCCGAGTTTTCCGGCCAGGCATTCTGACAGGAGCCCTCGTACACAGCGCTGGGATACACATTGCTTAATTGATTGACATTGGAAGTTGAGATGACGTCCGTTGCCCCTGTCTGCCAGCCGTGGCTGATCCAGGCAACAATCCCATACGGCTCAGAGGCCCATTCTATTGCCGGATACCGGCTGGAAAGGAGGTATTCTGGCGGAGGAGCAAGACCGTATTCACTTTCATAAATGCGCGTCGAGCCAATGCTGTTCGGAATGAGGAGGTTTGCTCTAATCTGTTCGCCGCACTGATAGGAGGGGGTTTGAGCATCCAACGGAACCATAGGGAGCAAGGCCTTCCACCTCCAAAGCACCTGCTGGGAGTTCTCATAATCGATGGTTTTTTGCAGGATCGCATCCACCGCAGCTATCGTTCCATAATAAGGAATTCGCCCGACAATGACTTCCCAATACTTATCCCAATCATCACCGGCAGACAGATCCGAATACAGCGCATCGGTTGGTGCTCCCCATATCCCATCGGTTTCATAGCCGTCATTATACCATCGCATGGGAACATCGCCGGTTTCGGGATGGGGATTGCCGATTAGCAGCACATATAGAATATCCAAATCAGCGTAATGGTTGCGAAGCCAATTGCGAAGATTGACAGCCGCTGTTTCACCCATCCCTCCTCCCCATTGCGATTCGGTGACTACAGAAACTGTCCATCCTAATGATTGTTTGTGGGCTGCAAACGCAGCCAGACGAGTCGAATTAGCAGCGACAGCAGAAGTGGTGACAATCGCATATCCTTTGGAATCAATGGCGGCCGCACCAATTGGTTCGGAATCAGAAGAGCCGCTTCGGCTTTCTGCCTCTGATTGTTCCGCGGAGGCCGCTTCCTGTACGGAATCATATTTCTGAACAGCCGTTGCAAAATTAATCACTTTCTCCTGAATGCGCTGGCGCCCTCGTCGGCAGTCAACCGCCGACTTGCTCAGCCCATGCTTGCGGTCATCTCGGGCATAATCGACAATAACATCGGCTTTCAGCAATTCTCTCAATTGTCCTGAAACCGGATTGTATTGCGCCAGCGGCACAGCCAGCTCGACAAGCTGCCATTGGTGAAGCCGGCCGACGTGTGTCACACGGGTACCTGCGGGCCAAAAGGCATCTGTGCTGTAAATCTGTATGTCCCGGCTGTCTTCAATAATTCGTTCTTCGGGCCAAAGCCATACAATGCTGCCTTGACTGTCCCGGGTGGCTGCCGGCGGGACCGGCTTAATCTGCCAACTGCCCTCCAGCGCCCTGTATTCAGCAGATTCCACTCGGACTGCAACACTGTCCGGATTCGCATTCGGCGGCAGAAGAACCGTTACTGACTGCCAAGGGAGGTCCGGCTCGCCTGCTTGGCTGGTGTCTGAAGCACCTTCCACATATACCCGAACCTCTTTTCCTTCTCCTCTTGCCAGCAGTACAGGATTCGTGTGAACGCTGCTGACATCTTCAGGCGAGACGGCAATAAAAAGATCCGCCCCGTATACCAGCGCCGCCGGCAATAAAAACAAGATTGTTATCCGCTTAAAAACTCCTTTGAAAGAACGGTGCATGCTAATCCTTCCGTCTCAAGATGTCAGACAGACAATCAAGGCCGAGCGGCCTTTTTTGCCGCCCGGCCTCAGGGCTATATATCAAAGAGGTGTTCGTAAAAGTTAGGGTGCAGGTACAAATAAGCCGCTTTCAAACCAGCTGGCGGCAAAAGCAGCAAAATCATACAGATTCACCACACAGTCAGGAGTGCCTTCCGGCCCGGAGATATCAAAATCCGGATTGCCGTAGATACACGGACGGATGCCGGAAACCTCATAATAAAGCTGAGCGATTTCTTCCGGTGTCATCCTATAGTTATAAATCCGAAGGTCATCAACCTGGCCGGGGAAAAATTCACCAACTGTCCCGCGTACGTTGTTGGCCAACACGGCCATCGGATACTGCCAGTCTACAAAAGTAGATGGAAAGACAAAATTAAACCCATGCACAAGCAGACCGTCCACATAGCAGCCCGCCCAGCTTTGGTCATATGTAAAGACTACATGGTGCCACCGATCTTCACTTAGAACAGGTGCGGGAGTAATCAGCCAAAGAGCATGATCGCCTTCCTGGCGGATGTAAAAGTCCAGCACACCAGTATTGGTTATGGTCAGCCGCATTGCCGTGTTTTTATCAAGATTGAAGGTCCCCAAGATGGTTTTGTTTCCGGTATAGGTGCCTCGTTTGACCCAGAATGAATAGGTAAACTCCTCCAGGCCTTTACCGTAGCCCGCTCGCGGATAGGCCTTTTCTTTCGGCACCTCAAAATAATTACTGCCGTTTGGATCAGCCGCCCATGCCTGTCCAGCGATGGTTACAATCCCCTCTGTATAAGCCATTCCATTAATAGGTGTACCATCGGCATCGCCGACTGCATCGTCGCCGTTCTGTTCAAACTGATACTGGGCCAGCAGACGGGCAATCGCCAGAGAAGCGGGGGTGATTGTTTGGCTGCCGCCGGCATTCGTTACCTTACAGGAATAAGCCCCTTCATCAGCCAACCCCGCGTCTGAAATACTCAGAGTACTCGACGTGTCCGTGGTATCAATAGAGACTCGGCCGTCCGGAATAATCGGCGTTCCGTCTTTGTACCAGCTTACAATCACCGGCGAAAGACTGGTAAACTCTGTCATAAATTGCACTGTACCGCCTGCAAATACTTTGGTGTTCACTGGCGATGTTTTGATGACCGGAACCGATTTGAGTGTCTCAAAAGACCAGACTTTGCCGACAATAGTAGCCGGATCCGAGGGACCGCTGAGAACACCGTTGACATAGACCCCTTCATCCACTCGCCAGTAGTATGTCTTGTCATAGACAAGTGTCAGAGGGCCGTAAGAGGCGGTCGGTTCCACCGGTTTGCCGGCAGAAATGGAAATTGGGCTGACCGGCAGATTCGGATCACTGGAAAAATACAGATAGTGCACGCCAATTTTAGGATTGGGCATATTGAAGTTGTTCGGATCTCGTCCTGTACGCCAGCTCAAAACGGTATTCAGCGGCTGATCGGCAGCACCGTTGGCAGGTGTCGGCTCAAAGGCCCATAGAACCGGCGCAATCACCAATCCATTCACGAAAGCGTAAGCACCGCCGCCATTCGTTGACGACGCAGAGGCCTGCATAATAATTTTGCCCGTTTCGTCACTGAAAGCATAACCGCTGAACAGATAATTTCTTTCTGCGGAAGGAACCAGCGTTGCCAGAGGTACACCAGGGATACCGAAAGAAGTTGATAAAATAGTTTCCCCGCCGACTTTCCAGTCAGCTGCATGCGGAGTCGCGGTCTTGCTGTCAATATCAAAAGCCCCGATTGAAAGTTCATATTGAACCAGGGGTTTGAGACCTTCAATGGTTATCGACATAGCTCCGCTCGAATAAACAAAATCCCGCCACAACAGTTCATTCGGCACACCGTTCAGCTCGGCGCTGGTTCGGTTCCGCCAGCCGCTTTCTCCTGCAATCGTCACCTTTACACCGTCAAAAAGGGTTGTGCCGTCGTCCGTAGATAAAAACCGGTTCCATCCCGGTTCGACGCCGCTTGTTGGCAATCCCATGTCCAGCTTCAGAGGTGCTCCCATTGCTGCTGCGGCCAACACCATTCCGATGGCTGCCGTCATCGTGATTATCATTTTTTTCATCATCGCTTCTCCTTACAAAAAGTTAGAGTTTATCAATTTATAAGCCCGGTTTTTCAAACAATCATCGATTCCGGTATGCCCATCCACGGGCCATATAGGAAATATCCTCCACCTGATCAGAGGGAGGAAACTCGATATCGTAGGTTGTAATTCCAAGTCGGCTCAGCTTTGTGACCCTTTCCACGGTAAAGGGGTCCTGCCATCGGTGAACTTCCGAATGTCCATCAGCAAAGCCGAGCACGCTGCTGTCGCCGTGATTGATTGCCATCGGCCCCCACCACGCCCAGTCTCTGCTGTTGTTCGTATATTCCGGAGCCCCCAAAGAAAACCAGCCCGACTCATTCCAGTTCCGCTCTTCGGCCACTTCCACAAAAACATAACGCTGGGAGGGAGAATCCATCTGGCTGTACCGTCGAATCTGTTTGTTATAATAAGCGGAGGCCGGATCTGTATAACCATACAGGCACCTCGGGACCGAATAACTCACAAAAACTCCCGTTCCATCGTATCTGCTTTTGCGAAATCGATCGCCTGGACAATGATAGCTGGCCGGCGTCTGGAGATAATCATAAAGCCGACCCTGTTCAATTCCTCGAATCTCATCCTCATCTGTAACAGGCGGCGAGACTTGGTCGATAGTCCGATCCCCCGGCTGAACAGCATAGGGCCGGCCAATCCAGCCCACTCGAAGACCGCTGGGCTCCGTGCCCCCCATTTGGGCGCTCATAATCCGATCGCCGTTATCCTCTTTGTACAGATACCACCCTAAAGAGAGATTTTTGGTATTGTTCAGACAAAGGGCTGAATAGGCCTTCATCTTAACCATCTTCAGCGAGGGAACAATAATGGACAGCAGCAAAGAAATGATAGCAATCACCACTAACAGCTCAATGAGTGTAAATCCTTTTTTCATTTTCATAATTCCACCTTTTAATAACACAATCATTTTTACAATCATTTTTAGGGTTTTCCCGCCTGATACAATGACATCAGCTCTGCCGAGGTCATTACACGGTTTAAAATCACGATTTCATCTACCGTGCCGTCAAAATGCCATTCTTTCACTGCCTCAAACGGCATATCCCCAATAATCAGATCGGCCACCACTGGGTCAGCAGCAAATGGATCGGAGACCTCCGCCAGAAAAACACCGTCCAGATAAAATCGGGCAGTTTGGTTATCATGAGTAGCTGCCAAGCAATGCCAGATTCCTGGCGAGAGTGTAATAATAGGCGAATATCCCCGTTGCGTTCGAGTTTCCGCATACCGCAGCAGCTGGATTCTGTTTCGGTTCGGTTTATCCGGATGGGTGTCTCCAAGCCAGCCGAACTGATAATTCACATTCCCCTCATCGCGACAGGTAAAAAGATGTCCTGAACTGTTGCCTGGTTCCAGATAAATCCAGGCGGCCACAGTAAGCGGACCGTTAATAGCCAAGGCCTTTTGGGCCGGCACTACAACACGCTGATTCATTTCACGTTCAAACCGCAGTGCCTGTTTCTGGGGCCACCGCCCTTGAACCCATTGGGGCTGATTGCCTCCAAGTCCAAGAATGCCGTTGAGGGTATCTGCGGTTCGGGGAGCCGCGTTGACCAGCACAGTTTCACTGTTGGGAGTCTGCTCAAACGTGTAATGAGCGACCAGCGCCGGATCCCGATGCAGCCGTTCAACAAACACCCTCCAGCGGGAATATGGGTCACCTTGCATAGCTCGTTCCATCAAATCTAACTGTTGGCGACGCAAGAAAGTCTGGGGGATAATCTCCACGCGGGAAATCTCACCGTTTGTACTGACCTGGCCTCCTTGCTCGGCATTCAGAACAACGGAGTGGTGATATTTGAGCGGATCGGTGCCGCTGCGCAGCTCAACCTGCCCTCGAAAAACATGGGTTTGGGTCGCAGAGGAATCCACCAGAACCCCAAATTCAGTGCCGAAATCGACCACGGTGGAAAGTGGGGTGCGAACCACAAATCGTCCCCCTCCTTTGGTCTCGATTGCAGCCACCAGGCGGCCCCGACTCAGAAAGATTTGGCTGGGAGTTTCCAGCTCTACCATGGCTGGGGCCTCCAGAATCAGCGTTGCTCCGCTATCGAGCGTGATTTCTGCGGCGCCTTCTATCAAATGCATCGGGCCGGCACACAAAAGCTCCCCTGATGCCAACTGGCCATTCACTGCCGCCCATTTGGCTCCAATTGCTCGGTCTAAACGTCCGATTGTTCCAACCGGCTGGGGTTGGAGTCGATGAAGCAGGGCAAACAGAAGAAACATTGCTGTCATAGAAACCAGCGTCAAGGCCAGCGACATCTTATTAACGGGACGGGCGGTCTTCGGTACCACTCTTTCTTTCGCAGGAAGGGGAGCTGGGACCGCCAGCGGCATGGCTGGCGCAATACGCTCATACTCGGCCAGTGCTTCCAGTACCTCCGCATTGAAAGTTCCAATTTGCCCGCCTTCATGGAATTGGGCCTGTACCTGCACATCCTCCAGCCCCAGATGAATATTCAGCAGCATGGCATAATAATGTCTTGCCGCCGGATTAGTGCTCAATAGTTCACAAAGACGGTTAAACTGCTCTTTGTAGATTTTCCCCTCAATCGCCAGCAGCGATAAATAAGATACTTCGCTCAGCAGGGATTCATCAAAGGTCATAGGACGCACCTCTTAAACGCACCGTCAGCTCAATACATCGGGCCAGACGAGTGTGAATTCGGCCCAAGTTCTTAAAAACAGCCGGAATGGACACGCCAAACTTAGCCGCTATGCCGTCAAAAGTCAGATTCTGTTCATACCGCATCTGCAGTATCTTTTTTTCTCTGGTCTGAAGTTTAGAAACGCATTCTTTCAAAACATCCAGCGTTTCCTGGGTACTATAACGACCCTGCAAGGCAGCTGTTTCCTCCTGAAGTAATTCGAGGATTTTAGAGTCAAAATAAAATCCGTGCGGCTTGTTTTTGCGAATGAACTGAAAAACCTTGTATTTTGCAATTGTCAATCCCCACGAGACAAAATTGGTGCCTTCCTTGTATTCCTCAAATTTATTCCACATTTCGGCAAGTGTATCCTGAAGAATATCATCGGCATCCGACCGATTGCCAACAAGCACGAGGATATAACTGTGAATCTGTCTTTGATTGGGAATCAAAAGACTCATAAACCTTTTTGATTCAAGACCATGTTTATCTTTATCCATTTGTTTCCTCTATGTCCTCATATTAAACAATCCGCAAAAAGCGTATTTTTTAACCTGAAAACAAAAAAACTTTGGATTCTAAAATCCGCACCGTTCTTGTATTTTTTGTATCTGATTGAAAATAAAGAAGTTAGGATGTCACAACGATGGAACCAAACTGCAAATTTTTCCAGAGAAAATGCCTTCAATTCTCTCCAGACAAAGTTGAACTGACCAACAATTGTACAGAACCTGAGGTGTGTACGTCTTCAGCCCAAATGGGACAAAAATAAGGTCTATTTTCGTTGACGGTTTTGGCTCACGGTTTCGGGAATCGTTGAATTAAACACCTTTCTGTTTTCGATTGTTCTTGTCTTTAATTCGGCC
>Ga0208196_1001654_pt1 | contig 22933 bp, 19 predicted proteins | sample AD_JPNNA7_MetaG_FD_184443 | JGI IMG/M metagenome (GOLD analysis project Ga0208196, IMG submission 184443) | Active sludge microbial communities of municipal wastewater-treating anaerobic digesters from Japan - AD_JPNNA7_MetaG (SPAdes) (version 2) | ecosystem: Engineered > Bioreactor > Anaerobic...
GAGCATACATCTGGCTTTCACCAGCATTTGGCTTGACGGTCAAGAATATTTCAGTCCACCACGCATATTGGTTGATGGCATAATTGTTGTTGAAGTCACGGTTTCCGGCCTCATCACGGCCAAGTGCGGACCAACCCTGAGTCGGGATCAAACGTGGCATCGCATAGTCATTATTGACAGATGGGCGCCCCCAAACTTCCTGGCCTTCCTTCTGCCACGGGAAAAGGCGATAACCCTTGCCACCGGCATCCTTAGCAACAACATCGGCTGGATCCAGTGTCGACGGGTTGAGTAATACTCCATCACGATCCTGACCTACCCTGAACCACCTGTTGAAAAGCATGGTCGCGGGAATATTGCCAGAATTGTCCCTGACTTTACTTTCGGCAAACGTGATTTGAAGGGCGGGGGTAAGGGACAAAACCAACGCCAGCGCTACGATCAACGAAGCAAATCTCTTCATATACGCTCTCCTTTTAACAAGGTTTAGCAGTCCACTAGGACTGGGACTTAACGTCCAATCCGCTTTGGCACACTTAAACATCAATAGACTTCAGCCCGAAGTCCTGGGAGCACAAAAAAACAAATGTGCCGCACAAATCTTATTCCAATCATTTCACTGGAACGTAATAAACAAAAACCAGAAGGCCGAATCCAATCTTGCGTTGTGCACTAAAGAAGAAATCAAACCAATGCGATGCACGCTCAATTGTCACCTTCCTCTCTTATATTATGCAAAATCCATGCCACTGGCCCTATATAGCAAAAATCTCTATTGTTTTCTAAGTATCTCGCCTATGGGAAGTGGATATAAATGCCCAACCACCTCAAATAATGGGTTGTAATCTCACTTGATGGGTAATTGTCACACTTTAGATAAAAATGGTTCACTTGTGTGTATACCAAGTTTATACTAAAAACCGTTACGGAATATTATTGATAATGATTTTTTCTCACCTAGATTACCGCTAATGGATAAGGTAAGGACAATTTGTCCATCAGTGCCCTGCCAATCCCCTGGAACGCTGAAATAAGAAGATATTTTACCAAATTGGCCAGGACCAAGGGACATAGTTTCTGGGGAAAAATTCAAATCGAGGCCGCCGGTTATGGATGCTGTTATTATGAAATCCTGATTAAGATTTGAAAGATTAGAAATAAAAAACTCGACTGACTGTGTCGAACCAGGGGTAAAAGTTCTGTCTTCCGAATTTGAGAAAATGTCGAAATCAAAATAATCTCTTGCTCCAAGCTCGACTGAAGTTGCGCCCAGGACAGCAAGTGTTTTCGGGTTTTGCGCGAAAGCGACTATTCTGCTATTGCTAAGTTTAACGTCATAGCCTTCAGGCATCTTTTTGACGGCAAACTCAAAAGAATCTACATAGTTTTCTTTGCCGGCCTTGATTTTTTTCTGGGCGATAATGTCTCTCACAACAAAATGGTGTTCCTTCTCACCATTCTCGGAATAATAATATATGTTGTCCTCAACAAGCAGGAACACAAGATTTACATCGAGGCCTTCAGGTTGGTCCAAGGCACTAACAGAAATCCAAATCTTCCCTTCATCACCTTTTGCAGTTGCCGACAGGAGCATGGACAATTTTTGTATTTTGTCCGAAGCATCAAAAGCGGCTCTCATTTTCCAGTACTCAAAAGTGGAGCCCGAATATCGCCTTCCTTTTATCCTGTCAGGAGCAAACCTGTTCTCGGAGCCTGAAGCAAAGTTGACCACTTCACCATTAAACGCGGTAAGTGGAACTCCTTGCCCACCATACAACTTGAACCTCTCAAAGTTCCCGGGTTGGGTCATACCAGTTTCTTCAAGATCGTTCTCGTCAAGTGTGTAGTATGCGACCGGCAAAACTTTTCTTGGGCCATACTCCTGTGCCATCCTACACTGTGCTTCCCTGTGGAAACCACAGTTTTCGCACCAGTGGGCTGTGAATGTCTCAAGAAGGCATGTTCTTAAAGATTGATCAACGCTCTTCGTTATTGTCATGATCGTGAGTTGCTGCTTGGCGGAGAAAAACGGTTCTTTCTTGGATTTTGCCTCAATATCAATGGTATAGATTCCAGGTCTCATCCTTCCAATAGGGGTTATTGTAAGAGACGTGCACACTGTTTCTGGCAGATCAAGTTCTTTCGGTTCGGCTTCTATAAGAATAGTAGTAAGGGTAAGTTCCTCAACGCCCTTTGCAGGTTTTGCCCAAGAGGGGGAATATTTTGGCTGTGAAACAATAAGCTCAACCGACCCAGAAAACCCATTTTGAACAGAGAGCGCTACCATGCAACTGGAAGTGGCCTCACTCATCATCATGAGGTTTGATGCAATCTGCTTGAAATAAAAACCTGGAGTTCTTGAGATGTTTCCTCTAAGAAGCACCTTGAACATCTCATTCCCGATCCTTAGGGACACATACCCTGAAATGGGGCCATTTTTTGCCTCGATCTTCACCTGCAGTGTAATAGCTGTTCCTTTAAAGTAATAAGGAGAAACCGATACAGACTGTGTTCCCTCGACCCAGCATTGCCCCTCAACACAAGCATAAGAAACTGAAGTAACAAGTATCTCAAGGGTATCACCAAACCTGCAGTTGCCAAAATCAAGAAATTTGGGGCTCACAACAATTGACGGTATGTCCTGGGTTTGGGTCTGAAACGGGAGACCATCCAGTCTTGGTGATTGCCAAACAATTCTTATGGATTCGACAAGGACTCTGCCATTTTCGGTGTCGGCAACATAAACACACTCACCATCAATGGCAATGCCGGTCGGGCGATTCATTATGATTGGGGGTTCTTTCGAGAAATCAGATGACACGTCCTCGGAATGGAAATAGTCAATCGGGGAATTTACATCACCAAACCTGCCCCAGGAAACAGGATCATTGCCAATTCGGGACCTCACAAGCACATCATTGCAATACTTGTCAACAATGTACTGGTTTCCCAAATTGTCGAATGTGACGTCAGAAGGCCATGAAAGTGACTCTGGCCCTCTGCCAGGGCTCCCGAAAGACCCGACATAGCCACCTTTTTGTGTATACTCTTTGAGTTGGCCAGCACCTGCATCGCACACATACACTCTATCACCATATGTTGCGATTGATGTCGGATAGACAAGCTGTCCTTTTTCAGTTCCTGGGGCACCAAAAGAGCCAACAATCTGGCCAAATCTGGTCAACTTTGTAACTCTTCTCTTCTGGTTATCAAGAACAAGTATGGCTCCGCCCAATTCAGCAACATCCACCGGTTTTTCAAAATATTTGTCTTCAACATTAAATGAACGTAACTCACTCATAAACTGGTCCAGAAGCAAAATCCGTTTGTTACCTGAATCAGCAACAACAATTTCTCCTGTTGGAAGCGAGCAAATTCCCATTGGTGATGAAAGTTTTATCGCTCCAAAAACATTTTTTCTGGCAACGAGTTCACCTGATGTTGAAAAACACAAGACTTCATTGAGTTGGGTATCTGTTATAAAAAGCTGACCATTTAAAACACAGATTGAATAAGGTTTTGAAAGGATGCCTTTTCCAATCTGGACAATCTTACTACTTTGTGAGGTAGCAAAAGACGGAAAAAGGGCAACAAATGGCAAAACAATCGCGAGTGCTATCCTAAGTGTTTTGCTCATCTTGGGTAAGATATATCAATAATACAGGGGGAGGTCAACCGAATACCAGACAAAAATAATTTGAAATTGTAATTTTTTGGTCAAATTCTTGGCCATTCTTCAAGGAGTTTTCGCGCCATATCTTTTCCACAGGTCCCGCTTGGAGCGCCAAAAATGATCAATTTGCCTTCGTTATAGACCTGCAATTCCATGATTTCCATGGTAAATTTTCTGGCCTCGTCATTTCCTCCTGTAAACTCCCATCCTTCAGGGATATATGACATATCAAGCTTTGGGTTATCTAAATCAACAGCCTCGTAATCAGCTGTTGGGCCATAGCCGCACAGTTCGATCACCTTTATGTTCACTAAAAGTCACCAGTTTGTCTTCTCATGAGAAATTTTGTCCAGAGCATTTGCAATTGCCACAATATCTTTCTCCTCATTCCATGGCCCGAACGAAATTCTACAAAGGCCTTTCGGGAAACCCATTGTGTCCCTCACAAGAGGAAGCGCGCACATGTGACCGGAACGGATGGCGATGTTGTATTCCCTATCAAGCTTCACAGCCAGTTTGTTTGGCTCCCAACCACTCAACTCAATGGACATCGTCGGCGTGCAATTTTCTGGCTGGTAAATCCTTAAACCACGAACTTGTGAAAGAATTTCTCTTGCCTGTTTGTTAAGAGTTTTTTCATGTCGCCAGACGTTCTCCTCGCCTCGCTCCTGGAGCCACTCAATGGCTTTCCACAAGCTGAGTATGCCCTCTATTGAAGGTGTCCCCGACTCAAACCCTTCCGGAAACGGGAGGAGCTCAAAGGAATCCGTTTTAACATCTTTTATTGAACCACCGCCAACAATCAGCGGCCCAATAAAGGCCTGGGCACTCTCCCTTGCCAAAAGCAATCCGGAGCCTTTTGAAGCCATCATCTTGTGACCGGCAATTGCCATAAAATCCACACCCAGGGAATCAAAATCAATTCTCTGGTGTGGTGCCAGCTGGGCGGCATCAACAACAGAGATTGCACCATTTTCAGAGGAAATCTTTGTCAGTTCCCTCATGGGTTGAATGGCGCCAGTAACATTTGATGCTGCGATAAAAGCGGCAACCTTTGCTCCTTTGACCTTATCCTGAAAATCGGCAACATCGATCCTTCCGAGACCATCGCACATTGCAAAAACAACCCTGATGCCTCTTCTTTTAAGATCAAGCCACGGAAGAATATTTGCATGATGGTCGGCCATTGTGCACAAAACAGTATCGCCTGCTGAAAGATCCAGACCTTTCGCAATCCAATTAATTGCATGGGTAGCACCAGGTGCAAAAGCCAGATTAGTTTTCTTTGTTCCAAGGAAAGAGGCGATTTTTTCCCTGGCTTCATCAACCATCGCTGTAACCTCAATTGATCGCCTGTAAGCTGATCTGCCAGCATTGACACACGACTTAAGGTGGTAATCATAAACAAACGCCGCCACAGACTCAGGCAAAAGACCGGTCGCGGCGGCGTCTAGGTTATGATACTCTGATGCGCTTGGAAATTGGTTTTTAAAGACCACTTCTCTTGAGGATTTCTGTGAGCTCATTTGATGCGCTCTTGCCTTCAAGGTAGACCATTCCAAGATTTTTCTGTTCAGATGTAGTGGAGATAACCAAAACGGCATCTCTTCCAACTGAGAACAGGGTTATGTAGCCCTCTTCAGAGCGGATCGTAACATCATTAAGACGCGGTTTGCCCATCGCCTCTGATGCCCTTCTGGAAATTGAAACTAGTGATGCACTCATAGCAGCAGTTCTCTCATTCTCCTCGGAGAATGAAGTCGAGGCTAGGAGAAGGCCGTCAGAAGACGCTACCATGGCGCTCTTCATCCCAGGAATCGAGTTTTGTACTCTACTGAGCACTTGAGTCATTTGTTCCCCTACTGTTGGCATTTTCTTTCACCTCTTTCCTAGTTGAATCCAAATTTTGTTTTGGATATTTTTGCCTCAAAAACACAAATGTCGCCCGACTTAGCCGCGCAAGTTGTTTCTGTGGCCACAAATGTATTTGGCTTTTGTCCAAATAGCAAGTCCATATAGCCTCCAGCTGTGCCGGTCCACATATAGCAAATCGGATACTCAGAATTCTTGCCATATCTGTTTTTGTAGGCATCAATATAGTAACTGTGCTTGATAGTTAGCTGGAGTGTTTTTGCGCTTTCATCAAGTTTGTAGTCTGTAACAAGACCCCAGCCAAGGCAGTTCGTTATGGCGATCATTCCCTGGAGTCTGTCCTGCATGTTCTGTATCTTTGGCTCTATAAGGCTCTTCCATTCTGGAGAAGCCATTACTCCCGAAAAAATCTGGTTTGCTGACCACTGGGCAGCATCAATAAGAACTTTTTCTGCAAGTTTTCTGGACGGTTCTCCACCCATTGCCTTTACTAGGGCGAGCTCTCTGTCAACATAGAATGCGGTGGGAAATGCTGAAAGCATAATATCAAACCTACGAAGAATGCCGGTCTTTTCATCACCAAAAAGTCCAAAATCCAGGACAGCTTTTCTAATTCCAGCCTGATCAATAGTCATCTATTTCACCTCCACTTCAAAAATGCACTCGGGATTGCCCATCGACTTGCAGGAAATTTCCTTAACGCTAACCGATCCTTTCGGCAACTTGTTGAGTACCTCCCAAACGGTGGCTATCAGACCAGCTTCGACATGGCAAACTGGCTCTTTTCTTACGTTCCAGTTCCATTTTGTCTCATTCTCGAGCCATCCCTCTGCCGTAAATGTTACACCCTTTACCTTTCCACCCTTGCCCTTTAGTTCAACAAGCTCAAAAGAGCCACAACCTATAACTCTGTAAAAATCAAAAGCTACCTTCAGGGAATCTTCGAATGACATGCCTTGTGTTTTTGCGTTTAGCATATCGGACAAAGGATCATAGGTAGAAATTTCAGTGGTAGTGAGAACAAGCTCTCTTGCATGTTCATAGCCAAGAGTATCTTCAAAACCCTTTATAATTCTGGTGTTAAATGTGTCACAATGATAAGCAACGGTAACTGGGCCAAACATTACCGAGCCATTTTCATCATTGATTTTCAAAATTGATATCATTTCATCTCTTATTCCCATGTCACATCTCCATTTTAATGACTTCTGAAACGCACTTATGCCCAGGTGCAAAGCTCTGCATTGTCGTTCTGGCTTTGATGCCAACGTTTCTTGCTCCTCCTGCAATAAATTCCGCCATAATGCATGGGCATTTTGTTTTATCGACTCTTCCGGAAGAAATGATCTCTGAGAACATTTCGGAACACATATGGGCATATTGGCATTTGGATATTGTTAGACCAAGCTTGTCACCATTGCTTGTGGTTGTCCAATCTTTCTCTCTTGGATCAATTTGACTAAGCATGGCAGCAATAGATTTGGCAACATCCTGGAGGTTTGATCCACTAACACTGCCATAGCCTTTCTCTTCAGCAATCATGAACATGGCCTCACATGTTTTTGAGACAAACATTTTTAATTGCTCAACACCCACAATATACGAATAGGCCCTGCAAACTGCCTCGATCATCAAATCAAGAAAAACCTGTAATTGTTGTTCCCTTTCCAAGAAATGCCTCCTTTTTAAGTTAGTGACAATTTGTATTAATAAAACAGAAAATTTGGCTTAATCTTTAGCCACAAATACAATACAAAACACATTTCAATAGTCAATGGTGAAGTTAACATTTTTTTTACAATTGACTTTTTACAATGTGATTAATTTTTATCAATATAAAAAATAATATCAACATTTTTAACCCCGCCGCAAACGTTTAATGATATTAAATGCCCATGAGAAAAATAGCCTTGGTTTTCGTTGCATGTGCACTGCTTGCATCATGTGGCCAGGCTGGGCAAAACCCAGAACCAGAAAAAAAGACTCTTGAGTTCCCATCAACATTCAAGGTTGAAAGCAAATATACGCCGGGTGAGGACATCGTCGTTTCAAAGGAAGGCTCAAACTACAATATGTTCTTTGGTGAGGGTGCCAAGGTTTTCTTTGACGACAAAGAAGTTGAGGCACAATCAATCTTAAATGGGCAAACCATTTATGTTGAAGGTGTGCTTGAAAATGGCAAGATAAAAGCAACCCGTCTGGTGATAACTGAATGGCCAGGGCGCAAGGAAAAAGGCAAAGATATCATAATCGACCCCAAAATGGTCCCAGAGATGGTTTCTCAATATCTGTCCGAAAAACACAGTGAGTTTGGCGTCGGTAGAAATACCGTTTGGACTAAAAAGGCAAAATTGGGCAATCCACCACCTGGAAGGCTCATGGACACATACCAGTATGGAACCATGCTCATGGTGGTCACATATGATGAGATGGAAGGCACAAGAAGTTTCACCGTGCTCATTACACCAGGCTCACAGTCACCAGCTAGCTGGAGTGGCACAATAAATAGTGATGGATCAATAGAGGAGTTTTTGTATGAAAAGCCGTGAAATAATAGCAATTTTGGGAACAGCAATCATCTGTACCTCTTGTGGTGGAGGGGCAGTAAACACCCCCACAAATAATGGCAATGACGAACAATCAGGCTTTAAAATCCCCGGGCCACTTCCAAGGGTTGGCATTGTGTTTGATGTAAAAAAAGATGTTGGGACCTTTAATCTTTCGATACTGCCCGAAGAAACAGGCAACAGCAATCGCCTCATCCAGGTTGATTTCTCATCCGCGCACATAGTCAACTCAAAGGGCGCCGAAATGGGAAAAGAAGCCTTGATGGATTCCCAAACAGTGAAGGTTGACGGATCTTTTACTGCTTCCGATAAAATAAAAGCTACAACAGTCGAGATCGAATCCGAAGAAGCTACTGTTTTGAAACTAAAAGATTCTGCCATAGTAGGCGTTCTTGATGTACCAGAAATCGTCAGGGAAAACTACGCAGAAATGTTCCCGGCCGATTTTGGTGAAAAAAACTGGATCGTGGGTACAAAATCTGGAAAAACACCAAAAACTTTCACACTTGAAAAAAACAGCTGGAAAATGGTGATTGTGGAAGACCCGAAAACAGAATCCCAATTTGAGGTCACGGTCAGCGAAAACAAAAAGCAGCTCCTATCTTGTGATATTCTAAAAGGCAGGAAGTTGATAAAAAAGTAAGGCTACATATATAATAGATATAAAAAAGCCCCGATTTTATCGGGGCTTTTTTATATCTATTCGTAGCTGTTTCCAGATGGTGCCGAAGGAGGGACTCGAACCCTCAAGAGTGTTACCTCAACGGATTTTGAGACCGTCGCGTCTGCCAGTTCCGCCACTTCGGCAACCATTGCACCATTTTATTGGCATTGCTTGTAGTGTCAATTCATTGCCAGGAAAGGTGGTTGCCAAAAAATATCTTGTTGCCAAAGACCCATTTTGTGTTATGATTCCATTATAGGAGGTTGGAAATGAGAGGAAAGGCCGGAAAATTCAACTTTACTCTTTTCCTTGCAGTAGTATTGCTCCTTGGGACGCTCTCCCTGACAACTTTTCTTTGGAGCATATTTATTGACTGCAGGGTGAGTGCCCCAACAGAAAAAAGTGTGCCCATAATGTCACTCCGAGACATCCCCACAGATGGCAAATCCACACCAAACGTGGCCCCTCTCACATACCCCGAATCAATAAATGCACAAATAATGGGAATAATATCTGGCCTTGGCATACAGACCTACGATCTTGGACTTGTGGGCTACTGGGAGCCAGATTCTCCATTCAATGAAGCAAAAAGGGGGAGAGAAGTAGTTCTTATAGGAATCTCTTCTGGAAAATACCAGGGAACACTCATCATCACAACACCAAAAGGGCCAATCATTGCCACGCCCCAAATGCTCTATACCCCAGACCCTCCAATGTGGGAGGAAAACTACGCACTGATAACCCAGAGGTATTCGGAGTGGAAGGCCCAGCTTGAAAAAAACTCCAAGTTGGTATCAGATGAATCCTTCAAATTCCCGGACAAGGATGGTTTGCTGGCATGGGAATTTGGTGGCAAAACCTGTGTTCTTTCAAAAGATGGTCTTTCTTTCTTTGATGCCACAATCGAAGACACCGAAAAATTTTTGTCAAAACAGAACCATATTCCGTTTGCACCGCCAGCTTTGCATCTGGCAATAACAGTAGGCTTGCTTTCACTGTTTGCGCTGGCCCTGTTTATAAAGGGCATTCAAGATATCGGAATTGCAAGCATTTTTTGTGCTGCGTGTCTTGGTGCAATTGGAGGAGCATCACTTTTCCTCCAGCAATACGTGCCGGGAACCCTTTTACCATTGGCATCGGTATTGTCCGTTGGAATCGTATGGACCATCCCGATAATTGCAATATCATCTGCCTTTGCACTTGATCTTTCACTGGGCTGGTTCTGGCTTGTCTATTCAATTCTTTCATCAGGAGTAGTTTTGCAATGGATTTTCCCGCCAGATTATGTATGGTTTCCCATCGAAGGAATCATTTTCATTCTGATGCTGATTGTATTTATTTCGATGGCAATAAAACCCAAAATGCCAATCAAAAAAGAGCTTTTCCCACAAACACCAGGACAAAACGGGATAGCCTAAAATTATCTGGATTTCATCAAATCGTGGAAGAGGTCTTTTATTGATCTGGTTTTGCCAAGCCCCTTCAGGTCGCTTGGGATTTTTGTTGCTGCGATTTCCCTGTCCCCAATGAACTGACATCTGAAAGTTTGGTGGTCATACGGAGAGACCTCCGGCACAAGGTAGAATTCACCAAAAGAGTATCCTGGAACTGCGCTGTAGCAGGCATTTATCTTGAAACCGTTAAAGATCTTCCCGTTTTCAATATTCATCACAACAAAGGAACTGCAATCATCAGAGATGCATACAGCGAGGTTTTTATAGTCTGGCACCTGGCAAATCGGGAAATATTCCATGCCAAATTTTTCATATTTCCCAAGGGCATTGATTTTGTATTTCCCATCTTTGAAACCAATAAAAACGTTCTCTCCAACAAAAGAGGTGTCAGCAAGGAATCCTGAAGGGCCGGCAGAGGAGCCAATCTCATGGCCGTCAGTTCTTGAAAAAACAGCCACCCTCACACCTTCCCCTTCTGCCTTCCATGCCCAAAATTTTGTTTCATCCTGTGCAAGGACAAGCGGATGGCCCGGTCTTGGAATACCCCACGAAGTCCTCCAGACCTGATTGCCATCGGCAGAGTTGATGCCATCAAACCATACAGTCTCGCCCCTTGAGAACGGGGCCACAAAAATATCTGTAAAAAAATTCGAGTCCGGAACCATGAGGCATGCCTGGTAATCCCTGTCATCAAGTCTCCAGGACTCCTGTCCGTCAGCTGCCGAGAGCCCGATGAGCTGGATCGGGTTCAGATCATAGTCCGTATCACTGTCATAGGCCAGGACACATACTTTTTTGCTCGAAGACAAAAGCCAGACGCCGCTCCCCTGTGGCGCCTCAAACCTCCAGGCTGATTTTCCGTCAATGCTGACTTTTTCTATTATCCTCGAGTCTCCGAACGCAAACAGGTAATCGCCTATTGCCCTGCAAAAAACCCTCTTTGCACCTTTGATTGTAGAAGTCCAGACTGGTGTTCCATCAGCCCCGACTAACCCGAATATTTCCTGGTCAACAAACATTGTCTTGCCAAAAGAGACCGGGGCAACCTGCGCTCTCCTGACCGATCCCCAGATCTTTTGCACACCTGGTACCGAACACCCGCAACAGGCAAAAAAAATAAAAAGAAAAACCAGCGTTAGAGTTTGCCTTCTCATTTCTCCTCCCAAATTTTCAGCCTAACTGGTACCTTGTCGGTTATTTGACCAGAAACCAGTTCACCGCCATCTGCACAAAAAATGGCACCATCCCACATAACAACTGGTCTCTTGACCCAGGACACAAATTCTTTTTTCAAAATCTTGCGGTCTTCAAAAGAAAACACTTGTACCTGGCCATCCTCTCCAACGAGTGAAATTTCAGTTTCGCCAGCAAAAGCACAGACAATCGGATCCTTTGATTTGAAAGACAGCCATTCCCCATCAACATAAATCCAGATTCCATCTATATCGGTAATGGAAGGGAACGGTGAGAAAGACACATTCTGGGCCACACTATATTCAGGAGCAATGATTTTTTTGCCGTCCGAAATTTTTGTAAGTGAAGAGGCAGTTACTACCCAGAGTTCATCCCCTTCATAGACAATATTGAAAACGTTTTCATCAATCTGGTGTTTTTTTATTATTTTTCCATCAAAAGAGTACTCGGTAAGTTTGCCTGTGGTCCTCGTTCCAAGACACACTCTGGTATCACCAATTGCAATAATGTTGGTTTGCGGTTCTACCTCAAAATTTCCAATGGGCTTGCCGTCCCTTATCAAAAAAGCTTTGCTATCAGACTTGCATGCGACAGTGCTTTTATTGATAGAGAGTGCTGAAATGGCAGGGTCCGGGGAGGGAACAACAAAATAGAGAAGGATCGCAAGGGCAACCAGAAAAAATGAAGCAATCCAGATCGGTTTTACTGATTTGTCCATCTGCACCAGAAGCCTTGCTTTCTGGTCAAGATTGGCCATTCTCCACAGTTCATCCGAGGTAATCTCTTCTTTATTTTCTATGTTATCTTCCATGACAGATATTGTATTGTCTGCCAGGCCAAAATCAATTTGAAAAAGCCTCTCTGATTTTTGCTTGCCCTTTGTTAACCATTTAATATAATCTCTTGCGTGAGTCCCGAGCGGGTTTTGGAAATAGCCGAGTGCATCAGAAAGGGAGACAGGGAACCCTTCTCCGAAATTATTGATGAGTATCAGGGTTTTGTATACAGTTTTTCGCTGAGGCTGGTCAGGGGAAACAGGGATTCCGCTTACGATCTCTCTTCCGAGGTTTTTTTGAGGGTGCTCACCCAGATTTCCAAATACAAGCCGGAATATCCCTTTAAATCATGGCTTGGAAGGGTCACATACACAACTGGACTCAACTACATCAGAAAAAAACGCGAAACCATACAGATAGAAGATTTGCAGGAAGACGTTCCTTTCCAGGTGCCAGACGATTCACCGACACCTGAAGAAGAAGTGATACAAAAATTCACCAAAGAGGACGTCTCAAAAGCTCTAAACAACTTGAAACCGGACTTCAGGGCAATCATAACGCTTTGCGACATCGAAGGGGTGTCCTACGAAGAGGCCGCATCGATACTTGGCATTCCAACTGGAACTGTCAGATCAAGACTGTCCAGGGCAAGATCGGCCCTCAAGGAGTCCCTTGATGGAACATTATGACCGCAGATTTGTATGGAGGATGAAATGAAAAAGATTGACGACAGAGAGCTAACCGGACTTTTAAGGGGACTCCACCAGGAACCACCCCCAGTGTTCGCTTTTGACGTCATGCAAAAAGTCAGACTCCATCAACCTGGTAGAACAAAACTCTTCTGGACACTGGGAATCGGGATAGGCATGGCGGCCGTGGCCACGCTGGCAATTGCCTTCTCTATTCCTTTTGGAGGACAACCCCAAAACAACCTAGAGATAGCCCAAAATATACCAACATTTGATAATCGCGGTTTTGCCGCAAAGAGCGCACCACCACCGGCACCTGTCCAGGACGAGGCAGCAGGAACAGCAGTGATGGCATCTTACGGAAATGATGGACCATGCGACACTGCACAGCAATACCAGGAGGGGTTCACAATCATCAGGATAAAATATCAGGACCCTTACGCCATGATCCTCTCCCTCAAATCTCAGCTTGTTTCATATTCGCCAACCGAGTTTACCGACAATGGTCTCCCGTCCCTGGCATTGATTATAAATGGTGAAAACATCATCCCAATTTTCAACGCCATAGTCACAGCTTCACAAGGAAGGGCACTCTACCAGATTGCAAAACTCCAGGACACACCCCCAGATGGCAGAACAAGAGTGCTGATAAGTCTCAGTAATTAAAAAACATTTTGTAGAAACAAAAAATTCAACTTTTTGGGAGAAAATCATGAAAAACAAGGTATTTATTGTAATTGCTTCAGTTGCGGCATTGCTTGTTGTTCTCACATGTGTTGCTCTTGTAGCTCCAGAAAACAAGAGGGATGAAGGTGCAAACAATGGTGCTTATGTTGTCGACGATGCAGGGGAACATTGGTATGAGTCGGATGGTGCCCTTTCAAAAAACACAGCAAAAACAAAAGCAATATTGCCGGCATCATCCACCCAGGGCATAGGCAGAGGAGCAATGGAACAGAAGGCCACCGACATGGCCGCCACGGCAGAATACGCCGGAAGCGCTCCTTCACCAGTGCCAACCGCATCGATACCCGGCAACACAGCAAAACCCATTGGCATCAAACAGATGATGAAAAAAGATGGCAATGTGTCCCTCAAGGCCGATAAACCGCAGGAAGCTGCGAATGCCATCATCAGCATAGCCACCAAGTTCGGTGGGGATGTGCTCAGCATGCAATCTTCCGGGGAGAAAACTTCACAATATTTCAACATAACCATACGGGTGCCATCCCAGAAGTTTGACAACGCAATGCAGGAAGTGCTGAAACTCGGTGACAAGGCCTCAGTCACAACATCATCCGAAGACGTGACTGGAGAATACATTGACATGAAATCAAGATTGGACAGCAGGACAAGGAAAAGGGAAGCCCTGCTTACAATGCTCACAAAAGCTGACAAGATAGGCGATCTGCTATCGATTCACGACAGAATTGCCGATGTGGAACAGGAAATTGAGAGCATAAAGGGTCAGATGCAATACCTCGAAGGAATGACCTCATACTCAAGAATAACCGTTGATATCTCGCCAAAAGATGGACTCATTTCAACCGATAGTCCTTCAGGTTTTGTGGATGGCCTGGGAAAAATATGGGTAGCATTCCAGAAAGCAATACTGTGGCTCCTGATGATCATTGCAGTTTTGATTCCATTCGGAATTATTACCCTTCTCGTCTATTTCATAGTGAAGGCCAGCCGCAAGAGACCAGGCGCACAGAGCTGACCAAAAAATTGCCCGAAACAATCCAAGATTGTGTTTGTAATAAAAAAGACCCTGTTCAAAAATGAACAGGGTCTTTTTTATTTCTTACAACAAACAGCCATAATATGACAATTTTCTTGATACCCAGTCCTTCAGATTATCATTATGTGCCATCTGGAGGGCCAATTTTTTGATTTTGGTGTCTTACACTCACAATTTCTCGACCAAAAACTAGAAATCAAAAATAAGGGCATTCTGTACGTCTTTAAAGATATAAACACCCCCACAAACAAAAAGCCCACCCTTCTGGGTGGGCTTTTATAATCCAGTTCTGTTACGATCTATTTTTCTTTGAAGAATATCTGGAGAACCTTGTCAACATTGACCTGGTCAGAGAGCCTCTGGCTCGGTTCCTTGGCAATAACAATACCTTCTGAGTTGACAAGCATCATCGAAGGACCTTCAAAAAGGTTCAGGGATTTTGCAAATCCCCTCATGTTTTCATCATACACAAGATGCTCGCCCTTCATCTGGTTCTTCAGGTAGTCAACCTTGTCTTTTGCCGATGTGAAAACGATTGAAATCTGATCAGGAGACATGCTGCCTTCGGTAATAAGTCTCTGTGCAAGACCAATGCAGGTGTTTATGCATGAGCCGCACGAAGTGGTTGTAAATATTGCATACTTCCTTCCAGCATAATAATTGCTGGAAATTTCCTTACCATCTGCATCAGAAACTGACCAGGCGTTGAGCTTCGTGCCAACCTTGGCAAACTTGATGCCCTGTGGAAACAGGGTGTTGAATTGCTCGTCCCCGTTGATCTTCACATACATTGTCATCAGTGACCTTGCAACCTGGTCCCTGAGCATCTCCCTGAAAATCCTCGTATCACCCTCGGCAACATTGAGCTCTAGGGAGGTAAAATCAACGAGTGTTCTTCCTTCGTATCTGCCAAGGATGTCCCTGTACTCAGCCCTCTTGTCTGCGCCGGCTATCGGGAACTCTGACATTTCCTGCAATTTTTCAATCTTGAAGTTTGCATCCACTATGAGGAGGATTGATGGGTAATTCGGGACGTCCATAACAGTGCAATATCCCCAGGCATTGTTTCTGTCCTGCCATGTCCAAAAAGTGATTTCCTGGCTCTTGTCATCTGGGTTTGCAGCAACTTCTTTTCTGCCCAGTGTTACATAAGACTTACCAAGCACCGATGCAATGCTTGAATCAGAGGATGAGGCCCCGCCAGAAGAACACGAAAAGAGCGTTGCAGTCAGGATGATCAGGAGAACCAAGGTCGTGGACATGAATGTGTATGCAATGATCTTGAACGGGTTTTTAACCTGCTGACTGTGGCCGTGATTTGCGGTTGCTCTTGCTGGCTTTGTCTCTGCTGATTTGACGGCTTCTTCTGCTTGCTGCACTGGTTTGTAGCTTTTTTTGGACACTGTCTCCTCCAATTATATTAAATTGACTTTATCAAGTCTCCGAGCCTCTTGATTCCCTCATCAATCTGCGGCAATGACGGGAATGAGAAGTTCAGCCTCATGGAGCTTTCTCCACCACCGTATGGGTAGAAGGCCGATCCCACAATATAGGCGACCTTATGCTCGATGGCTTTCGGGAAAAGGGCTGTTGTATCGATATTATTTGAAAGTGTAACCCAGATGAACATTCCACCCTCAGCATTTGTCCACTTTACACCCTGCGGGAGATACTGCTTCATGGCCACTTCCATCGCCTGTCTCTTTTTGCCATAAGCTTCGCAGATTTTTGGAACATGCTGGTCTATATAGCCTCTCTTTGCAAATTCTACAACTGCAGCTTGGGTTATAACTGGCGAGTTGAGGTCTGCTGACTGTTTTGCCATGCAAATTTTTGCGATAAAATCTTTGTTTGCAACGATCCAGCCAAGCCTGAGTCCTGGTGCAAGGATTTTGGAGAAGGTCTTGAGCGATACAACCATTCCCTTTGTGTCGAGTGAGTAGAGCGATGGGGTCGGTGTGCCTGTGAATCTGAGATCACCATAAGGATTATCCTCAATTATCGGAACATTGTACTTGTATGCCAACTCAAGGAGTTTTTTCCTTCTGGCAAGGGTCATGGTAACGCCGGCCGGGTTCTGGAAGGTTGGGATTGTGTATATCATCTTCGGCCTGACACCAACTTTTTTCATTGCTTCAAGCCTCTCTTCCAGTTCATCAACCTTCATGCCTTCATCATCGAGGTCTACAGTAACATACTTCGCACCATAAACACTCCATGCCTGCAATGTGGCAAGGTAAGTTGGTCCTTCGACTATGACAACATCACCTTCATCAACCATGATTTTTCCGACAAGCTCAATGCCCTGCTGGGAAGCTGTTGTAATGCAAACATTGTCTATTGTGCAATCTTTTATACCTTCTTTTTTCGTCATCTCAACAACAATCTCACGAAGCGGTTTGTAGCCTGGTGTTTCACCATACTGGAAAACAACGCTCGGGATTGTCTTGATGACATGCGACATGCACTCATTGAATTGCTCAACCGGGAACATGGTCGGATCTGGAAGACCACCCGCAAATGAGATAATTTCAGGCTTTTGTGTCAAAGCCAATAGCTCTCTGATGACAGAACCTTTCATTCTGTTTGTTCTAGATGCAAAATTCCAATCCATTCAATTTTCCCCTTTCTGTGCCCGTTTCCTTTGGGCAAGGTTCAAAATGTCATATATTCCCCAAGTTGAAGAGAACGATTCTTTCAACTTGTCCGGTACATCCTCGACTGGCTTGATATTTACGTATGTTCCGACAGGAACCATCACAAAAAGCTCTTCCACATCGGTTATGTTCATCCTTACGCACCCTGAAGACACGTTCCTGCCTATAAGAAGCGGCTCTTTTGTTCCGTGAATGCCATAGTCTTCCCATGAAAGATGCATAAACCTGGAACCAAGGGGATTTCTTCTGTTTTCACTGTACGGCGGGAAGGGCCATGTTTTACCATAAGCGTCCTCGAAATCCCACGTGTTCAACGGCATCCATGATGGATCAACAATTTTGCGAATTATCTTAAGCAGACCTTCTTTTGTTGGCTTGTCCACTCTTCCGGTTCCAATTGGATAAACTTTTACAGGTTTCCCCATCTCATCCTGGAGGACAATAACATGATATGTTTTGTCCACTTGAATAGTTTTTTCTTCTTGTGGCGCAGCAATTGAAGCACCCGTCGTAAAAGCAGAAAGCGCCACCAAAAGAGCAACTACTTTTCTCATTGAGAAAGCCTCAGATAGGTTATCCTTTTTTGATTAAGTGCAGCAATTACCATTGCATCACAGCTTGGCGTTATCGCAGGAAGAAGGTACTGCCTTGTATCCGTATATCTCCACAAGACACCCTCTCTGCCAATGCCTCTTGCCACAAATTGGACGGAGGCATTTTCTGGGGAGCTATTTTCCAGGAAGAATGCTGAAACATACCTCTTGTCCCCAATAAGTGAATAAAAATATTTGGACCCTTCAGGTTCTTTTGCAAGGCTGTCCCCGTTTCTGTCATAAAGATAAACAGTCCCAGCCCTGACAAGAATTGTGTCCGTTTTTCCATCAATCTGGACGTCCTCTATTGCGCCATTTACCTGGGCCTGCCAGAATAACGGTAAATCCTGGGTTTGTGTAGATTTTTTTGGCAATCTGTCTGCATCAAACACAAACAGGTCATGCACTGCAAGATTGTCTTGTGAGATATTGGCATCTTTTGTGAAGTAGCAGATCACAAGGTTCGAGTTTGTTACTTTTATTTCAAGCGAGGAGAATTGGCCCGATCTGGTGTCCAGATTGGCCTTCCAAACCATCGGCATTTGCGGCTGCAAAAGCACCTGGGCAATCATCGCTGTTTGAACTTCAAAAATAAATGAATTTCCGTCCGGCATAAAAACCGGATTGAAATCAAACTTGTCGATATCCAGCTTTAAATTCTTGATCTCTTTCCCTGTTTTTGCATCAAGGATAGCCATTATGGGTTTTTCGCCCCTCTTTGATCTCAAATAAAGACCAAGCTTGTCTTTTGGCAGCTTCTGGATTTTTTCCGGATAATACTCATCAATTTCGTGTTTCCACACAAGCTTCCCATCATATGTGTAACAAACTGAAAAAGACGATGTTCTAACAAGAACCTGTTGCCTTGTTGGGAAAAGGTAAAGCTGGAGAACAGGTAGGCCAACATCCAGGGTGGCAATTTCCACTCCTGACTGATTAAGTATTGCAAGCTTACCCTCTGCAGTCCCAAAGAATATATATGAACCACTTGGGTCAATATCTGTTGTCTGTATGTGGTAATCAACATCCTTTGAAAAAACCACGTCAAGTCGTCCTGAAGGCCTGGCAATAAAATAAAAAATTGTAAATGCAAGCACAATGGCCAAAAGTATCGAGCCGGCAATATAAAGATATCTCTTTGTCTTCTCCAGTTTCTTCCTATTCACAAACTGGATTATACACCCCTCAAATCCTAAGTGTCAATGAAGGATGACCTGAGAAATCCCGATAAACACAGTTATCGCAAATAAAAAAGCCCCCGCCATAAAGCGGGGGCTTTTTGGTGTTACTTGTTACTACTTACCGATGATCATCAAGGTCACGGTTCTTCGATCTTGATGAGGGTGATGGTCCTGGTTGCAGAATCATAGAGTATTCCATCAGATGGAACACCGAGTGACTGGGCAATGAACCTGAACGGTACCATTGTGCTTCCACCCGAAATTTCAGCTGGTGGGTTTACATCAACTTCCTGACCGTTCACAACTGCCTTCTTGTTGCCGATCTGGATCTGGATTGTGATCTGGCCAAGAGTAATTGTTACAGTCTTTGTTGGTCCATCATAGCTGACTGCTGCGCCAAAAGCTTCGGATATGGCCCTGACTGGAACGAGAGTTCCACCATTTTTGATGTATGGTGCAGGATTGATATTGACTTCCTTGTCGTCAACATACATTGTTGGGCTCATAACCTGGAGCTTAACAACTTTCCTCTTCTTATTGATGATCTCGAAGACTGGAAGTGTTGTCTTGTTACCAGCTTTGTCGGTTGCTTCAATATTGACCGGGGTCTTTGTTGCTGCTGCAGAAGCGTCCTTGAGGTCAACGATCACTGTGAAGTAATCATTGACAACTGTTGCTTCCTTGCCGTTAACGATGACCTTTGAACCTGGCTCAACGCGGCCTGTGAGTTCATAAGTCTTCTCCATGATAACTGGCTTAATCGGGTCAAGGATGACTGTTGGCGGTGTGGTGTCGAGGACGATGGTGACTACCTGCGACGTTGTATTGCCTGCTGCGTCCTTGGCAACAACATTGATAACGTTCTGGCCTTCTTTGAGTTCGACATCAGCTTTGTACTTGCCGTCTGCTCCAACCTGGACTTCTTTGCCATTGACGTAAATCTTTGAACCTGGCTCTGTAGTTCCAGTAATTGAAGTCTTGTTCTTGTTGGTTGGGGTCTGTGGATTGTCAACTGTGAGTGCCGGGGCTGTGGCATCCTTGGACACCTTCACCTTGTTAGAGGCTGCCCTGAGGAAGTCCTTTGCTGTGGCATCACCCTTGATGAATCCCATCTCGGTTGGCTTAACTTCGAATGTTGCCTCACCCTTTGCATCGGTGGTCATTTCAACATTGACGCCTGCACCGGAGAGAGTGACCTTTGCGCCAGCAACTGGTGCATTGGTTCCTGCTTCTTTGACCTGGGCAAGAACTTTACCCTTCACCTGTGGATAGAGGTCTCCCTCTGTCTGGAGGCTGAGTACGAGTCCCTTGCCTACATCAAGATACCATGGGTTCCATTCTTCTGCTGGACGGTTCTTCCTGTCCTTCATTCCGCCGCCCCTGATTGAATACCATTCTGGAACAACGAACTGATATGGATCCTTGAGGTACCACTTGTTCGGTGACATGAAGGTTACTTCGGCGGTGTGCTCGCCAAGACCGGTCGGGAGGAACTCGATTGTCGTCTCGACTGCCTTTGCGTCTTCTGCCGATCTCTTGGTGTGTCCGTAGACTGCTTTTTCATGCTGGTTGCCTGACATATAGACTCTTGAGTCTTCCTTCATGGCAACGTCGCGGTCATCTGCTGGCCTGACTACTGCAACAAGGTGGTTCTGGATGCCGTAGATAAGATCATAGTTGTTCGGGTTGAGGAAATCTCTTGATACTTTGTCCCTGGTATCGGCATAGAGGAGCTCGATCCTTGGGCTGTCAATTGTTGCAACATTGTCTGGCGGTGCATCCCAGTCAAGATAGAACACCTGGTCGTTGGTGTAAGCCTGGCGGAATCTCTTGTGGGTGTATCTTGGATCGGTCTTGTCATTGTATGGCGGGAAGCCTGCAAGGTCAGCGTTTGCTGGAACGTTGCAGTATGTGTTGTCGCCAATGAGACCACCGATGTAAGCCACGTCTTCTGCGAAGATGTAGAACTCAGTCTGAGCGTTAACATCAAGACCAAGTGCATCGTGATAGTTGAGGACGCCATTCTGGTCGATGTCGGCGAAGAGGAATCCGCCATACCACTGGTGGTTATAGATGGCACCAGCGCCCCAGCCTTCGACTGGTGGTGGAAGGTCCCAAGCAACCCATGGGATAACTTCGTCGCCGTCTTCCTTGGTCACATCCCAAGTATTCGGGTTCGGTCCGCCCCAATACCACTTGTTGGTGGTGTTGTATCTGATGAAGCCCATGCTTGCGGAGGCTGTTGAGCCTGAGCAGGATGAGGTGTTGGCTGAACGGTTCATGTTGAAACCTGAGAGGAGGAAGAGCTCGTGATCATCTCTTCTGATCTTCTCGTCTGGAGTGAAGTCATAACCAATGTGAAGCTCAATCTGTGTGCAGCATGGTGGTTTCATGCACTCTTCGAGGGCGAAGTCGAATGATTTCGGCCTGGTGGAGAATGGTGTAAACCTTGCAGTGTTCTTGACACCGCCACCGCAGACGGAGACGCCCTTTGTGACGCCCTTAATGAGGACGCCGAGAGCATCGCGGCAGGTGACCTGAACCTTGTAGATTCTGTTGTCAGCTGCTGTCATGATGAACTCTGGATCGCCTGGTGAATCATAGGCTACCTTGTTCGGGTCTTCAGTGTTTGTGACCTTGTACTCAACATTTGGTGAGTAGACATTGATCCATGCCTCACCTGAGTGCTTGCGGTCTGGTGTGTAAACCCTTACGTAGAACTGGTGCTGGCTCTTCCAGAGATCCTCACTTGAGTTGTTCGGATTCATGGTGCCCTTGTCCCAGTTCTCCATGTACTGGTTGTTGTCGTTGGCGCAGAAGCCCCTGAAGATGTAGCGGCCATTTGTAGCCTGTGAGAAGTCAATGGTGATTGGGTTGAATGCAATGATTGGTGGCGTGTCTGGTGTGTTGCGGAGACCGTAAAGCTGGGTATTGCAGACTGCTGAACCATCATTGTTCTGGAGGTCAGTTCTGATCCAGTAATACTGTGGAAGTGTTGCATCAAATCCGTAGAAGTCGGTGTTGTCTGGATGTGGGTCAAGGATGAGGTTGTTCCAAACTACTTCTTCTTCGGCTTTCTTGTTGCCCCAGTCGTCAGCTATTCCGTCAAGGAGGTTGACTGGCTCGGAGCCCTTGGTGACTGTGAAGGTGAGTGGTTTCTGGACATCAACAAGTTCTGGTGTGACACCAGCGGTAAGTTTCTCTGGTGTTGTAAGAACTGTGAGGTCAAGATCCGGTTCTACCGGGACTGCCATCTGGGCAGCAAGATAAACTTCGTGGCTGTACCTTCTCAGGTTTGCATTCTGCTGTGCCTGTGCATCGTAGTCCCAGAATGGTGAGAATGCTCTGTCGTTGTTATCATCGCCATACTTGTAGGCGGTGATGTAAAGTGGAAGAACCTCGTTCTTTGCGATTACGTGGTCCGCCCTGTCATTTATGATCTCGCCACCGAAATCAAGACCGACTGTATCAACAAGACCGGTGCTTGAATCGAGCTTGAACTGATAGTGTCCGTTGTTACGCTGGAAGGTTCTGCCATCAATGAGACCGCCTGCCCATGTATTGGTGGCCATGTCATAGGTTCCGATAATTTCGGTTTCCCAGTCATTGAAACGGATCTTTCCATCTGGCTCGCCCTTCGGGCCAGTGATGTCATTGAAGTCTTCATACTGTGGTGCAAGATTGGTCTTCCTTGAGGAAGTTGGTGTTCCGGTTGCCCAGCCATCGCCAGCTCCGAAGAGCAGGTTGGCGGTTCCGCGATGCTTTGTTCCCCTGTCCTGCCACACATAAACGAGTGCGTCATTGCAATATGTTATCTCGTTGCCTTCAGCATCAAACCATTCGCCTTCGTGCTTCTTGTCGCCAATGTGGTG
>Ga0208196_1001659_pt1 | contig 22882 bp, 19 predicted proteins | sample AD_JPNNA7_MetaG_FD_184443 | JGI IMG/M metagenome (GOLD analysis project Ga0208196, IMG submission 184443) | Active sludge microbial communities of municipal wastewater-treating anaerobic digesters from Japan - AD_JPNNA7_MetaG (SPAdes) (version 2) | ecosystem: Engineered > Bioreactor > Anaerobic...
GGCGACGTCTATCAAGCCTTACGGCAACCTAAAAAAGCCCGTATTTACTACCAACGAGCCGCCGAAATTGATAAAAATAATGAAAACCTTAAGCGTAAACTGCAACCGTAAGTTCACAGGTTTACTATTTAGCCTGATCTTATCGTTTAGCGGCTGGAATTGTAGTCGAGCACCCCTCAAACATGAAAGAGTTGATGAGCATTGGGCGCCCGCCTTGAGAGAACGCAGTCGGCAATTGAAACAGCTGGCTAATCTTTCCGGTTCTGGCCAGGTGAGTTTCAGTGGAACAGCCGGTAGCGGAACAATCTATTTTGATTTTGAGTACCGAACCGCAGATACATTGAATCTTTGGATCAAAGACCCGATCGGCAGGAAGTTGGCTAATCTTGAATTAGGCGGTGATACTTATCATTTACATTTAATCCGGGATGGTAGGTATTTTAGCGGAACGCAACTAGAAACTGACCAATTACCAATTTCTTGCGGTCCAATCACTCCCGCAATAATCCGACGAATTTTACTAGCCGTGCCTTTTGAATCTACCACCAACGAAACCGCTTCTCAGTTCAATGAGGCAAGAGATGAAACGCCTGTTTTGTATTATAAATTTAAACCCGGTCAGGGTGAACCGGCTGAACTTAATTGGCTTTACAAAAACAAACAGATAGTTATTGTTTATAAAGAATATGCTGATGTTGCCAGGTTAAAAATTCCTGCTCAAATAGTTATCAAAAACAAGGCGGAAGAGATCGCAATAGAAATTCATTTCTCCCATTTCAATGCCGAGATGCTTAAATTTCGTAGGTAATATATTCGCCATTATCGAGGTAAATGTGAATTCGGAGAATGAAAAAAAACTTGTTACGGTAGTGATCCCGGTTTTCAATGAAGTGGAATCACTGCGCGAACTGAACGAAAAAATTCAAGCCGCCTTCCGTTCAACGAAGTATAACCTGGAAATAATCATTATTGACGACGGTAGTCGCGACGGCTCGGCACAAGTTGCCAGGGAAATCGCCAGTACCTTTCCCAATGTAACGGTGACCGGTTTCCCACGTAATCGTGGTAAAGCCGCCGCCCTGAATGAGGGTTTCCGTCTGGCAAAAGGTGACTTCGTAGCTACTATTGATGCCGATTTACAGGATGATCCGGAAGCCATTCCGGCCATGCTGAATTATCTCCAGGAATCAGGCTATGATTTAGTATCTGGCTGGAAACAAAAGCGCCAGGACAAATTTGTAAAAAAAACAACCTCGAAAATTTTCAATTCGGTCACGCGCTTGTTAACCGGTGTGAAGCTGCACGATATCAATAATGGCCTAAAAGTTTACCGTGCCGAAGTCGTCAAATCCATCTATCTGTATGGCGAATTGCATCGCTTCATTCCCGTATTGGCTAAATTTGAGGGATTCACCAGCGGCGAGTATAAAGTCAAACATTTTCCACGTAAATATGGCAAAACAAAATACGGTGTCAGCCGGTTTTATAAAGGTTTCCTCGATTTATTAACGGTGATCTTTATTACTAAATTTATGCGTCGACCGATGCACTTCTTCGGCTTATGGGGGATGGTAATTGTATTGATTGGCTTGCTAGCGGAATTATGGGTTTTGATCCTAAAATTCGGATTTCAGGAGCCGTTCAAAGATCATGTAGCTTTGCTGATTTTCGGGGTGCTGGCGATTGTTTTCGGTATGCAGTTTTTTTCACTGGGCTTGATTAGCGAGATGATTACTTTCCAGAACAGGAAAGATAAATAATGTCTGAATATAGGTTTTCCGTCATTATTCCGTCCTATAACCGAGCGGACGAAGTAATTGATTTACTGAAATCGTTACAAGCCCAGACTTGCGAGCATAGTCGTTTCGAAGTACTGGTGATTGACGACGGTTCGACGGACGAAACGGAACAAAAAGTTAATGAATTGGCATCGCAAGTTGATTTTCGTCTGAGGTTTTTTCGACGCAATCATGAGGGGCCCGGTCCGGCGCGGAACTTTGGGATGAGTCAAGCGGAGGGTGAGTATTTTCTCTTCATCGATTCGGACTGCCAGGCGGATGCCGAATGGCTGAAGGAAATCGACAGTGCCATTACAAAAGAAGAGCCGGACGCATTTGGTGGACCGGATTCGGTGCTGGCGACTTTTTCGTCATTTCAAAAAGCAATCGACTACAGTATGACCTCTTTTCTTACGACCGGTGGAATGCGTGGTCACTCGCAAAAACGGCTGGCAAAATTTTACCCGCGCAGTTTCAATATGGGCATCCGGCGTGAGATTTATGAAAAATTAGGTGGTATGGGTAACCTACGGCACGGTCAGGATATCGAATTCAGTCGCCGAATTGTAGCCAGCGGCGCTAAGGTCATTTATATACCGAACGCCGTAGTTTATCATAAACGGCGCACTAGCCTGCGCAAATTCTTCCGTCAGATGTTCAATTGGGGAGTGGCGCGGATCAATCTGAGTTATCTGGATGCGGGCAATTTAGAACCGTTGCATTTTATTCCGGCGATAGCCGCAGTCGGCTATACATTATTGACGATATTTACCTTACTGACTGGTTTAGCCTGGAAAATATGGGTTGCAATTACCGTTCTGGCACTGCTAATCTGTGGGTACATTTTCATTGACAGCTCGATTAAATATAAATCCGTGAAAGTCGGCTGGCTGGCGCCAATTTTTGCAGTTTGCCAGATTTTTGCCTATGGTTATGGATTTACTTATAATTATGTTCGCCGGAAAATCTTCCGCCGTGGCGAGGTTACCGGGTTCGTGCGGAGATATTATCAGTGACAAATATTTCCCCCCGAAATCTCAATTTTCATAAAGAACAATACTGGACGGCGGTCAATTTTTTAGAAAAATATATAAGTATTTCTCCTGTTTCAGGACTCAGAATTCTTGAGGTTGGTTCGGCAGAAGGCGGTGGGTTAAATTATTTTGCGACTAAGAATAATCAATGTTATGGTTTGGAATATTCGCGCGGGCGCTTAGAAATTGCCCGGGAGTTAAATAAGTCTTCTAAGATTATCTTTATTCACGGTGATATTACGGAAGCAAGTTCCTACGAGAATCAACTTCAAGATAAAATGGACTTGATCATATGCGGTGATGTGATTGAACATATTGCCAATGAAAAAAAGGCAGCGGCACTCCAAAATATGCGGGATTTATTGCAAAAAGGCGGTCGCATTTATATTTCCTTTCCACCGAAGTATTCGCCATTTGCGGGACATCAGCAGGGGCTTCCGGGTTGGCTACATCGGATTCCCTATCTCTTTTTATTACCAGATAAATTCTATTCTGTGATTCTTAAATCGCGGGGGATTCGCGCTGACATTATATCGAATATGTTGGCAACCAAACATTCTCGGCTTTCAATAAAACGATTTGAAAAAATGGTTTATGAAAATGGACTACGAATTCTGAAAAAGGATTTTTTCCTTATACGTCCCCGTTTTAAATATAATTATGGTATTCCTTACATAGGACATCGCTGTGATTTACCAATTGTTCGAGAGATTTTTAACCTTGGCGCAGTATATTTACTTCAACCAAGCGCAAAAAATTAATGGTAGTATGTCACTGTCAGCCAGTTGAAACAAATATCAGAATCATCAAAGATTAAAGATATAGTCTGAATGGAAACAAATAATAAAAGCTTCGAACAAGTTATAAAGATGGTAAATGACTCATTGGACGCTGTGCTTTCCTATTCCAAGAGAAATGATTATGCCGGATTTAATAAATACGACGCTTTATCGAGCCCGATTTTATTGCCATTATCATTCGGCAATAAATATTTGAGATTATTTTATAGTCAGGCGATTATGCGTTCACCGCTAAATTTACGGCCGCTGTTTGCCATTCCGCGCACCAGAAATCCGAAGGGAATCGCCCTTTTCGCAATGACCTATTTAAATCTATACTTGGCAAGAAAGTCCGATAGATTTCTTCAAAAAGCAGAGGAATTACTGGATTGGTTAGCCCAAAATCAATCACCCGGATTTCCGGGCAATTCTTGGGGGTACCAATATCCCTGGCAAGATGTCGGCTTTTTCGCACCACCTAATTTTCCTAATCGCGTGGTGTCGTATTTTGTCGGGACGGCTTTCCTAAATGCTTATGAAATTACCGGAAAGAGTTTGTATTTAAATTATGCGATAGGAGTAAAAGATTTTTTAGTCCAAGCTCCAAAGATCTTATTTGAAAATGATAGAATGAAATGCTTAAGCTATGTGCCAGACGAAAGCATTAATTGGGTTGTAATGGATGTGAGTGCTTTATGTGGAGCATTTTGTGCCCGGTTAGCCCATTTTACCAATGATAAATCCTTGATCGAAGAAGCCCGCAAATTGATCAGCTACGTCGTTGATAAGCAGACCGACTATGGCGCCTGGTTTTATACTCACCCACCGACTGCTAATCGTTTAAAGATGCACGACAATTACCATACCGGATATATATTGGATGCAATTCTGGATTACCTTGATTTTAGCGGAGATGATTCGTTTCTTGAAAATTATCGTAAGGGTCTGCAATATTATTTAGAGAATTTGTTCTTGGCTGACGGAACACCTAAATGGATGAATAATAAAATTTATCCAATTGACGTCCACGGTTCGGCTCAGGGGATCATTACTTTTCTAAAAGCTAGTCGGTTTAATCGCCAAAATGAAGAATTTGCTTACCGAATCGCCGAGTGGGCTATCAATAATATGCAAAATAAGCAAGAAGGTTTTTTTTATTACCAAAAAGGGAAATATTTTAAACGATTGTTTACCATCATGCACTGGAGTAATGGCTGGATGGCAAAAGCAATGAGTGAAATAATCAGGAAATATTATGCTGAAAATAGAGCAACAACCAACTAAAAAAGACGTTGAGGAATTCTGGAATCGGAATGTTTGTCAGACTGAATTTCTCAAGACTGGTGAGCGCGGGACGGAAGAATTTTATCAGGAAGCCGAACGTGTTCGATATAAATATCACTTCTATCTACCTGAATTATTCGATTGGATCGCTAAAGAGAAACCAAATGGTTCACTCCTTGAAGTCGGCTGTAGTATGGGAACTGATTTATTGCAACTTGCCAGGCGCGGAATGCGAGTAACCGGGATTGACCTGACGGAAGAAGGAATTAATTTAGCCCGTAAACGCTTTGAACTATATCAGATACCAGCTGAGCTAAAAGTAGATGATGCGGAAAATCTCTCCTTTCCGGATAATACTTTTGATGTTGTCTATTCTTTTGGAGTTTTACATCATACTCCGGATACCCAAAAAGCCATTGATGAGGTCTGGCGGGTATTGGTTCCCGGTGGTTTGGCGGTGATTATGCTGTATAATCGTAAATCGCTCAATTATTACATTCATCGTCTGATTAATCAGCCTTTTGACGGTAATCGTAAAGATCGCTGTCCGATTGAAAGAACTTATACCAAAGCTCAAATATTCTCAATGTTTCAAGATTTTAAAAAGGTAAAGATCGAGGTTGAATACTTGTTAACCACCGGATACGGAATCGTTTGGGATTTGATTCCCCGAATAGTCCATCGGACTCTTGGGCATTTATGGGGTTGGCATCTGGTAATAAAAGCATATAAATAATGAAAAAAGTTCTGTTCATTTCATATTACTGGCCACCGGCTGGGGGTGCGACGACGACAAGAATCCTCAAGTTTTACAAGTATCTACCTGAATTCGGTTGGGAGCCAGTCATTTTAACTGTCGAGGATGGCGATTTCCCATTTATTGATCCTCAGACACAGAAAGAAGTCAGACCGGACACAAAAATCTATAAGGCTAAGAATATCTCTTTACATCGGCTTTTCTCAAAAGTCGCGAAGAATTCCAAAGAAATGTTCGTTCCATTTGCTTTTACAGAGAAAAACAGTAAAGGTATACAAGGAAAGTTATCACGCTGGGTAAAATACAACGCGATTCCCGATACGCGGTTCTTATGGAAAAGATTCGCGATTAAAAAAGGTTTACAGATCATTAGAGAAAATGATATTAAGCTAATCTTTTCTTCATCGCCACCTCAGACGAATCACTGCATTGCTACGGAATTATCACGAAAAACAGGTATCCCGTGCGTCGGCGATATGCGAGACCCGTGGACGGATGTCTATTGGTTGCAGACCAATTCCCAACGCTGGAAATGGATTCACAATCTGGATCAAAAGATTGAAAAACGGACACTCAATTCAATGGCCGCTATTACCACAATCGGTCCATCGTTAGTCAATTTATTTCAAAAGAAAGTTAATCAACCGGTTTACCTGATCTATAATGGTTTTGAACCTCTTGATATTGACTTGCCCCCGCGAAAAAATGCAAAATGGACTATCACTTATGCTGGAAGCATCAGTATTGAACAGGATATTCAGGCATTTTGTAAAGCCATTGAAGTCTTGATTCAAAATGAAAATATCAGAGAAAATATTATAATTCAGTTTATTGGCAATTTCCCCGAATTTGTAAAACAGAAATTGCGGCAATATTCCGTTTTCGAGATGATCAATTTCTTGCCCTATATGCCGGCTGACGAAGTCAAGCAATATCTTGTTTCTTCAGATGTGCTTTTACTGTTTATCCATGTGACTCCCGAAGGCGGAGTAATTAATTATAAAATGTATGATTATCTCGCTACGTACAAACCGATTTTGGCTTATGGACCGACTCAGGGCGATGCCGCGAAAATCCTACGCAGAGCCAATGCCGGTAGAATGTTTGAATATGATAACATCGCGGATTCTGCTAATTATTTATTGAGTTTATATGAAAAATGGGAAAAGGGTGAACCGGCTATTGAAATAGATAAGGAATATGTAATGACTTTTTCCCGCCGCAACCTTACGCGGCAACTGGCTGAAATTTTTGACAAATATTACAGAAAATCCTGAATTGAATTATTTTATCTTTTCAATTGATTCTAAGCCAAACTTCACTAATTTTCGATGTATTAGGGAGCACGCTTTTTGAAAGGGTTAATTAAGGTAAAACCAATATTGGCAGTATGTCTAAGATTGCCATTACTGGTAAAACTTATTATATAACTTATTTCTTATCGGTAAATTGCGAATATCCGGAAACCTCTAGTTAAATCTTGCTCCTAAACATTGAAACAGAAGTGTTTAAATAGAAAAAGGGATTTGATAATTGAAGACAATAAAATTTGCGTTAATAGGATGTGGTCGAATTGCACAACGCCACGCCGAACAAATTCATCGTCTGGGCGAGTTAAGCGCCGTCTGCGATATTAAAGAAAGTGCGGCATTAGCATTATCGGAGAAATATAATTGCCGCCCTTATTTCAACATTGATATGCTCTTAAGCAATGAACCCGATTTGGATGTCGTTTCGGTGTGTACGCCTAACTATCTGCATGCCGAACATTCTATAAAAAGTCTGAAAGCCGGAAATCATGTTTTATGCGAGAAACCGATGGCGCTCTCAGTGCGCGACTGTGAAAATATGATTTATACAGCCGAACAAACCAACCGACGTCTTTTCATTGTCAAACAAAATCGCTATAATCCTCCAGTTGTGGAATTAAAAAAAGTCATCGAAGGAAATCGGTTAGGTAAGATTTTTTATGTTCAGTTAAACTGTTTCTGGAATAGAAATGAGGATTATTATTTGCAATCCGACTGGAAAGGACGGCTCGATAAAGACGGTGGCACCCTTTATACCCAATTCAGTCATTTCATTGATCTATTAGTCTGGTTATTCGGCGATTTTAAGAATGTAAAAGTGCTTCTTCAGAATTATCTACATCCCAACATTGAATTTGAAGATACCGGCGCCGTTTTAATCGAATTTTGCAATGGAGCCATCGGGACTATTAATTACACTGTAAATAGCTACCAAAAAAATATGGAAGGTTCCATAACCGTGTTCGGTAGTAAGGGGACAGTGAAAATCGGCGGTCAATATTTAAACGCACTTGAATATCAAAATATCGAAGATTATTCTTTCCAGAACGTTACGCCGGTCAATAAAGCCAATGACTATGGATTTTACCAAGGCTCGATGTCGAATCACGATAAAGTTTACGAAAATGTCGTCAATGTATTAAACGGACAAGACACGATTGCCACTAACGCCATTGAAGGACTGAAAGTCGTTCGAATCATTGAAGACATTTATTCGCAAAGTAAATTGAAGTAAATATGGCTGAACCAATTATAAAAAAAATCGGGATCCGTGATATTAAATGTGGGACAAATGTGGTTATTATTGAGCCGTGTAATCTCTATGAATGCGAGATTGGTGATAACACTTTCATTGGTCCTTTCGTTGAAATCCAGAAAGGTGTCAAAATTGGTCGGCGCTGTAAAATTCAGTCCCATTCGTTTATTTGCGAATTAGTAACGATCGGCGATGATTGTTTCATTTCTCATGGAGCTAAATTTGTTAACGACACATTTAAATCAGGTAAACCGGCTGGTGGTAATCGGGAGTTATGGAAACCAACCATTATTGGTAATCACGTCGCCATCGGTACTAATGCAACCGTATTACCGGTAAAAATTACTGACAGGGTCATAATTGGAGCTGGAGCGGTCGTAACCAAAGATATTTTACACCCAGGAATTTACGTCGGCAATCCCGCCCGCAAAATCAGGGATTTATAATCAAAGAGGTTTTATATGATTCCTTTTATGGATCTAGAAACGCAATATCTCAGTATTCGACAGGAAATAGATTCAGCTATTTTCAACGTTATACATAGTTACAAATTCATTAATGGTCCTGAGGTAGCCACCTTCGAAAAGAATTTTGCTACAGCCCAGAACCTGAAATATATGCTAGGCTTAGCGAGTGGAACTGCGGCTCTGCATCTGGCGTATGAAATTCTTGGTATAACTTCCGGCGATGAAGTGATTGTTCCCGCTATGACTTTCATTGCTACGGCTGAAACTGTGCGTCAGGTGGGTGCTAAGCCTGTTTTTGCCGATATTGATCCGGTTTCTTATAACATTGATTGCAACAGCCTCGAAAAACTGGTTACGCCTAATACCAAAGCAATCGTTGTGGTTCATCTGCATGGTAATCCCTGCGAAATGGATCGGGTTTCCAGTTTTGCTAGGAAATATAATTTGAAAATCATCGAAGATTGTGCTCAAGCCCATCTAGCAGAATACCAAAACCAGAAAGTCGGCACTTTCGGAGATGTCGCCGCCTTTAGTTTTTACCCTGGGAAAAATCTGGGCGCTTACGGTGATGCCGGAGCTTTGGGTACTAACAATGAAACGCTTTATGAAAAAGCCAAACTTCTGGCAAATCATGGGCGAAAAGAGAAATACGTCCACCAGACTGAAGGATATAACTACCGTCTCGATACTTTACAGGCGGCTATTCTGGATGTCAAACTCCGTCACCTACCAGAATGGACCGAGCAACGAATCAATATTGCCAATACTTATTATTCGTTATTAAAAAACCTGCCAATCACCTTACCGGAAATGAATCCGGCCAAAAAACATGTCTATCACATTTTTGCTATCGCCACAGATCGGCGTCAAAAAATAATTGAGGCTTTAAAAGCCAATCAAATAGCTTTCGGCATTCATTATCCATTACCTCTGCATTTACAGCCGGCGTATAGCTATTTGCATTATAAACAAGGCGATTTACCGTATTCAGAACAGCTATCCACCCAATTTTTATCATTACCAATGTATGCAGAACTCTCAAGAGATGATATCGAGAAAATATGTCAGGTGGTAGCGAGTGTTTATTAATTTAGAAATGATCATTGCCGATTATTTGACTATTGACAGAATTAATCCAATGACAATTTTACCATAAATCTATTACAAAATTATTAATCATGTGTGGGATTTGCGGAATAGTTGATCCGAATGAAAATAACCACCGGTTGATCACCGAGATGACTGATTTATTAAAGCATCGTGGTCCGGAAAATGTCGGCTATTTCCATAATGGTAATGTCAGCCTGGGACACCGACGTCTGGCAATCATTGATTTAGAAACTGGCGACCAGCCGATTTATAATGAAGACCGCACGGTAGTCGTCATAATGAACGGTGAGATTTACAATTTTCAGGAATTCAAGGCTGATTTAATCACCCGCGGTCACCATTTTTATACCAACTCGGACGTCGAGATTTTGAGTCACGGTTACGAGGAATATGGACTGGAATTTCTCGCGCATCTCAATGGTATCTTTGCCTTTGCGTTATATGATATTAAAAACGAACGACTCATTTTGGCGCGTGATCATTTTGGAGTCAAACCCCTCCACTATTGGTTTCAGAACGAAGTGCTGTTGTTTAGTTCGGAATATAAAGCCATTCTGGTGCATCCGGCAATGCGACGTCAGGTGAATTATTCCGCTCTGCACTGCCAGGTCAATCTACGTTACAATCAAAGTGATGAAACATTGATCAAAGGGATTTATCGTCTGCCGCCCGCCAGTTATTTGATTTACGAAAACGGGCAAGTGAGCATCAAGAAATATTATCAGTTGCCGGTAAATCTTAATTTCAGTATGACTGAATCCGAAGCCATTGACGGCATTCGTTTTCACTTACAACAAGCCGTGAGACGCCAGCTAATCAGCGATGTGCCGCTGGGTGTTTATCTTTCCGGAGGAATGGATTCGTCGGCCTTAGTGGCGATGATGGCGGCGGAAAAAATCCGCCCAATTAATACTTTCACGCTCGGCTTCAATGAGGCAACCGACGAATTCGATGATGCGGCGGTAATTGCCCGGCAATTTAACACGAACCATACAACTACAGCACTGGCGTTGGAACCATTACAGTATTTTCCGGAAACAATCAGGCACGCCGAGGAGCCGAAGATCAATCTCCTGCAGGGTTTTCATTTATCGGAATTTGTTTCGCATAGTTTGAAAGTCGTGCTCGGCGGTTTAGGGGGCGACGAGCTTTTCGTTGGTTATGATATTTATCGCTATTTATGGGCGATGCGAGGATTATTGCAAAACCGTCCGGGGTTCTGCCAAAAAACGCTTTGGGATTCAATTGGCACTCTGCTTTTCAGTTTGCAGAATTCAACTAAAATTCTCAAGTGGGACGAATACCGACGTGGCTTGCAAATGCTGTTTTCGGCTGGCGATCTGGAGAAATGTTACCTGATTCTGCGCAATTGCTGGGATTATGACATGAGATTTGCGAAGGAAATCTACCAGCCGGAATTTTTACAAACGACGCTGGCGCCGACACGTACCTGGTTCGATCCGATTTTCGCGGCGTGTCGCGATCTTCCGCCGCTGGATGCGATTGCCTATGTCGAATTTCATTCTAAAATGCTGAATGATTATATTCTGACCGAGGATCGGATGTCGATGGCGCATTCGCTGGAATTGCGAGTGCCGTTCCTTGATAAGGATTTGGTCGAGTTTGCCTTTACGATCCCAGCCACTCTAAAAATGAAGAACGGACAAACGAAATATCTTTTCCGGAAAGCAATGGCACCCTATTTACCACCGGAAATTTTGCAGAAGAAAAAACGGGGCTTCGCCGTCAACCCCTACGATCAATTCAACAAGGATTTGAAAAAAGTGGCTGAAAAAGTGCTGACGCGTGAATTCATCCAACATCAGGGAATTTTCAATTACGAATACCTTCAGCGGATTCTGAATTATCCGCCTGATCCGCGCCTGCGCTGGCATTACAATTTTCTGTGGATTGTGCTAGGATTGGCGATTTGGGAGAGAATGTTTATCGAGACGGAAAAATATCGCCAGCCCGTTGTTACGCCGCAGGAGTATTATACATGAAAACCGCTGACCTTAGACTGAGGATCGGTATGGTGCTGGATAATCGCTTTCCGCTTGAGGAAAAGAATAAAAGTTACTCAAGATATTGAGGGTATAATGTCAATTAAGACATTTGATATTGTGAGAAAAATCCGCCAAAAATCGCGTCTGGGAGTATACCGTGAATTGTTAATATTCGCCCAAAAAGAAGGCTATATTATCACATCCTTAATTGAGTGGTTTCATAAGTACTGCCAAAATGGACAAAGAGTATTAATTCTAAGACATGACGTAGATATTGATACCGAGGGTGCGGCGAAAATGTACGCAATCGAAAAGTCGTTAGGCGTTCACGCAACCTACTATTTCCGATGGAAAACGGTAAGCGAGGCACTGGTTTATAAAATGCGGAGAGATGGTTTCGAAGCTTCATTGCATTATGAGACTTTAGCCACTTATTGTAAAAAGCATAACATTAAGGATGCTAAAAGAGTTACTGATACCGTGATGAAAACCTGTTTTAATTTGCTTGAAAAAGAAATTTCTCGTTTCAAAACGCAATTTGGCGGTATTCAGACAATCGCATCCCATGGTGATAAGCGTAATCGTATATTGGGAATTCCTAACCATGCTATCTTAAAATATGGAAATCGTGCCGACCTGGATATCCAATTTGAAGCCTATGATCCAGAAATTACTATGTTATTCGATGCTTATATTTCGGATAGTTCTATAACAAATAATTTTAATTGGAAATATGGGCTTACGCCCCAGGAGGCAATTCGTTCACACTTAACTACCATATGTCTTTTGACTCATCCAGAGCACTGGAATTTCAATTTTAAAAAGAATATGAAAACAATAATAACTGACATTTGTGAGCGATTATCATGAGAATAGGAATGATTCTGGATAAGGAATTTCCACCGGACGAACGAGTGGAAAATGAAGCTCTTATTCTATTAGAAGGTGGACATGAAGTTTATGTTTTATGTTATGGTTATTCCAGAAGTCAAACTAAAATAGAAAACTACAGAGGGATTGTGATACAACGAATTCCAACTTCAAAATGTTTAATTAAACGTTTGAGAGTATTTCAGCATCCATCTCTGAATCTTTACAAGAACTTTTGGGAACGTAAAGTAAAAAAATTTGTAGTTCATAATCATATAGATGTATTACATATACATGATTTGTATATGGTTCCATCTGGTATTAAAGCTCGACGCTATATTGGTATTCAGGTGGTAGTTGATCTTCATGAGAATTATCCGGCAGCTTTGAAAGCATATACTTGGGCGAATACATTGACGGGACGATTAATTATCAGACCACAAGATTGGGAAGATATCGAAGCGGTATATTTTCAAAATGTGGATCGAATTATCGTATTAAGTCAATATTATCGAATACAATTACTTAGAAAATACACATTTCTCAAAGATGATGCTATCACTGTTTATCCAAACGTACCTTGTGTTAAGGGTTTACTTAACTATAAAATTCGGAGAGTACTTGATAAGGAAGACAATTTTACCCTCCTGTATTTTGGGGTGATTGCTCGTCGTCGCGGAATATTCACAGTTTTTGAGGCGTTGCGGATTCTAATCCAACAAGGGCGACAAAAAATTAAATTATTGCTGATAGGACCGATTGATACAAATGAAAAAAAAGAATTCAATAAGTATTTATCCGACAACACATTGAAAGATCAGATAATCCACTATCGTTGGAAAGATATTAGTGAAATGCCATCATATATTACCGACAGTGACGTATGTCTCTCACCAATTTTAAAAAATGATCAGCATGAATCCGGGATAGCAAATAAAGTATTTCAGTACATGCTCTTTGCTCGGCCGGTTATAGTCAGTGATTGTGGACCACAGAAAGACCTTATCGAAACAACTGGTTGCGGATTAGTACATAAAAGTGATAATGCTATTGACTTGGCAATGAAAATACAATATTTACAGGATAATCCCGAACTTCGGAAAACAATGGGCGAGAAAGGGCGCAAAGCCGTATTGGAAATCTATAATACCGAGATACAGGGAAGGCAACTGATAGAATTATATAAGGCTATTAACGTTTAGAGAAATATTAATGATTTAGTAATTTTATTTTATGCTGACCGTTCATATTTTTACTTGCGAAAATCTTTATAATTACCAATTTATTAATTTCATACATAAGCATTTTGATATAAGTAAACATTTTTTTGTTTATCGGGCTTCTCATAACAAACAATATGAATATCCACCATCATTTCAAATTAAAAATATTTTATACATTGATTCGAAAAGTAAATATATACTTAAACTAATTCCTTTATTATTAAGGTCACAGATAATTTATATACACTTTCTACCCGTTGGAATTACTCCAATAATATGGTTAATTTTTCCTTCTTTAATTCCGAAAACTAGCTGGATATTATGGGGTGATGATCTATATTGGGTTGAGACTAGAAAAAAAGGATTTAAGGCAGCCATTTATGAATCTATCCGTCGCCGAGTTATTGTAAAATTGCCTCGCATAATTGCTTTTATGGAAGGAGATTATCGTATCGCCAAATCAAGATATAACACAAGAGCAATTTATCAATATGCTGTTTATCCATTACCAACTGACTTTGAGTATCTAGAAAGTATAAGATGTAATGATCTAGTCAATGAAGAGATTACCATCCAGGTTGGGAATTCCGGTGATCCATCTAATGATCATATTGGAGTTCTTGAACACCTAAAACGTTTTTCAGACCGACATTTTAAAATATTTTGCCCTTTATCATATGGTGGGACAAAAGAATATATAAACTCGGTTATTCAATATGGTCAAGATGCCTTTGGAGAAAAATTTTCGCCGTTATTAGAGGTTATCCAACCGAAAGATTATTCAAAATTATTACTCAAAGTAAATGTTGCAATCTTTGGCTCATCGCGTCAGCAAGGACTTGGAAACATACTTTCTTTACTTTTTCTTGGGAAAAAAGTATATATCAGAAAAGAGACTACTCCGTACGAATACTTCAAAAAAATTAATGTTGTCATTTTTCCATATTCAGATCTTGAAAATGTAAGCTTCTGTGAGCTGGCTTATATCTCGCCGCTAATAGCTGAAAATAATTATAAAATAATCAAAAACCATTTCAATGAAGAAAATTATGTTAGAATGTGGAAAGAAGTTCTAAGTATTGATACTAACAAGAGAAAATAACGATGATTAACGTAACGAAAACATATTTACCCCAAAAGCAAAAGTATTTAGAATATATTAATAAGATTTTTAAATCCGGTTGGTTAACCAACAATGGGGAATTAGTACAGAATCTAGAAAGACGTCTGGAAGATTACTTAGGTGTTCCTCATGTAATATTGACAGCTAATGGGACGCTAGCTTTACAAATTGCTTATCACTTATTAGAATTAAAAGGTGAAGTAATAACCACGCCTTTTACTTTCATAGCCACGACTAGTAGTTTAGTCTGGGAAAAACTGATCCCTATTTTTGCTGACATTGAACCAGATACTTTTAATATTGATCCTATACAAATCGAGAAAAATATTAATAATAATACATCAGCTATTTTAGGCGTTCATGTTTTTGGCAATGTTTGCAATGTTGGAAAAATAGAAGAAATAGCTAATTCTTATAAACTAAAAGTAATATATGATGCGGCACACGCTTTTGGAGTAAAATACTACAATAAGAGTATTAGTGAATTCGGGGACGTTTCTATATTTAGTTTTCATGCTACAAAGATTTTTCATACTATTGAGGGGGGAGCGATTGTTCTTAAAGACGATGATATGGCAAAAAAGGCAAGGCTATTAATAAATTTTGGTATTCCCGGACCAGATGAAATCGCCACTTTAGGAATTAATGCTAAAATGAATGAGTTTCAAGCTGCAATGGGATTATGTGTTCTTGATGACATCCAAGATATTATCGAAAAAAGACACGTGATTTATAACCGTTACTTGGAAGCATTTATTGATAATAATAAGTTAACCCTCCAACAAATAGCACCACACTCTACTCAAAATTACTCCTATTTTCCAGTTTTATTCGAATCTGAAAAAATCCTTTTACGAATAAAACAAAGTTTAAATCAGGCTGAAATTTTTCCGCGACGCTACTTTTATCCTTCTTTAGATACTCTTCATTTTATTCATCCAAAGCAAAAAATGCCGATTTCGAGAAATCTTTCATCCAGAATTTTGTGTTTACCTTTATATGAAGATTTAACTGAAGATATCCAAGATCAGATAATAAAAGTTATATTAATGTATTGCTGAGGGGGTATTATGATTACGTCATTTTATAATGAGGAAGAAATCATAAAATTAGGATTGAAAAAGTATGGTAAGAATGTATTAATTAGCCGTAAAGCTAGTCTCTACTCACCGGAACTTATCCAGTTAGGCAATAATGTTAGGATAGATGATTTTTGTATTCTTTCGGGGAATATATCAATCGGTTCATACGTGCATATTTCAGCTTATACAGCTTTGTATGGGAAATTCGGTATTTGTATCAAAGATTTTGTTACTATTTCTGGGCGTGTTTTAGTATACAGCCAGACTGATGATTATAGCGGTGATTTTATGACCAATCCAATGGTAAATCCGAATTTGACGCGAGTAACCGGAGGCCCTGTGATATTTCAAAAGCACTCGATCGTAGCGGCAGGTTGTATAATATTTCCCGAAGTTACAATTGGAGAGGGTGCTGCTATAGGTGCAATGAGTCTAGTAAATAAGAATCTTGAACCATGGTCAATATATGTTGGTATTCCGGCGAAGTATTTAAAACCAAGATCAAAAAAAATAATTGAACTTGAGCATCTGATTTAGAATTAATTTAATTTTTATTTAATTGTGTACTCGTTATTGTAACACTTCCCAATGCTTAATTACGTCAAATCGGCTTTAAAGAATTCCGCTATTTACAGTATCGGTAACGTTTCCACAAAACTGATCGGAATTATTCTTGTTCCGCTATATACTCAACACTTATCTCTAAAGGAATATGGAATACTAAGCATCCTAGAGGTTAGTTCGCAACTGCTAGTTACGATATTCAGTGCGAACTTATATACAGCCTTCTTTCGTTGGTACTGGGAAAAAGAATATAGCGATCGTCAGAAGTCAATATTTTTTACTACGTTTTTATCTCTAATTTTTATCTCAGGACTTATGGTAGCTGGGATGTACGGTTTTTCCAGTCGGTTATCTGTTTTATTGTTCGATAATTCAGATTTTAATTATCTAATAAGATTAATGTCCATTGCGGCGGCTTTACAGATTCTAATGGACTTAGTTTCAGCACTTATGCGAGTTCAGGAAAAACCGGTTTTATATACTTCCGTCAATGTCGCAAAATTGACAATCAGTCTTATTCTGACAGTATATTTTATCAGCAGTTTGCATATGGGGATAGATGGAATATATAAAGCCCAGATTATCAGCTATATCGTTTATTTTATTTTAGTATCAAGATATTTGATTAAAAATATACGGGTTCGTCTGGAAATACGAGTTCTAAAGGAAATGATTCGTTTTAGTCTGCCCTTAATGATCTCTTCTGTATCGGGAATATTATTAAGTATTGCTGATCGATTTTGTTTGAAATTCTTAGGAGAGCTCTCTTACGTTGGAATCTACTCGCTTGGTTTTAAAATAGCCAATACCGTCAAGGTCTTTATCATTAGTTCGGTAAATCTGGCTATTTCGCCCGTTATGTATAGAGTGATGGACGATCCCGGTAATAAACGTCTTTATTCCAAGACGATGACCTATTTCGCGTTCGGAACTATGATTTGTGTTATCGGAATTTCCGTCTTTGGCCAAGAAATTATCAAATTCTTGGCGCAAAATGAAGCTTACTGGAATGCGTATAAGGTAATTCCGATAATTTCGTTTGGTTTGTTTTTCGAAATGTTGAAAGACACTTCGCTAATTGGATTAAATATAACTAAAAAAACACCCGTTATCGCACGAATAATAATAACTTCTTCGATTATCAATATTGCTCTAAATCTTTTACTTATACCATATTTCAAATATATCGGTTCAGCGCTGGCATCACTGGTTACGCAGATAATTTATTTCCTTTTAATATACCACTCTGCTCAAAAATACTATCCCATACCTTACGAGATGGAAAAAATTGGCAAAATAATGCTATGCGGAATAGTATTAATTGGATTCGGACTAATCTTATCACCCTATGCATTGTGGATTCGGCTAACTGGAAAATTGCTATTAATTCTATTATTTCCATTTATCTTATACTTATGGAATTTCTATGAGCCTATTGAGATTCAAACCATTAAAGGCGCCTGGCGCAAATGGCGTAATCCTTTAAATTGGAAAAAGAACCGTTCTAAGATTAAATTAGACCGTAAATAATGAGGGTTGAATTATGAGTAAAAAAACCAAAAAGTCAACATCGGCCAAAAATGTCCCTCCGCAGAATAAGAAGCCGGTTAACTGGCTAGCTACGATTAATCCCCGCAAGGCGACGATCGTAGCCTTTCTTATCGTATTATTGATATTAATTATTTTTTATAAGCCCTATGTAATTGATCGTCTCGAACCAGCTGGTGGCGATCGGATGGCAAGCATTGCCCAGAGTAAATTTATCAACGATTATCGTGAACGAACCGGTGAAATTCCACTCTGGAATCCCGCCATTTTTTGCGGTGTGCCGATTTATTATGCCCTCTGGTCTAATTCATTCAATCTGGATTATTTAATTAGTAAAATTAGTAAGGTAATTGATTGGAAATTGAGCTGGTTCATTTTGGCGACGGTGGGAATGTTTTTAATATTTTGGTTGCTGGAATTCCCGTGGTATTATGCCTTGCTTGGAACGATTGCCTTTCTCTTTTATCCACATTATCAGGCGCTGATCACCGTCGGTCATTTTGCCAAAGTGCGAGCGGTTTGCGCGATGCCGTTAGCCGTGTTTGGCTTTTTATATTTAGTCAAGAAGCGAAATTTTCTGTCATTTTTACTGTTTGTGATCTTTTTCTCACTCCAATTGCGTACCCAGCATTATCAGATAGTCTTTTATACGCTATTAGTTTTTATGGCTCTGGGCATACGGCAAATTGTTGAATGGGTCAAGACCAAACAAGCCCAGAAAATTTACATTTCCCTCGGATTATTCGTCGCCGGATTGGTGACCTCAGTTTTAATGTCAGCCCAGCCGTTATTTGTGACTAATGAATATACACCCTATTCCACCCGCGGCGGCCAAGCCATTAATCTAAAGGAAGATGCGGCTCAGGCAGAAGTAAAGAGTAGCGGCGTGACTTTCGAATATGCGACGCGCTGGTCGCTTAATCCCAAAGAATTAGCTACCCTGATTGTCCCGCGTTTTTATGGCGGCACATCTCAGGAACCCTACACCGGCAAAGCTTATCCGCAACTGCGGGGTCAGCCTATTCCGGGTTATTGGGGCGATATGCCGTTTACACAATCATGTGAGTATATGGGAATTTTGATCGTGATTCTAGCTTTGCTGGGCTTGTGGTATTATCGCAAAGATGGGGTGGTAATTAGTTTATTTATCCTGCTGGTATTTTCGCTACTGCTGGGTTTCGGCAGTCATTTTCCAATTTTATACAAACCACTTTTTAAGTATTTACCCTATTTTAGCAAGTTTAGAGTTCCATCAATGATTTTGATTCTGGTTGATTTCATTCTAGTAATTCTCTCGCTTTATGGATTGAAAGGACTGGTAGAAAAATTTGATTTAGCCAAATATAAATCGGCTCTAATGGTCAGCGGCTTTTTTATATTGTTCGGTTTATTCTTTTTACTGGCGCCGGGAGTGCTGTCGTACACTTCCGCTCAGGACGCTCAATATATGAACAATCCGCAAGTCATTGAAATGTTGCGCACGGCGCGGCGTGAATTTTTACAGGCGGATACTCTGCGGATGCTGGTTTTTGTAATTTGTTTTGGAGCTCTGGTGGTGCTATATAAAATGAAAAAGATTCGCCCGGATTTTCTAATTGGCGCGATTATCATTCTGGTCGCCGTAGATCTGATTAATGTCAGTAAGCGTTTCTTGAGAGCTGACGAATTAGTGGATACCAAATCCCTCGAGCGACGTTATTTTGCCGAAACCAGCTTCGATAAAATTCTCAAACAGGATCAGGAGATTTTTCGGATTCTAGGATTGGGTAATCACCTTCAAAGCAACGATTTAGCCTATCGCTATCAAATCGTTACGGGCTATTCACCGATTAAGCCGCAATTGATTCAAGATCTAATTGATAATAATTTAGTTGCGGGACCGACTCAGAGTTCGTTGAACTGGAATGTAATCAATATGCTAAATGCTAAATATATTATTGCGCCCGGTATGTTGAATGAACCTAATTTGACGATTTTGGATGTTAATCAGCAACGGAAAGAAGTGCTTTATTTAAATGAAGGCGTCCTTCCGCGGGCTTATTTCGTATCTGAAGTCAGGTTTTTACCATCGGAAAAGGATGTAGTAGCTTTTATGAACACGACCGAGTTTGATCCGGCTAAAATGGCTTTGACGAGTGTAGCGCTTGATACTTCCGCAGGATTTGATACTGGAGGAAGCGTTCAAGTAACCGATTATACTCCCAATCGCGTGGTGCTAAACGTCGAAACCGAGCGCCCGGCCTTTTTAGTTTTGGCGGATGCTTACTATCCGAAAGGTTGGACGGCTCGCGTCAACGGCGTTGAAACACCGATTTATCAGGTCAATCATGTTTTGCGAGGGGTGTCGGTTCCAGCGGGAAGTTATGCAGTGGAATTTAAGTTTTTACCGCGTAGTTATCAGATAGCGTCCCGGATTTCTACTATTTCTTGTGACATCGTCTGGCTGAGCCTGCTTGGAGTGTTGATTTATCAAAATCGAGAGAAGATCAAAAACCTTAAGAAAAAGCGCCCAACACCTGCCAAAAGCAACCGATGATTTTACCAATGCAACTAAAATGATTATTATTGGCATAGTTCCATGAAAATAAATATTTATCGTCATTCTGGCAATATCAAGCGCTTGCTGTTAGTTCTGGCAATTGTTATGATTTTCGCCTTGCTGAATTATACCCAGAAAATCGTCACGCGCCTGCGCCAGGATTCCGCCAATTTGATTCGGTTTTATGCCGATATTTATGCCAAAGCCGCTATGGATATGAGTAGCAACGACTTTAGTTTTATTTTTGAAGAAATAATCCAGAAAACCTCGACTCCGATGATTCTCTCGGATGCCGAGGCTATGGAACCAACCGCCTGGCGCAACATTGGCGTTCCGGATAACGATCGTTCGCCCGCTACTCTGGCTAAAGTCAAGAAGATAATGCAGGAAATGGATCGAGAAAATCAGCCAATTCCACTGAAATATGAAGATCGAGTATTGCAATACATTCATTTCGGCGATACCAATATGATTCGCCAACTGCGGCGCTTGCCCTATATCGAAATTGCCATCGTCGGGCTTTTTATTCTGCTGGGATATGTCGGTTTTTCGTTAATCCGAGAAAATGAGAAGCGCTCAATCTGGGTTGGTATGGCAAAAGAAACCGCGCATCAATTAGGCACGCCGCTGACCGCGCTGATGGGTTGGTTGGAATTGCTGAAGGATGAAATCGGCGACAATGCCAATATCAGCGAAATTGCGCGCGACATTCAGCGGTTGGAGAAAGTGGCCAATCGTTTTTCGCAGATCGGCAGTCGCCCGGTTCTAAAACCAACTAACATTAATTCGGTCATTAACGATGCCATTTCGTATTATCGGCGTCGTTTACCGCAACTGGGACCGGGCATCAGTCTGGAATTTATCCCGTCCGGCGATTACATCGTCAACCTGAATGCGGATTTATTTTCCTGGGCGCTGGAAAATTTGATCAAGAACGCTATTGACGCCGTATCACAGGAGAACGGCAAAATAAGAGTGGAATTACACCTCCTCCATAGTGGGAAGAAGATTGCCGTTGATGTCATTGATAACGGCAAGGGAATCAGTAAGAGCAACCGCAAGAATATTTTCCGTCCAGGCTACAGCACCAAGCAACGCGGCTGGGGTTTGGGTCTGAGTCTGGCAATGCGGATAGTAAAGGAATACCACCGCGGACAGTTATTCGTCTTGATGAGCAAGCCCAACGAAAAAACTGTTATGAGAATCGTGCTGAAATATCCGCAGGCAAACCGGAATAGATAGCAAGAATCAGCTTTTTAAACATAGTGAAACACGCCTTTGCATACCTTTTTATTGTGGGTAATTTGAACTTATCCTGGCGGTTCGCTGAACCTATAACTAGCTAAATGTAATCGCCAACAGTGGGTGTTATGTATCTAAATCAGAGCGCAAATTATAAAAAATACTTGCATTTTTTCCAAAACATCCGTAAATATTCGCCCGTATGAATAGAATTGGTGCATTAAAAAATCGGCAAAATACCCTGAACTGGTGGTGGCAAATAAGTAATGGGGCGGTGAAATGCTGAAATAAGCGTTTAAGCAACTCTGTATTGGCATAGACCCGCCCGAAAAAAGGCGGGTTTTTTGTTTTATCGACAATAACGAAAAAATAACAAAGAAAGGAAATGAAAATGAAGCAACACAAATTCACCTTGTCTGAATCCGAAATGCCAAAAGCCTGGTATAACATTGCGGCTGACCTGCCCTATGCTCTACCGCCGGTTTTGCATCCCGGTACCCAAAAGCCCATTACGCCCGATGACCTGGCGCCACTCTTTCCAATGTCTCTTATCGAACAGGAAGTGAGTACGGAGCGTTTCATTCCGATACCGGAGCCGGTACTTGAGATTTATCAGCTATGGAGGCCAACACCGCTGGTGCGGGCTTATCGGCTGGAAAAAGCCATCGGCACACATTCGAAAATTTATTACAAAAATGAGAGCGTGAGCCCGCCCGGTAGTCACAAACCCAATACCGCAGTCGCGCAAGCTTATTACAATTATAAAGAAGGAGTCAAACGCTTGACCACCGAAACTGGCGCCGGACAATGGGGTAGCGCGCTGGCTTTTGCCTGCAATTACTTTGGTCTGGAATGCGTCGTATTTATGGTGCGCATCAGTTACGAAACCAAACCATACCGTAAATCTATGA
>Ga0208196_1001669_pt1 | contig 22797 bp, 19 predicted proteins | sample AD_JPNNA7_MetaG_FD_184443 | JGI IMG/M metagenome (GOLD analysis project Ga0208196, IMG submission 184443) | Active sludge microbial communities of municipal wastewater-treating anaerobic digesters from Japan - AD_JPNNA7_MetaG (SPAdes) (version 2) | ecosystem: Engineered > Bioreactor > Anaerobic...
CACAAATTCAAAATCAAAAACATTTCATGGCGATGTATGGGTAACCGCTGAACTTGTAGTTTATGGCGACAGTATAATCCATCACATTGTTAATGGCGACACCGTTCTTACTTACTCAAAACCACAGGTAGGCGGAAGCAATAAACCGGCTGATTACCCTGTCCCTGACGGGACACTGATAAAGGAAGGATATATTGCACTTCAGGCTGAAAGCCATCCGACAGAATTCAGAAAAGTTGAATTGCTTGACCTGAGTAAAGATAAGAGACAAAAGTAAGAACAACAACTGAAATCCTAACCGTAAGTTTCAGAGGAAAAAGACAAAATATTTTTGAAAAAGCCTTATTTTCGCAGTCTATAACCTGAAAACAAATAAAGCATCTTACTGCAAGAATTTAAGAAATACGAACTCGTTGGCCCGGATGGCGGAACAGGTAGACGCGCTGGTCTCAAACACCAGTAGCAGCAATGCTGTGTGGGTTCAAGTCCCACTCCGGGTACTTGTAAAAATCAATTTAAGGCAAACTTCCAATATTTATACAATAAAAATTTAAATAGTATAATGTAAATTTTAAAAATTAAAAAAATATTCTTATTATTGTTACTGTAATAAAATCAATTTTATATGGACAAAAGGATAAATGAACTTTTTGATGAATACAGGAAAGGTGGTTTATCCCGACGCGATTTCCTGAAGAGACTGACAATATATGCAGGTGGTTCAGCTGCAGCAATGGCTATACTCCCCTCCTTTGGAGAAGAGTTTTTTAATCCTGAAGAATTGCAGGATTATCCCGGCCTTATAACGGAGTTCATCAAATATCCGGGGGCAACATGTGATATGAGAGCATACCTTGCCCGGCCGGCAGAAAATAAAAAATACCCGGCAGTAATAGTAATTCATGAAAATCGCGGACTTGTACCTCATATTCAGGACGTAACCAGGCGCATGGCAAAAGAGGGATTCCTTTCACTTGCGCCCGATGCACTTTCTCCATTTGGCGGAACGCCTGAAGACATTAGCAATGTGGGAGAGCTCTTCAAAAAGCTCGACAATGATGAAACGGTCAAAAACTTCACTGCAGCAGTTAAATATCTCGAAACACATCCCAACTCAAATGGTAAAGTGGGCTGCACCGGGTTCTGCTGGGGAGGCGCTATGACTAATCAGGTAGCCGTTAATGCTCCTACACTTAAAGCGGCTGTCCCTTATTACGGACGTCAACCGGCAGTCGAAGATGTTCCGAAAATTAAAGCTGCTATAATGGCACATTATGCTGAAAATGATCCTGGAATTAATGCTGGAATTCAGGCTTTCGAAGAAGCACTTAAAAAAGCAAATATAGAATATAAGATATTCATCTATCCCGGGACACAACATGCATTCAATAACGACACAAATCCACAAAGATATAATGAGGAAGCAGCAAAGCTTGCATGGAAGAGAACCGTTGATTTCTTCAGGGAAAAGCTCACATAGTTTTTTCGTTCCGGCGATGCCATTCCGCACTCACTGCCTGCACAAAAGGCATAATATGCTTAAAGAATATCTTATAACCATGGCATAGATAATTTAATCCAGACTCGCCTGAAGGAGTATTATTAAACCTGTTTTTCGGGCATTCTCCGTTACACATATCCCTTACTTCACATTCCAGACAATATTGAGGAAGCGACCTAAGCTTTTCAAGGCCAAAATATAACTGTTTTTCCGAACTTAACATCTGCTCAATAGAGGAAGAACTAATATTCCCTATATAGTGCTCATTGTCAACATAATGGTCGCATGAGTAAAAATCTCCGTTTAATTCCACAACCGGAACGCCACCACAGATCTTTTTAAATATACACAAAGTATGCTCCTGATTAAAGGCCGGACGTATTGCCTCTTCAAATATCTGAATCTTTATCTTACCAATATCTTCTGACACCCATTCATCAAATATTTTGCATAAAAAAACTCCAAACTTTTCCGAAGTCACAGACATTTCCGAAACTTTTTCCTTTTTCGAAGCGTCTCTAATTACCAGAGGCAAAAATGTAATAAACTGAGCACCCAGTTCTTTAAAAAATCTGTAAACTTCAATCGGTTTCTCAACATTAACAGAATTTACCACACATAATATTTCGGTTCTTACATTAAATTTCCTTAACAGCTTATACCCCTCAATAGCCTCCTGAAAAGATGGCCTTCCATCCTTGTTAATCCTGAATCTATCATGTAATTCCCCATAACCGTCAATACTTACGCCTACATAAAAGTTATTATCGGCTAGAAATTCACACCATTCCCTGTCAATTAAAGTTCCATTTGTCTGAATCCCATTGTAAACAGTGTAAGAAAACGGTTTATGCTTTTTCTGGAAAGTGAGTGCCTTTCTATAAAAATCCAAACCCGCCAGAGTCGGTTCGCCTCCATGCCATGAAAAGAAGACTTCAGGACCGGAACTTGCCTCAAAATGCTGTATAATGTATTTTTCAAGTATCTCATCCGACATTAACTGTATTTTCTTTCCAGTTATTATTTTTTCTTTATCAATGTAATAACAATATCTGCAACGCAAATTGCATCTTGCCCCCACAGGCTTTACAAATACCTGAAATTCCCTTTTCAGCTTCGTCATATAATCTGGATTATCTCTGATTTAATATATCTATCTATAAAAGTCCAATCATTACAAACCCCCCATTCTTCATATCTTCCTCTCTTATCTTATCCCCATCTCCCTCCGCCTATTATAGCGCTCTTATACATTTAGAGCAGCTGCGATAAACTATCGATATACTTATCAATATAGTTCTGCATCTCTTTCCTTCTGTATTGCATTATAAATCTTGGATGCTCAAGAGGCATTATTTTCTGAAAATACCCATATTTTAAATTTAATTCAGAAAGAAATTTAAAATTTTTGCCGGTCCCAAGGCAAATGCACACTTTTTTATTTATTCCAAAAGATAACTGGTTTTCAATGCTTTCAACAATAAAATCATATACTGAATCAATCAATTTCTTGCTATCGTAATAATTATAGTTTTTCTCTCTTCCTGAAGAAGATATTGAAACAAAACCGAGGGGACAAACTGCACTCATATAAAATTTGGAGTAAAATTTTTTTACTCCCCCGTATTGTTCGATCATTTCATAAATAAATTCAGATGAGAGTTCACGAGTTTCGTAACTATTAATTTTTATTCCACAATGTTGAAAAAGTCTTATTGTATCTGTAAAATTTATTCCTGTAGTTCCTGCTCCGAATCGTCCAGGATTAATACCAAGGATTATATATCTCAAATTATTGTCGTTGAAAAATTTTTCATAAAACTCAGATATTATCCTGATTATCTCCGGATTGTTCCTGAACGGATTCATCAGGGAAATACCGTCCGGCAAATTTCCTTTGAAATCCAGGTTTTTATAGAAATTTATTATTTTACTTCCGAAGGTTTCCATAAATTTCCGGGCTTATAAAATTATAAATTACAGCCATAAAATTTTGTAACTTTAACCGCTTTTTTGGAGAACTTTCTGAATTAAAATTATGTCGGATGATTCTATTCTGAGGCCTTATGGTGAAAAGCAGATTGCTTTCGACAAAAGGTATCTTGAAATGGCTCTTATATGGGCAAAAAACTCCTACTGCAAGCGCAGGCAAGTAGGTGCCCTTATTGTTAAGGGCAAAATGATTATATCTGACGGGTATAATGGTACACCTTCAGGTTTTGAGAATGTATGCGAAGATGAGAACGGTATTACCAAACCTTATGTGCTTCATGCCGAAGCAAATGCTATCACCAAAGTTGCAAAATCGAATAATTCGAGTGAAGATTCAACTCTCTATGTAACCAGTTCTCCTTGCATGGAATGTGCCAAACTTATCATACAATCAGGCATAAAAAGAGTCGTCTGTTGCGAAAAATATCATAGTCCCGAAGGAATTCACCTTCTTAAAAGAGCAGGAATAGAGGTAGTTTATATTAATCTTGAAAACGATACTTATGAAGTACAATAATTCAATTCGTAATATTTATATCCCTTTAATTATTTCCGTTTCAATTTGCATCGGATTAATTGCAGGAATTTTTCTGCCGGGAAATGATGGCAGAATTTCAAAATCAAGTATCAGAACAAAGTATGATAAGATTCCAACTATGCTGAATATTATACAAACAAGATATGTTGATTCGGTTGATATTAACAACCTTGAAGAAACCGGAATCACCTCAATGCTGAAAAAACTCGATCCTCATTCTACGTATATTCCGGCAAAAGACATGAAACGAGCAAATGAACCGCTACAAGGTAATTTTGACGGCATAGGTATTACTTTCAATTTAATTACCGACACAATACTTGTAATCAGTACGATTCCGGGAGGTCCGTCCGAAAAAGCAGGTCTAATGCCCGGAGATAAAATAATTTATGTGAACGACTCGCTAGTCGCCGGAAGAGGAATTAGCGATGAAGCTGCAATGGCTATGCTAAAAGGTCCGAGAGGTACAGTTGTTAAACTGAAAGTGATGCGCAAGGGTGCCAAAGATCTTTTAACATTTGAAATAACACGCGGGAAAATTCCTCTCCATACGATTGATATCGCTTACATGGTTAATGAAACAACAGGGTTTATCAAGATAAACAATTTTGCAGTAACAACCTTCGAGGAATTTATGAACGGGCTAAAAAGCCTGAAGGGAAAAGGGATGAACAGTCTGATAGTTGACCTTAGAGGCAATCCGGGAGGCGTGATGGAATCGGCAATACGAATTGCTAACCAATTTCTTGAAAAGGGAAAACTGATTGTTTATACTCAGGGAAGGGCGTTCCCGAAAACAGAAGCCAGATCTACAGGCAACGGTCTATTTGAAAAAGGTGATCTTGTATTGCTAATTGACGAATATACTGCTTCTGCCAGTGAGATTCTTGCTGGTGCAATACAGGACAACGATAGGGGAACCATAATCGGAAGAAGGTCTTTCGGAAAGGGTCTTGTTCAGGAACCATTTGTTTTTTCAGACGGCTCAGGCCTCAGACTGACTGTGGCAAGATACTACACACCATCAGGCAGATCAATTCAAAAACCTTATAATCAGGGTATCGAAAAATATTACGAGGAATTTATTGAAAGACTTAACAGCTCCGAACTGTTTGCTCAGGATAGCAACCTTCTTAAAAAACTTCCTAAATTCACAACAGCCGGTGGAAGAATATTATACGGAGAGGGTGGCATTTTCCCCGACATTTTTGTTCCACTCGATACATCTGAAATATCACCATACTTCATCGCAGTAAGAGAATCGCTTATTTATAGATTTGCTCTCGATTACACCGAAAACAACAGAGAGATACTCAAAACATTTTCTGACCCGCGTGAGCTTGAAAAATATCTAGATAATCAAAATCTCCTTACGAAATTCGTTCAATATGCCGAATCAAAAGGCGTCAAAAAAGATGAAAAAGGTTTGAAAATCTCAGGCAGAGTCATTGAGACTCAACTTAAAGCTTATATCGCCAGAAACATTCTTGACAATGCCGGCTTCTATCCCATCTGGGAAAAACTCGATACAACTCTTCAAGCTGCAATAAAATATCTAGCAGGCAAAAATCCGGGTTAAATTATAAACTTAATTTCAATCCGGCAAACAGAGTAATTCCCGGCATTGTATAATAAATATTCGTTGCATATTTCTCATTGAATATATTTTCAGCACTTAGAAAAATATCTGCAAATCTGAATATCTTATAAGATACTTTCGAATTAAGAAGTGTATAAGTTTCGAATGATTCCTTGTCAAAAGCAGGATCAACGTCAAGATGATTAATGTACTGTGCACTTATCATGAACTGAAATTTTTCTAATTTAAAATTAACGCTCCCAAACAGATTATGTTTCGGTGTGGCATATATCGGCGTTTTCATGTGATTGTATGAGTATGTCAGATTCAAAGTAAGCTTATCGGAAAGGTTGGCGCCGGCTGCGAACTCAATGCCGCTGTTTCTTACCTCACCTGCATTCTGAAGCCCTTTCATAGGCACAGTGATTATAAGATTATCGCCCCTGACGATAAATCCTGTAAGCTCAAGGTTGGCTTTTATGCAAGGGAAACTCTGAAGAAAGCCTGTTTCATAATTCATAACTGTTTCAGGTTCAAGGTTTATATTATGATTCCAAAAAAACAATTCTCTTATTGTCGGACTTCGGAATCCTTTCGAAACAGATGCTTTCCATGTAGTATTGTCCAGTAATTTCCATGCAAATCCGCCTGAAGGTATCCAACGGGTACCGTATATTTTATGCATTTGGAGCCGCAGGCCGGCATTAATTGTAAATGTTTTTGCAAATGTCTGCTGAATGAACCCAAATATCCCTGCATCATAAACAGTTGTATCAGTAATAAATATCCCCGACTTTTCATTTTCAGCCCTTCCTCCATAAATCAGATAATCGCTGCCTATAGTAAGATTATTATTCGGGAAAAGTCTTGCAGTTTCATAAAAATTTATCCCGTAATTATTATCATTTGAATGAAAACCGTCACTAATTATATGCTCGCCGAAATTATAAAAGAGTTTTGCTGTGCCGGAAAATTTTTCTAAGCTATTATTAGCAGTCAATGCCCAATAGCCGCGCGTAATATCAAGAGAGTTCCCGGGTAACGCATCTAATGTGTCCGGACCCGGGTCGGATGCCTTGAATTTTGCAACACTGAAATCACTGTAAATGTTTAAACCTTTCAACGGTTCGTATCCCACTTTTATATAACCGTTTGTAATGTTGAAATCGGAATTGGCACGGTGACCGTCGGTCTGATCGTGATTAACCGAAATAAACGTGCTGAACTTTTCTTTCTTATACCCCGACGATACCATACATTTCAATGTGTTGTATGACCCGTACATAATGTGTGCATTACCATGCAATCCTTCTTCCCTTTGTTGTTTTGTAATGATATTTATAACACCTCCCATGGCATTCGAACCGTAAAGAATTGAAGCAGGGCCTCTTATCACTTCCACTTTTTCAACATCTGAAGCCACGTAAGAATCCGGTAGAGGATGGCCGAAAATTCCCATAAACTGGGGATGTCCGTCAATCAATATTAGTACGCCGGTAGTAGGGTTCCCACCAATGCCCCTGATTGAAATCTGTCCGGCAGCTACTGACGACACCCCAAAACCCATAACGCCCCGTTCAGTAACAAATAGCCCGGGAATTCTGCCGTTTAAGACAGGAAGAATGGCTGTTTCAATACTTTCATTAATCTGGCGGCTTCCGATTACCGAAACTGCCATAGGAACATTGTGCCTGTTTACTTTCACAGCTGTTCCCGTTACTACAATTTCATCCAGGTTTATGGTGTCGCCAGGAAGTGATTTTACACCTTCCTGAGCAAATAATATCGGTGACAAAACCATAATTGCCGCAAATGCAATAATTTTCCTTTTCATATTAGTGTTACGTTTTTATTATTTCATGTTACTTTTAAATCAAAAAAATTAATCCGCTTTGCTCATAACAAGTTTCCCGTGTTTTATTCCCTTTATTGCTATCAATCTATCAGACAGCTCAGTTAGAATTTTAGCCTTACCTCGGACAGTAATTATTTCCATGCATATATCGTGACTTAGATGAAAGTGTTGTAATGAAAGAATAACCTCAAAATATTCATGTTGAATTTCATTCGATTTGGCAAGCACTTCCTTTTTATTCCTGTCGTATATCATAACTATTGCACCGGCAACAACATTGTTGCATTGCCATTTCTTTTCAATAACATTTTTTTCAATCAGGTGCCGTAACGCCTGTGAGCGGTTAGGGAAGGCATTTTCTTTTACAAAAATATCAAGCTCTTTGAGTAAATCTTCTTCAAGGCTGACACTGAAACGAGCAACACTCATCGTAACATTATTTTGAACAAATGTAATATTATTATCGCAATCTAAAATTATTTCTTATTTAATTTTTCGGTTTACAAAACTTTTCAATATTTCGAGCGATACTTCCTCCTCTTCAATAAACCCCATGTGACCTGAGTTTTCAAGTATTACTAATTCGGCATTTGGAGGAAGTTTTACTCTGGTTTTCATCTCCTCGCAGGATATATGATTGTCGAATTCTCCAAGTATCCAGAGGCACGGCACTAACCCTCGTTCCATCAGATTTTGACGTGAAGGCCTTGCCATCATTCCTCTGAGAACAGCTATGATTCCTTCGGCAGATATAGATGAAGCTATCCTTTTTGAATTTTCAAGTGCTTTTGAAAACTTTTCGAGGTTCTTTTCTGCATACAATCTTCTTATATTTTCATTACAAAGAAGAAACTTATTGCCGGCTTTAACCATTGCAATTTCATTTTTTCTCTTTTTTATTACCTCAGGCGTATCGGCAAAAGGGTGTGAATGAAAGAGACAGTAACCTGAAAGAGAGAAAGGATATTTATCGAGTAATGCCAGAGTAACATATCCACCCATTGAGTGTCCCACAACAAATGCCTTTTCAAGTGCAGCCTCTTTAATCAAGCTATATACTACATCGGCCATAAGCTCCATTGAATGAGTACGGCCTAACATCTCAGAATCGCCGTGACCCGGCAGATCGATGGTCAGGACTCTGAAATCAACGGCCAGCTTGCCTCCGAAGCTTTCCCATATTTCACCTGTCTCGAGATAGCCGTGTATAAGTACTATTGGAATACCGGCGCCTTTATCGGTATAGAAAATCTTTCTGCCTTTGAAGTTGAAATATTTTTTCATTGCTTTGGTCTATTTCGAATTCAACTATTCAGAGAATTATGAATTAAATCATATTTTATTTAAACTTTTTTTCGTAAATTAATAATATAAAATACTTGAATTTCTATATCCTTCACTGCGTCATTGAACAAACCTCTTCTATTTCTTTAACTGTTTTTGGTATCGGCTTCCCAAGTACTCTGTGGCCTGTATCGGTAATGACAATATTATCCTCAACACGGATTCCGCCAAAATCTCTCTGTTTATCAACAATATCGTAGTTGATGAATTCTCTGAATTTACCCTCGGCTTCCCACCTGTCGATAAGTTGTGGAATAAAATAACAGCCCGGTTCGATTGTAAACACATGATATGGCTTGCATTCAAGAGCAAATCTCAGGAATGACATACCGAATTGATCGCTGCGTTGCACTTTGTCGTTGTAGCCTACATAGTTTTCACCCAGTCCTTCCATATCATGAACATCAAGTCCGAGCATGTGACCTATACCATGAGGCATAAAAAGTGCATGAGCTCCGGCAGCAACAGCCTCTTCGACATCTCCTTTCATAAATCCCAATTCCTTCAAACCCTGTGTAATTATCCTGCATGCATAAATATGGAGATCTTTATAAGATATTCCAGGTCTTGCGGCTTTTATTGTTTCAATATTAGCTTTCAGCACCACTTCATAGATATCCTTTTGAACAGAAGTAAACTTACCCCCAACCGGTGTAGTGCGGGTAATGTCAGAAGCATAACGTAGTTCTGTCTCTGCACCTGCGTCGGTAACCATCATGCGTCCATTCCTGAGTATATTATTATGGACATGATTGTGAAGAGTCTGACCGTTAATACTCAAAATAGTTGGGAATGATGTGCCTGCGCCCTGTGCAAGGGCTAATCCTTCTATTACACCGAAAATCTGCTGCTCCTTAATCCCCGGTTTGCACATTTTCATTGCCGTTACATGCATATCGTATGCAATGCCGATTGCTTTATCAATTTCATCCGTTTCGATCGGTTCCTTGATGGACCGTAATGCAATAACTGCTTTTATGAGCTCTTCCGAAGCAAGCTCCTTTAGCTGACAGGGATTTTGATTTAAAAGAGCTCCGAGAGTTATCTTTGTTTCACCCCTATAAGGTGGTAGAAAATGGATTTTACGTTTCTTCTCAATTGCCATTCCTATCGTTTCCTGAAGTTTATCAAGAGGGTATGTTTCATTAATCGCGCACTTCGCTGCCAATTCCTTAACTTCTGGCTGAGGTCCCATCCAGACAATATCATCAATATCGAAATCATTGCCAAAAATCATCTCTTCACCTGAATCGAAATCAATTATACCGGCTAATCCGGGGAAGTCAAGACCAAAAAAATATAAAAAGTCACTGTCCTGCCTGAAATGGTAACAATTTGCAGGATAGTTTATCGGGGAATCAACATTGCCTATAAAAAGACCAAGTCCTGATTTAACATTTCCCCTGAGCTTCCTTCTTCTTGTAGAGTAAATTTCGCTGTTGAACATATATATAAATTTTTAAAATTTTACATGACTAATGTACTAAGCATTGTCGGATGAAACAAATTCGTTTGTCATCTTAATGTTTTTGCGAATAGATATTAATATTAATAAAATATTGTTATATTCGCAAAAGGTTATCAACATTTTATTAACACTTTGTCAAATGCCATACCGTCGATTACCTAATACTGATACTGCCAGAATCAGGGCTTTAAAAGCTGCTCTGAAAATGGGAAGCGAAATTCCTCCCCAAAAACTGGCATTCTCTCCGAAAATTCTGCCACGACTTGAGAAGTTTCTGCCTCAGTTCGAATTCGGCATAAAACAGCAAAAGCTATTTCTTTCTTCACCTGAAGAAAAAGTTAAAAACTATAATGAGATAGTCAGAAAAGCAAGGTTATATATTTCTCATTTTATCAGAGTTATGAACATGGCAATTTACCGTGGAGAACTTCCGTCAACAACGCGCGCTTATTACGGACTGCCCTTAGATACTGCATGTGTGCCGTCGTTAAACACTGAAAATGAACTTATAAGCTGGGGAAAAAGAATAATTGAAGGCGAAACATATAGAATAAGAAAAGGAGGTTGCCCGATAACAAATCCAACAATTGCTGTTGTGAAGGTACGTTATGAAAAATTTCTTGAGGCTCTCGAGTCAAACCGTATTTCAAGTCAAAAAGTATCGGACATTGCCTCAAGGAATCGCCAATTAAGGAAAGAAGCAGATGAAATAATTCTTACTATATGGAATGATGTCGAAAAATACTTTTCTTCTCTTCCCGACGACATAAAAAGAAAAAAATGCAGTGATTACGGCATAGTATATTATTTTAGAAAGGGGGAATTAGTTGAATCATAAAATTTTTTTATATATCAATAAACAAAGCAATATAATTCAGTTATAATTTTTATAATTAATTATTTTTGAGGCATATCTGTGAATATCGGGAATTTAGTATTACGTAATCGTCCGTTATTTCTTGCTCCTATGGAGGATATAACCGATACTTCGTTCAGACTATTATGCAAAAAATTCGGAGCCGATTTTATGTACACCGAATTTATTTCATCTGACGGACTAATAAGAAAAGGAGAAAAAAGTATCAGGAAATTATATCTACTTGATGAAGAACGTCCGATAGGAATTCAGATTTACGGCCATCTTGTTGATGTTATGGCAGAAGCTGCGAGAATTGCGGAAAGGTCGGCTCCTGAACTAATCGATATCAACTACGGATGCCCTGTAAAAAAGATTGCAAACCGTTATGCCGGTGCAGGTATGTTAAGGAATATCCCTCTAATGATCGAAATGACCTCTGCCGTCGTAGAAGCAGTCAACGTTCCTGTTACCGTTAAGACAAGACTTGGCTGGGATGAAAACAGTAAAAATATTATTGAAGTCGCTAAGCGACTTCAGGATGTCGGAATAAGTGCAATAACCATCCATGGCAGAACACGATCACAGATGTATAAAGGAGCGGCAGATTGGTCACTTATAGGAGAAGTAAAAAACAACCCTGAAATAAAAATTCCTGTAATCGGAAATGGTGACATTAACTCTCCGCAAAAGGCAAAAGAAATGTTCGATCGTTACGGAGTTGACGGAATTATGATAGGAAGAGCAGTATCAGGGCGACCCTGGATTTTCAGAGAGATAAGGCACTATCTCGATACCGGCGAACTATTGCCTGAACCTACAATTGCTGAAAAAGCCGATATCGCATTGATGCATCTCGACCTCTCTCTTAAGTATAAAGAAGGAAAGAGAGCCATTTTCGAAATGCGCCGTCACTTTTCAAACTATTTTAAAGGCATTCCTCATTTCAGAGATACCAGACTTAAATTACTTACCTCAACTAATGTCGAAGAAATAAAAGCTATTATTGAAGAGGTAAAACAAAAATGGGGCGAATACAAAACAGATGAAAATATTATTATCTTATAGTGGTAATTATTCAGAATAAATGTCACAAACCGTCAATGAATATAGCTATTTGCTCAGATTGTCATAGTTGATTTTGCTAAATAATACATTAAAACTCCTCCATTTGAACAAATATTTTAGAATTATCAGAAAAACAACGGTCGAAATAAGCAATCCGGCAAATTCTGCCCAGGGATGTATGGCTAATTGTTCGAAAACGGCAGGCGTTTGAATGGCTGAATTTTTGTTTGTAACCATAATACATAGAAAGATATTGTTTGCAGCATGGGCACCAAGTGCTATTTCGATGCCGTCGTCAATTATTGTGGCTATTCCGAAGACCAGTCCAAAAAGAACGTACTGTGGCATCATTGTCAAAAATCCATATTCTTTTACTTCAGGATTCCATGCATGAAGAAAGCCGAAAAGCAATGAAGTAAGGAGAACGGGAACCCACCTGTTGCGTGCCAGTACGGCAAAACCCTGTATAAGGTAGCCTCGAAAAAGCATCTCCTCAAATGCAGCCTGAAAAGGGATAAAGGTTAAAGAAATAATTATTACTGGTATCAATGTTTTGCTTGTGTTGTTCAAAACAAAATCTTCAGGGTTTAAACTTTTCTGAACAAAAAGGTATATAGCTGACAGAATAAACCATATTAATGCAGAGCTAATCATCCTGTTCCATCTCACCTTTGAAGTTCCGTTTATTGTTCCTGTAACAGTTCTGCCGTTTAACGGTTTTATAAGCAATATAAATGTTACAAGGCCAACGATGAATGGGAAAAAAGTAACTATCAGAGTTGTGTTAGTACATAACCCGAACATTCCCATATCCGATGGATTTTGTTCCAGACCCGACAACACCGAGGGGTCGGATGCTGCCTTAAGAGCCATAGCTATCAGTAGCGGTATTGCCCCGATAGTATTGGTAGCAACCATAACTGCCACAAACATTAATATATAACGCCAGAAATTGTTCTTTCCTGAAAATCCGTATTCAAGGTGGTTCATAAAGCTAAAATTCAGAAAATGAGTGTTTATTTCTGGGATAGTCAATAGTATAGTGAAGTCCCACACTCTCGCGCCTGTTTTTCGCCATTTTTATTATTAAATATCCAGTATTGATAAGGTTCCTGAGTTCACAAATTTTTTTTGAAACGAGCGATTTCTTATATAGATCTTCGGTTTCTTCATAGAGAATACCCAGTCTTTTACGAGCTCGTTCGAGACGAAGGTCGGAACGGACAATGCCGACATAGTTGCTCATTATCATCTGTACTTCCTTTGTACTTTGAGTGATAAGGATCATTTCTTCAAGATGTTTGGTCCCTTTATAATCCCAGTCCGGAACCTGTTCTTCTAAATCAATACCTGTAATTCTTGGCCCTGAATCCTCGGCGGCTCTGTGGGCGAACACTGCTGCCTCAATGAGAGAATTTGAAGCAAGCCTATTGGCTCCGTGCAATCCGGTACAAGAACATTCTCCTACTGCATACAGTCTATCTATCGAACTCCTGCCGTTTTTATCAACTTTTATACCACCGCAACAATAGTGAGCAGCGGGAACTACCGGAATCAAATCTTTTGTTATGTCTATTCCTCTTTCGAGGCAGTGTTTATAAATATTTGGAAAATGTTCTTTAAGACCTTCAGGGTCAAGATGAGTACAATCAAGCCATACATGGTCATCTCCCCACATTTTCATTTCATTATCTATTGCTCTTGCCACTATGTCGCGCGGAGCAAGTGAACCACGGCTGTCGTACCTTTTCATGAAATTTTCACCTGCAAGGTTTTTCAAAACAGCACCAAAGCCTCTAAGAGCTTCAGTAATTAAAAAAGAGGGCCTACGACCCGGATCGTAAAGAGATGTAGGATGGAATTGTATAAACTCCATATTTTCAACAACTCCTTTTGCTCTGTAAGCCATTGTTATTCCATCCCCCGTTGCAGTTTCAGGATTAGTAGTGGTAAGGTAAACATTCCCGACACCACCGGTAGCCATAATAGTTACTTTCGAAAGAAAAGTTATAACACTCGAGTTATTAAGATCTAATACATAAGCGCCATAACATTTAATGTCATTTCTTCCTCTTTTCACATCTTCTCCTAAATGATGCTGGGTAAGAATTTCTATTGCAAAATGATTTTCTAAAATTTCAATATTAGGATTTCTCCTCACATTTGCCACAAGGGCATTCTCAACTGCTTCTCCCGTATTGTCTTTATGATGCAATATCCTATGCTCAGAATGGCCGCCCTCCTTTGCAAGATCGTATGTTCCATCAGGCCTTCTGTCAAAATCAACGCCAAATTCAATGAGGTCTTTTATTCTCTCAGGCGCTTCTCTTACTACCATTCTAACAACTTCCTCATCGCAATAACCATCCCCTGCTATAAGTGTATCTCTTACATGTTTTTCAAAACTGTCGTTTTCACTTAAAACGGCAGCCATACCGCCTTGTGCATACTTTGTATTTGATTCTTCAATAGACGATTTGGTTACTACGGTCACCTTCCCATATTTCGATGCTTTCAAAGCAAACATCAGGCCACCGATACCTGAACCTATTACTAAAAAATCAGTCCTTTTCTTCATTGTATTTTAAGCATTACAATTGTAAAGATAAGAATTGATTAAAAAAATTATTGTTCAACCTGATTGAAATATTGCGATTTAAAGCATATTTGAAAAAACTGAAATTTTGAATTACTTTTGCCCTCCAGTTAAACTATTATCACAAAAGACAATGGCTCTGGAAGATGCTTTTAAAAAACTTGTTTCGCACTGTAAAGAATATGGATATGTATTTCCTTCGAGTGAAATTTATGACGGATTGAGCGCAGTATATGATTACGGGCAATATGGCGTTGAACTTAAAAACAATATAAGGAAATATTGGTGGGACAGCATGGTTCTCCTTCATCGTAATATTGTTGGATTGGATGCAGCAATTTTCATGCATCCTACAACATGGAAAGCTTCAGGTCATCTTGATGCTTTTAATGATCCGTTAATTGACAACAAGGACTCAAAGAAAAGATATAGAGCCGATATGCTCATTGAAGAGCATATTGAAAAGCTTGAGGAAAAAATTTTAAAAGAGGTCGAGAAAGCCAGAGAAAAATTTGGGGCAGCTTTTGATGAAAAGAAGTTCAGAAGCACCAACCAAAAAGTGCTGGCATATCAGACAAAAATCAATGAAATACATGATCGTTACAAAAAGGCCATGATTAATAATGACCTGACAGAACTTAAACAGATTATTCTCGACAACGATATTGTATGCCCCGTTTCAGGTACTCGAAACTGGACTGATGTAAGGCAGTTCAATCTTATGTTTTCAACAGAAATGGGTTCTTCGCCCGACGATGCTGTAAAAATTTATCTCAGGCCCGAAACTGCACAGGGCATTTATGTAAATTTCCTCAATGTGCAGAAGAGTGGAAGAATGAAGATTCCTTTCGGAATAGCTCAGACAGGAAAGGCTTTCCGCAATGAAATCGTTGCCCGTCAGTTTATCTTTCGCATGAAAGAATTCGAGCAGATGGAAATGCAATTTTTTGTTGTGCCAGGAACAGAATTCGAATGGTTCAGCTACTGGAAGGAAAAAAGGATGAAATGGCATCAGGCTCTCGGATTCGGAGCAGAAAATTACCGTTTTCACGATCATGAAAAGCTTGCACATTATGCCAATGCAGCCTGCGATATTGAATATAAATTCCCATTCGGATTCAAGGAAGTTGAGGGGATACACTCGCGAACCGATTTCGACCTGAAACAGCATCAGCAATACAGCGGAAAAAAGATGCAATATTTCGACCCTGAAAAAAAAGAATCGTATATACCTTATGTAGTTGAAACCTCAATCGGACTCGATAGAATGTTTCTCCATGTTATTTCAGCATCTTATGCTGAGGAAGAACTCAAGAAACAGGATGGTGAGAATGACAGTAGAGTGGTATTGCGTCTCCCCTCATACCTTGCTCCTGTCAAGCTTGCAGTGCTCCCGCTTGTTAGAAAAGACGGACTACCGGAAATCGCCGAAAAGGTAGTTGACGACCTCAGGTTCGATTTCAACTGTCAGTATGACGACAAAGACTCGATCGGCCGCCGCTACCGAAGACAGGATGCTATCGGCACACCATATTGCATTACAGTAGATCACCAGACTCGTGATGACCTGACCGTCACCATCAGATACCGCGACAGTATGGAACAGGAAAGAGTCTCAATAAATGCTCTGAGAAATATTATATCGGAAAAAGTCAGTATAAGGACATTGCTCGAAAAACTTTAATATGAACAGTGTTCTCATCATCACTTATTACTGGCCCCCAGGCGCCGGCGCAGGAGTGCAAAGATGGCTTAAGTTTTCCAAATATCTGCCCGATTTCGGATGGGAGCCACTTATTCTAACCGTTGACCCACAGTACGCCCAATATCCTGCAACGGATGAATCTCTATTAAAAGATGTCTCGGAAAAATCAAAAGTGTTTAAAACACCGGCAGTCAATTATTTCAGGCTTGCTTCTAAAGATAAGTCCCGTATACCTTCTGCAGGTTTTGCCAATCAAGACAAAAAAGGCCCTGTACAATGGCTTATGAGATTTATTAGAGGTAATTTCTTTATTCCCGATCCACGCAAGGGGTGGAACAGATTCGCTTTTAAAAAAGCTTGTGAGATAATCAATAATGAAAATGTGGAAAGGATAATCACAAGCGGCCCTCCACATTCAACACATCTTGTCGGTTTGAAACTAAAGAAGAAATTCCCTGATATATTGTGGATTGCCGACTTCAGGGACCCATGGACAGATATTTATTATTACAAGGAGTTTTATCATACATTTCCTGCAAGGCTTCTCGACAGGCATTATGAAAAAACAGTGCTGACTAATGCCGACAAAATAATAACTGTGGGGGAAACGCTAAAAAAAATTCTTTCATCAAAAGCTACAGGAATATGTGATAAAACTTTTGTTTTAGCCAACGGATACGATGAAGATGATTTCAAAGGAATACAGCCTGTTGAACCTGATATTTTTACAATAACCTATACCGGAACACTTTCGCAGGCATATCCTCTTACTGGATTTGCTGAAGCAGTAAAAAAATTGACCGATTCAGGTATTACTTTGAGACTCAGATTTGTAGGCACGGTATCTCCGGAACAAAAAAAACTTCTTTTATCTTATGTTCCTGAGAACATCATAGAATTCATTGCTTATGCGAGCCATCCTGAAGCTATACAATATATGGTTTCTTCTTCTGCATTATTACTTATTATCCCTGACCACAAGAGCAATAAATCAATTGTCACAGGTAAGCTATTCGAATATCTGGCATCGGGCCGGCCTGTTGTTTTAATAGGGCCGAAAGACGGCGACGCGGCAGAAATAGTCGGAAGGACAGGTGGGGGTTTAATAGCGGGCTATGATGCCAATGATATTGAAAAAGCTATACTTCAACTCATAAAAAACAAGCTTTGCCCTACAAAAGAAAAAACTATTCTTTTCTCAAGAAAAAAACTTGCCGGGGAAATTGCAAATATTCTCAATAAAATGTACTGAATCTAAATATAGTCAGCTTTTCATAAATTTGCTTTTAATTAAACCTAAATCAAAATAGTTACAGTTGGGAATTGTATTTAAACAATCTGCAAAAGGGACAATATATGTTTATACAGGTCTGATTCTTGGATTTATCACCACGGGGATTCTTTTCCCGCGGATTTACACTACCGAACAGATAGGGCTTCTAAAAATAATTGTAGCCTATTCTTCTCTTATTGCGATACTCGGAACTCTCGGCATTAACGGGGCCACTATCCGCTTATTCCCATGGTTCAGAGACGAAGAAAGAAAACATAACGGATTCCTTGCACTGGCTATGCTTGTAGGACTTGCAGGATTTATACTTACTACTATCCTCTTGGTAATATTGAAGCCTTATATGCTCAGCATGAATGTTCAAAAATCACCGCTGGTAGCCCGTTATTTTAACTATTTAATCATTCTGGTCTTTTTTCAAATATTTTTCTCCATTCTCGACAACTATTACACCGCATTATATAACAGCGTTCAAGGAACATTTCTGAAAGAAGTTTTACAAAGGATTCTGATAATAATATTTATCGCTCTTTTTTTCTTTGATATTATTTCTTTTCATCAATTTGTTATTCTTTACATTATCGCTCTATGTGCGCCAACTGTTTTTATTGCTTTTTCTCTTATTAGAGAGAAACAGTTTTCACTTAAACCTGATTTTCAATTTCTAAACAATGATCTAAGAAAGTCAGTTATTACAGTATCACTCTTTAGTATTTTAAATGGGTTCTCATTACTTGCAATCCAAAATATTGACGTGATAATGGTAAATAGTATGATCGGACTCGGTTATGCCGGAATATATTCAATTTGCTTTTTCTTTGGGGCAGTAATAAGCATGCCAGCCCGCTCAATTTCCAGGATAACAGGGATAGTTTCAGCAGATGCATGGAAAAACAACGATCTTAATACTATAAAAAATATTTACAACAAAAGCTGCATGACTCTTTTTATTATTGGATTACTGCTTTTTATTGGGATTTGGGCAAACATAGACAATATTTTCAGAATAATAGGCCCTGAATATTTACCAGGTAAATGGGTTATTTTCTTTATATCGCTTGGCAATCTGATCGACATGGCCACAGGCGCAAACAGTTCAATTTTTGGTACTTCCAGGTATTATAAAGTTCAGTCGTTTTTCCTTATGTTACTGGTTGTTTTAATAGTAGCTGCAAACATTATTTTAATTCCCCGGCTCGGAATAACAGGCGCTGCTATAGGAAGCGCCGGAGCACTTACACTTCTGAATATAATGAGATACATCTTCCTTTATATTAAATTTGGGCTTCAACCCTATAACATAAAGTTTCTATTCGTTATTTTAATCGGCGGAGCATCATGGTTCATTACTTCTTTAATCCCTGTTATGGACAATCTGATTGCCGATATTTTTATTCGATGTTTAGCTATCATAATACTTTACTTTCCTCCTATATATTTTTCAAGTATCTCAGAAGACATCACTGAAAGAACCAACGATATTCTTAAACGGCTAAAACTTAAAAAGTGAGACTAAAACTTTCTATTGTGAGAAAATAATATAAGATATTACCTGTCAGATATGGCTGGCAAGAACGAAAAAAATAAGAAAGAAACAAAAAGAATGCTGATGCTTACCGACGGAAGCTTCGATCAGGCAAGCGCCAGGGTAAGGGCAATTTTATATATACCTATGTTTAAAGAATCGGGCATAAATGTCTGCCACATACCAAGAATACCTCTAAAGCCACACTCTTTGTTCAGTAAATATTTTACCTTCCCTCTCGTTAAAAGATTTCTGTGGATTAAAAGAGCTTTTTTTCTCATTTTCCGTAAATGGGATATTATTTTCATTCAACGTACTTTTATCTCTGAATGGATGCTCTCAAAAATTAAAAAAAGAGCTTTTATTATTTATGATTTTGACGATGCTTTATATCTTCAGGGAAACCGGCGCAGAAACGCTGAAAAAACAGCTTTAATGATTAAATACGCTGATTCAGTCGTAGTAAGTACTGATTATCTTAACACATTTGTTATGCAGTTTAACAAAAAGGCAACAATAATCCCTTCACCAGTCGAAACTGAAAGGATTTTCCCGCAGGTAAATAAAGTTCAACACGAAATACCCGTTGTGGGTTGGGCAGGCTCGGAATGGACTGTAGAATATATTACAAAAATTGAATCGGCATTACAAAAACTTGCAAATGAAATTACATTCAAATTCCTTATTGTTGGTGCAAATTCTTCATTTAGTATAAGTGGAGTTGATTGTACAGTAAGGCCATGGTCCTTTGAAAGAGAATGTGACGACCTTAACGAAATGGATGTTGGAATAATGCCGCTGCCCGATGATGAATTTGCCAAAGCAAAAGGGGGATATAAACTATATCTGTATATGGCAGCAGGAATTCCTTGTGTCGCGAGTCCGGTTGGAATCAACAATATTATAATCCGGCATGGTGAAAATGGATTTCTTGCTGATAGTGAAAAAGAATGGATTGATTCATTAAGAATTTTACTTACTGATGCCAAACTGAGAAAAACAATGGGAAGAACGGGAAGAGAATATGCTATGAAATATTACGACAGAAAAATATGCTTTATGTCAATCATGGAAATTATAGACGGACTGAAATGACGGAAAAAGACTCTTCGGCACCTGAACAGCAGATGAAATGTAAAATATGCGGAAATGAAAAAGGCAATGAACCTTTTATAGCCAGAGAAAGGCGATTTGCAACAGGTGAAGAATTTATCTATTTTATCTGTTCGAGGTGCCACTGCATCCAAATAAAAGAGATCCCGGAAAATATGGATAAATATTATCCTGAAGAATACTATTCATTTCAGCAACCTGTTTTCCCATCAAAATTAAACTGGTTTAATGCTTTCCTTAAAAAAAGCTTAATCAGATATTATATGGGATACTTTAATATAACAGGTTTTGTACTTTCACTTTTTTTTGAAAATCCTTTTCCCTGGATAAGAAAACGAGAAATTAATTTCGATTCATCCATTCTTGATATAGGCTCCGGTTCAGGCAGAAAACTTCTTTCGCTTTACAGAAGCGGTTTCAGGAACCTGGTTGGCATTGATCCTTATATTGAAAATGATATCAATTACCCCGAAGGTGTGATAATAAAAAAAATGGAAGTTTCGGAAATTAATGGCAAATACGATTTTATCATGCTACATCATTCATTCGAACATATGCCCGACCCTTACTTCATACTTTATCATATTAACAGACTTCTTAAGCCTGAAGGCTGCGTTCTAATCAGAATCCCTGTGGCAGATTCTTTTGCATGGCATAAATACAGAGATTACTGGGCAGGTTTAGAAGCTCCCAGGCATTTATTTCTTTACACTCCTCAAAGCATGGAAATTCTGGCAGAGAAATCAGGATTTATTATTGACTCAGTAGTGTATGATTCAACACATCTGCAATTCACTGATAGTGAAAAATATTTAAGGAACCTGCCGATGGAAACTTCTGACAATATTTTTACAAAAAAAGAAATCAAAAAATTCGACAAAGAAGCAAAACGACTCAATAAGATTAATCAGGGCGATTGGGCTTGCTTTTACCTTAAGAAAAAAAAGCAAGGCTTGATATGAAAAGGAAATTAATATTATTTACCGACAGATACCCATACGGCAAATCTGAAGCTTTTCTCGAAAGTGAGATTGAATACTTGTGTAAGTCATTCGAAAAAGTTACAATACTCCCTTTTGAAAAAGGAACTGATAAAAATATTCGAGCCATCCCTAAAAATGCCGAGCTTTTGAATCCTCCCCTGATAAAAGCAAAAAGAAGTCCGGAGCTTCTTTTTAAGGGTATATTTAACACTTATAATATTGCTCCTTTTCTATCGGAAGGCTTGAATGCAAGAGTATGGAAATCATTTACAAAATTCCGGATATGGTTTACTCATCTACTTGTCATAAGGACACTCATGTCGGAAATAAAAAGGCAAAACTTACTTAATTTCTTCAATAAGAATGATATACTATATTTTTATTGGGGCCTCCGCTGGAGCCAGATAATACCATTTCTACCGGAAGAAGTAATTTCAAAAAAAGCAGTAAGATTTCACGGCTCCGACCTGTACGAGCACACAAACAATAATTACATCCCATGGAGAAAAAAACAGCTCGAAAGAACAGATTTAATCGTTACTGTTTCCGAAACCGGTAAAAATTATATGATGGAAAAATATAATATCCCACCTGAAAAAATTTTTCTTTCAAGAATCGGAACTAAAGATTACGGAATAAATCCTTACAAAAAAAGAGAGAGCATAAGAATCGTTTCCTGCTCGAATATTGTACCCGTCAAGCGTGTGGAACTTCTGGCAATGGCATTAAAACATCTCACTATAAAAGCCGAATGGGTACATTTCGGCGACGGTAAATACCGTAAAAAGGTCGAAAGACTGGCATCACAACTTCCAGCAAATATTTCTTATGAATTCCCCGGAGTAGTAAGCCACGATGAACTTATTGGTTATTACAAAAATACAACGATAGATGTTTTTATTAATGTAAGCAGTTCCGAAGGAGTGCCGGTTTCAGTAATGGAGGCTCTTTCTTTCGGCATACCTGTTATTGCCACACCTGCAGGAGGCACTCCTGAGATTGTATCAGAAAAAAACGGCATAATTATTCCTTTGAATTTTGAACCTGCGTACCTGGCCAAAAAAATTGAAGAACTTGTCGGAAACGATAACTACCTTGAATACAGAAGCGCTGCACGACAAACGTGGGAGGAAAAATGCAGAGAAGATAAACTATTTCCTGAATTTGTCGAATATCTCTCTTCTCTATGTTAACCCATTTAAATTAATATTATACTATTCATTCTATAAATAAATTGTATAAATACATACTTTTGTCATAATAATTAATCTTTATCAGATTTATACAATGCAGATAAAAAGTTTAATTAAAAAAGCTCTGCCGCATATTACGGCTCTTTTGATATTTCTTCTTGTTGCCGTTATCTATTTTTATCCGGTACTT
>Ga0208196_1001676_pt1 | contig 22712 bp, 19 predicted proteins | sample AD_JPNNA7_MetaG_FD_184443 | JGI IMG/M metagenome (GOLD analysis project Ga0208196, IMG submission 184443) | Active sludge microbial communities of municipal wastewater-treating anaerobic digesters from Japan - AD_JPNNA7_MetaG (SPAdes) (version 2) | ecosystem: Engineered > Bioreactor > Anaerobic...
GATCTGTTACCTCCTTAGTGTTTTGCTTGAGGGCCTCGGCCCTTGTTCGCTTTATTTGCCTTTATGCTAATGAAATTTGCGTGCCAAAGTTTTAAAAATACACCAATATCATCGTATGCATTGAATATCTTTATAAATATTATAAAATGTCCCTCTTGCCACAAGAAGAATAATCTCCCTTTGGCAAGCCCTCATTCGATGAAGTGTCGAGTGCGATTGCACAAAATGTGAAATATTCTCAAAAACAGTGAGTAAAAAATGTGGGGTTAAACATCAGCGGACGCAGACGCGCCGGACCTGTATGAAATCAGTGAAGCCTTTCAGAGACTTGATTATCCCGTCCTGCAAAAGAGTGGTCATTCCTTCGGCCATCGCCTGCACACGCATGACTTCTACAGTTTCGCGCTTTTGAATGAGTCGTTTAATCTGGTCGCTGGCCACCACCAGCTCATGAATGCCCATTCTTCCTCTGTAGCCGGTTCTGTCGCACATGTCACAGCCTTTGGGGCGGTATAGTTTGAAATTGTTGTTGTATGGTATTTTGAGCTTCGCAAATGCCTCTTCGCCGTAGCTTTCGACAATTTCGTCATACTCTTCTTTGGTCGGCTGGTACAGCTCCTTACAGCTTTTGCACAAGGTGCGCACCAGACGCTGGGCAAGAATGCCCAAAAGCGCATCGGCAAAGTTGAGCGGATCGATTCCCATGTCCAAAAGGCGCACAATCGTTTCCGGCGCGCTGTTGGTGTGCAGCGTGCTGAAAACGAGGTGACCGGTCAGGGAAGCCTCGACACCGATTTTGGCCGTTTCGAAATCGCGCATCTCACCGACCATGATGATATCCGGGTCCGCCCTTAGAAATGATCTCATCGCCGCCGCGAAATCAAAGCCGATTTTCGGCTGCACCTGCACCTGGCGCAGGCCGTACTGTGTGATTTCCACCGGGTCTTCCGCTGTCCATATTTTGCGGTCGGGACGATTGATCTGGTGCAGCGCAGCGTGCAGGGTAGTTGTTTTTCCAGAGCCGGTCGGCCCCACAACCAGAATCATGCCGTAGGGCTTGGTGATCATTTTCAAAAGTTCGTCATAGTTTCGTTTTTCCAGCGCCATCGCCTCCAGAGGCATTGTTTCACCCTTGGCCAGAAGGCGCATGACGACATCTTCGACGCCTCCCTGCGTGGGGATGGAGGCCACACGCAGTTCCAGCTCTTCGCCGTTGGAGCGGCGAAACTTGATCTTGCCGTCCTGCGGGAGTCTTTTGATAGTAATGTCCAGATTGGACATGATTTTGATGCGGGAAATGATCGCTGCACGGTAGTTGTAGGGAACCGTCTGGTAGATACCGCAATCGCCGTCGACGCGGAAGCGGATTTCCACGTTTTTCTTTCCCACATTCGGTTCAATATGAATATCGGAGGCGCCGCGTAAACAGGCATCGTTGATAATTTTGTTGACCAGCTGCATAATCACGCTGTCTGATTCGGTGACCATCTCCGTGCCGTCGTCGTCATCATATCCGCTGTCCTCATCGTCAAGCCGGCCCAGAAGATCGACAAAGGAACTCTGATCATCGCTGGTATAAAAAAAGAGGTTGATGTATTTTAAAATGTCTTCGGAAAGAGCGACATCATATTTCACTTTTTTGGTCTTTAAAAGGTTTTCAATCGCGTCGCGCTTGAGTATGTTATTGGGGTCATCGACAATGACATGAATATTGTCGTCTATTTTTTCCAAAGGGACCCACAACTCGCGGCGCAGGTAGTCTTTGTTGAGGTTTTTTATCAGATCTCCGGGGATAGTTGTTTTTTCATTGTAGGTGATAAAACGGCATCGATAGAATTCTTCAAAGGAATGTCCGATATCATCCTTGGAAATACGGTGTTTGCGCATCAAATAGTATTCGATGGGCTCCTTTTGCTCTCTGGCCTCGCGCCAGGAGGCCTCCATATCTTCTTCACTGATCAGTCCTCTGGTGATCAGGAAATCAAAACGTGTTTTACGCCGGCGTGAAAATCGCTGCTGATTGTAGAAGGCCACGCCCAGCACTTCAGCGATTTCCATGGCCAGCCCCACTTCGTCATCCGAAAATTTACCGTCGCCGTATTTTTTATTGAGGATCTGGATAACGCCCATAAGCTGATCATCATAAAAAATCGGGGCGGCCAGAATCTGTTTGGTGCGGAAACCGGTCTTCTTGTCCCAACTGGAATCGAAGGTCAGCTCAAAATCCAGGGCTTTGAGCTCCTTCTGGTTATAGGCATTACTGATATTGACGATGTTGTATGTGTTGGCCACATAGCCGGCGATACTCTGATTGCTGATCGGCACGCGAATCTCTTTAATTTGTGTTCCCGCCAGAAACATGGAGTAAATTTCGTTGTGCAATTTGTCGACAATATAAATGGTAATGGACGCGGCATGGAAGAGTTCCAGAATCCCGTCTTTGACTTCAACAAGGATATGGGCGATGTTGTGAGCAGCATGGATGCGGTTGGTTATTTCCTGCAGACTTTTCCTGATCCGCAGTTTTTCATCGATGCTGTCTGAAGATTCTGTTTTAAAAGCAAAACTCATGAAGGAAGCCTCCCGGTTGGCATCGGCGCGATGTAATCAGGATGCCTGAAAGTATCAGGTGTTTTACCGAATGTCAATGGGTTTATTTCCGGCAAAACAATACAACATATTGATATCATAAATATTATCACTATTAACACCCCTCACGTCGGCAACTGTTTCAGGGCACATGTAGTAATACATGTCACTAATATGTTATCGGATGAATCAGGAATAAATTCTGCCGCCAACGGAAAATATTTCAGAAATATTTTTACTCACAGGCAGATACATGGTTTAGACTAAAATCCACCGGTTGATCAGCTGACTGTAACGATTTTTGAAAAATCAGCCATCTTATGGAACAGACTCGATATTTCTGATAAAAGCGCCAGGCGGTTGAAACGGATCTGTTCGTCTTTGTCCATGACCATCACGTGGTCGAAAAAATCATCCACGGCCGGCCTGAGCGCTGCCAATTTGTTCAGTGCTCCGGAGAAATCCTTTTCGGCGATATTTTTTTCCACGCGTGTCTTTATATCATCAAGAGCTGAAAATAATTTAATTTCCGCATCATGGGCAAGCAAATTCACATCCGCCCTGCCTCCGGCGAAATCCTTCAGAATATTGTCAACGCGTTTGAAAGCAACGGAAACAGGCTCGAATTCAATATTTTGGCGGAAGCTTTCTAGGGCCTTGATTTTTTCTATCACCACGAGGAGATCGTCGATATCGGCGGATAAAACAGCCTCCACCGTATCGTAGGCATACCCCTGTGCTATCAACTGATTCTGAAGACGTCCGCGAAAAAAATCGAGCACTTCTTTTTTAACCTCAGAGACGGGCTTCTTTAATGTATCTTTGAGCAGGGAGAGACTTTCATCCAGGAGAACATTCATGCTCAGAGTATATTTTTTTGACAAAATGATATTTATGATGCCCAGGGCCTGCCGACGCAGGGCGTAGGGATCAGCCGTGCCGGTAGGGGAAAGGCCGACACCGAAAAAACCGTTAATAGTGTCCATTTTGTCGGCGATGCCGACTATTGCGCCCTCGTCGGATGCAGGCAACTCACCACCGGCAACAACAGGAAGATAATGCTCATATATGGCCTTGGCCGCAGCCGGATCCTCGCCGGCCAAAAGTGCGTATTCCCGCCCCATGATGCCCTGCAGCTCGGCAAACTCACCAACCATCATGGATTCGAGATCCGCCTTGGCTAAAAGCGCGGCGCGGTCGACATTTTTTTTCACAGCCGGCCCTACTTTGAGCAAAGAGGCGATTTTCACGGCAAGCTTGCGAAAACGCATGACTTTTTTATGGGAAGTCCCCAACTGGGAATGAAAAACGACTTTTTTGAGAGACTCGACCCTTTCTTCAAGCGGGACTTTTCTGTCTTCTGCAAAGAAAAATGCGGCATCGGCGAGCCTTGCCCGTAATACACGCTCATTACCTGCAGCAACCACGGAAAGGTCAGAGGCTTTCGTATTGCTTACCGCGATGAAAAAAGGCAGCAGTGTGTCATCGCCGCTGATGACGGGAAAGTATTTCTGATGGGAGATCATGGTAGTGGTGAGCACTTCTTTGGGCAGTTGTAAATACTTCTCGTCAAAAGCCCCGCGCACAATCACCGGGTACTCCACGATAAAGCTTACTGTTTCGAGCAGATTTTGGTCATAAAAAAGTTTTCCGCCCACCGCCTGGGCTTCTTTTTGCGCTTCAGCAAGGATAAGTTTCTTTCTTTCTTCTGGATCAACGATCACGTAATTTTCTCTTGCTTTTTGCAGATAATCGGAAAAGCCCTCCACAACAAAGCCGGCGGGGCTCATGAATCTGTGGCCGCGTGAGGTGTTGCCGCTTTCGATATCTTCTATTTTAAAGGGGACTACTTTGCCTCCGTACAGTGCCACAATCCAGTGCACCGGGCGCGCAAAGCGCAGAGAGCGGGCTCCCCAGCGCATCGACTTGCGGAAAGGAATGGCCAGCATAAAATTTTTGAGAATATCCGGAAGGAGCTCAACCGTCGGCCCGCCGACAATTGTTTTTCGTACACCCAGGTATTCTCCCTTGTCAGTAACGATGGTCTCCAGCTGTGATACCTCCACCCCCTGACCGCGGGCAAAGCCCAAAGCGGCCCTGGTGGGCTGGCCGTTTTCATCAAAGGCGGCTTTTTTGGCCGGCCCCAGTTTTTCCACAGCCTGGTCCTCCTGCTTTGGGGCGAGGTTCTCGATGGCAAGCACGAGCCGTCGCGGTGTCGCCAGACATCTGACTCCTTCAAACGCGATACGCTTTTCCGTCAGCGCTTCGCGGATAATCTCTTCCATGTCAATCACGGCTTTGGACAAAAAGGCAGCAGGTATTTCTTCTGTTCCGATTTCGAATAGCAGCTCGTTATTCATTTTATCTCCCGGTAATGGACAATCAGGTCAGTCTGTCTTCAAAAGAGGATAGCCAAGCTCTTCCCGCTGTCTTAAATAAAGCTCCGCACTGACGCGGGCGAGATTTCTGACCCTGCCGATATAGCCTGTGCGCTCTGCTACACTGATGGCACCGCGCGCATCGAGCAGATTGAATACATGAGAACATTTCAGGCAGTAATCGTAAGCAGGCAAAGAAAGTTTTTTTTCAGCGATCCGCATGGCTTCTTCTTCGTATGTGTCAAATAGTTTGCGCAGCATGGGAATGTCGGCAACCTCGAAATTATAGGTGGAAAACTCCACTTCGCCGCGCCGATGAACATCCCCGTAGGTGACTGTCTTCGTCCATTTCAGGTCATAGACATTGTCCACCCCCTGAAGATACATAGCGATGCGCTCCGTACCGTATGTCAGTTCGGCACACACGGGGTTGCAGTCGAAGCCGCCCACCTGCTGAAAATAAGTGAACTGTGAGATTTCCATACCGTCGAGCCATACCTCCCAGCCCAGACCCCAGGCGCCGAGCGTCGGGGACTCCCAGTCGTCTTCCACAAAGCGGATGTCATGCTCCAGCGGATTCAGGCCGAAGCTTTTAAGCGAGTTTAAATAAAGCTCCTGAATATTGTCAGGCGACGGCTTCATAATTACCTGATACTGATAGTAGTGCTGCAGACGATTGGGGTTTTCCCCGTAGCGGCCGTCGGCAGGCCGGCGCGACGGCTGAACATAAGCAACATTCCACGGCTCCGGGCCAAGCGCTCGCAGACAGGTGGCGGGGTGAAACGTGCCTGCACCGACTTCCATATCGTAGGGCTGCTCAATTACGCAACCTTGCGAATCCCAGTATCGCTCCAAAGCAAAAATCAACTCCTGAAAAGTCACGATATCCTCCCTGATGCTTGCCGGTATATCCCCGCGGACAAAAGCATGCTCTCCCTAGAAAATTACCGCGGTTTTCTAGCACGAAAGGCACGCACGGTCAAGACAGGCATGCACTGACCGGCGCAGTCCGCCCCGGGACACACGGATAAAAATGTTCGGTGTTCTTTGCACAAAGCGGGAAGTGAAACGCCCCTTAAACCTTAACTTTCTTTCTCTACGATCAGGTATTTTTTCTTGCCTCTGCGCAGGCGCAGTTCATTGGCACCGCCGAAATCATCAAAAGCAAGCTTTTCATCGGCTGATTTCACCTGACGCTCTCCCATATAGACTCCGCCCTGAGCGATGAGCCTTTTGGCTTCCGACATGGAATTGGTGAGACCTCCCCTGGCACAAAGCGAGGCAATCAAAAGTCCGTCTTCAATATCACCTGCCGATACCTTATAGCGCGCAATGGCGGAAGTGTCGGCATCAGGGATCTGCCGCGGGATGTCGCTTGACGTGAAAAGGCCTTCTTCCACCGGGCGGGAATGAAACGCCTCCATCGACGCACGCCATGCGGCCACCGCCGCCTGTGTCCCATGCGATATCTTCGTCGCCTCATAGGCCAGCACCGCCTTGGCCATGTTCAATTTAGCGTCTTTCAGACCGGCCGCGGCGTCAATTTCTTCCAGCGGTAAAAAGGTAAACAGCTTCATAAAACGCACCACGTCGGCGTCGTCACAATTCACCCAGTATTGATAATAGTCGTAGGGACTGGTCAATTCCGCATCAAGCCAGACTGTGCCTTTCTCTGTTTTACCCATTTTCTGTCCCAGCGACGTGGTAATCAAAGGAAAGGTAAGGGCGTGCGCGTCTTTTGCTTCAACCTTGCGGATAAGCTCGGTGCCGGCCAGCATATTTCCCCACTGATCGTTACCGCCCATCTGCAGGGCACAGCCGTAGCGCTGAAACAGATAAAGGAAATCATACCCCTGCAGCAGCATGTAGTTGAATTCGATGAAGTTAAGCCCCTTCTCCAGACGCATTTTATAGCTTTCCGCCGCCAACATGCGGTTGACGCTGAAGTGCCGGCCGATATCGCGCAAAAATTCTATATAATTTATTTTGGTCAGCCAATCGGCATTGTTCAGAAGCAGAGCCTTCCCTTCCGAAAAGTCGATATACCTGGAAAGCTGCCTGCCCAGACACTGCACATTGTAGTCGATCTGCTCACGGGTAAGAACCTGCCGCATTTCCGTCTTGCCGCTGGGATCGCCGATGAGACCGGTACCTCCGCCCACCAGGGCAAGCGGACGGTTGCCGGTTTTTTGCATATGAGTAAGAGCCATGATGGGCACCAAAGAGCCGATGTGCAGGCTGGTTGCTGTCGGATCGAACCCTATGTAACAGGTGACCGGCCCCCCGGCAAACTGCTGTTCAATCAGAGCATCGTCCGTGACCTGTTCGATAAAGCCCCTGTTTTTAAGCACTTCGTAACCGCTTTCCATCTTGCCTCCGTTTACTGATTCAACTTGACGCTGATACGCTCGACGTCATTGGCCTTCCCGCTTGCGGCATCGATCTCCAGCACAACGCCCTGCAGACGGATGTCGTTTTTCGCCACCTCGAATCTATTGGGAATCTGCGTCAGAAATTTTTCGATAATTGCCTCTTTCTCAATGCCGATAACCGAATCAAACGGCCCGGTCATCCCCGCGTCACTGATGTAGGCAGTGCCTCCCGGCAAAATTTCATCGTCGGCTGTCTGCACATGGGTATGGGTTCCCAAAACAGCGCTTGCCGATCCATCCAGATACCAGCCAAGCGCTCTCTTTTCGGATGTGGCCTCGGCGTGAAAGTCAACAACAATCACATTCGTTTGGACACGCAGACGTTGAATCTCCTGTCTTGCCCGGAGGAACGGACAGTCTGACGGATACATGAAAATACGCCCGGCCAGATTCAGAACACCGACATACTGCCCTGACGCCGTGGGATACAAAACACTGCCGTGTCCGGGGGCGACGTCCGGGTAGTTTGCAGGACGCAGCAGCGTCTGGTATTCGTCTATAAACCCCAGTGTTTCTTTTTTGTCCCAGATATGATTGCCGGACGTCAGCACATCGATTTGTGATGCTAAGAGCTCTTCAACTACATCCCTGGTAACGCCGAAACCGGCGGCGGCGTTTTCGCAGTTGGCAATGACGAAATCCACCTTATGTTTTTCGATCAGCGCGGGCAGTATCTCCCGGACTGCGCGGCGGCCGGGTCTACCGACAATATCTCCAATAAACAAAATGACCATGCCTTCGTCCGTTTCACGAGTCTATTTGGCAAAATTGGAAACCCTGGTCTCACGAATCACGGTGACTTTTATCTGTCCCGGATATGTGAGTTCGTCCTCAATTTTCTTGACAATATCGTTGCACAGCATGACTGCGTCATTGTCTGATATTTTTTCGTTTTCCACCATGATGCGTATTTCACGCCCCGCCTGAATGGCAAAACTTTTGTCGACGCCGGTGAATGAGTTGGCTATTTTTTCCAGCTCTTCGAGCCTCTGCACGTATGATTCGAGCATCTCACGGCGCGCCCCGGGACGAGCCGCCGAAAGAGTATCCGCCGCCTGGACCAGCACGCCCAGCAGTGTGTTGCTGCGGCCGTCGTCGTGGTGCGTAGCAATGGCCTGCACAATACGCTGGTTCTCTCCAAAGCGCCTGGCAAAGTCCGCCCCGATCGCCGCGTGCGTCCCCTCGATCTTATGGTCAACCGCCTTGCCGATATCGTGCAAGAGCCCGGCACGCTTGGCCTCTTTAATATTAAGTTTCAGTTCCGCCGCCATCAGGCCGGTCAAATAGGCAACGTCAATGGAATGCTGCAAAACATTTTGTGAATAGCTGGTGCGGTATTTGAGTGTGCCGAGTAAATTGATGATTTCCGGATGGATATCGTGAACACCGCAGTCGAAAGACGCCTTTTCGCCCGCCTCCCGGATGGTCTGCTCAACTTCCTTTTCCACCTTTTTTACAATATCTTCGATGCGTCCGGGATGGATTCTGCCGTCCTGGATCAGGCGCTCCAGCGAGATACGGGCAACCTCGCGGCGTACCGGATCGAAGCTGGAAAGCACCACCGCTTCCGGCGTGTCATCCACGATGAGGTCGATACCGGTGGCGGCTTCAATGGCGCGGATGTTTCGTCCTTCCCGACCGATAATCCTGCCTTTCATTTCTTCGCTGGGCAAATTAACGACGGAAACGGTGCGCTCCGCAACATAGTCTCCTGCATATCTTTGCACCGCATAGGCGATAATTTCCTTGGCCTTGCGATCTGCCGTCAGCCTGGCCTCGTCCTCTATTTTGCGGACCGTAGCGGCCGCCTCGTGCCTGGCCTGCGCCTCCATGGACTCAATAAGAGTTAATTTCGCCTCCTCAGGGGTGATTCCGGCGATCTTTTCGAGCTTTATCTTCTGCTCTTCAACCAGCGCATCGAGACGCCTGTTTTTTTCTTCCAGCACATGCTCTTTCTGAATCAACCCTTTTTCACGCCCTTCGATATTGGCTTCCTTGTGAGAAAGTGTGTCGACACGCTTGTCGAGGTTTTCTTCTTTGGCCCGAATGCGCCGCTCAAGCGCTTCCAGGTCGTTTTTGGCATCTTTAGTTTCCCGGTCAAAATCCGCCTTCATTTTCAGCAGATTTTCTTTCGCCTGCAAAATCGCTTCTTTTTTGATGGTTTCTGCTTCTTTTTTGGATTCATCGACGATACGGGCCGCCAGACTTTCCGACGCCTTGACCTTCTTCGCGGTAAAAACCTGTTTTAAAACATACCCTGCAACCGCTCCCGCCAAAAACGCTACTATCACCAGCAGAATAATTAAACCGCCGTCAAACATTTTGTTACCTCCTCGTGGATCCCGCCAAACGTCACTCCTGGGGCACTGAATTTTCCCTTTTGCCGGCGATAGCCGATTGGACAGGATTATATTTAAACCTTCATACCGGGACACTGTAAGCCCGTGCAGAAGGACTCATAAACAAAAATTCTCTGGGGTGAGGAAGAGGATTGAAGTGGGGATAAAAAAACCCCCGCCTATGCCGTGTTATTCACGATTTTGAACCTTTTCAAACAAGTGGGTGCCAAATGTTGTTTGTTTCAGGCTTTCTGCCAGCCGACCAGCGGAACAAGGCGGACATGCTCACCGCAAACAAGTGCAGGCCCCGGGTTCAAAGTGTTGGCTCAAAAACAAATGACAATCACGCGCATCGCAGGGGTAATTATTTATAATCAACTAACGTTTTCAATCAGTTGGATCAATTGCTCCGACCTTCTTTCCAGACGATCGCACAAGTCCTCACTGACTCCTTTTAATTTAAAAAACTCTTCTGAAATGTTCAAAGCTGCCAGGATCGCTACATCCAATGTTCGGAGTCCGCTGCTCGATTTCAATATTTCCTCCATCTTATCATTGACATAGCTTACTATATCTTGAACCTGTTCATCTTCGGCATCGCTCAAAACTGCAAGCTCTTGACCCAAAATTTTGATCTGGTAACGTTTTTTCAAAACTCACGCCCTGGAAGCTTATTTTTCCACCTCTATATCTGCAAGTAAATCAAGCAGTGAATCCACCCTCGTGCGTACGCTGCTCCTTTCCTCTTCTAATATCTTGAATTTGTTCCTGAAATCCTCTATCTCTGTCTCTTTGTCCTTTAAAGTATCCTCCAATGCTGAAATCTGTTTTTTTAAAAAAATCTGTTCGCTGACAATTTTTTTTATCTTCTGCTCAAGTTCTGCAAATTTACTGATTTCCACTTTTTCCCGTCCTTTTTTTAGAATTTGCAGTCCGTAAATCCTTTTTTACTCGCTTTATTTATGCCAATTCGCTTCTGCAAAGTCAAGCCATTATTTCCGGCGGCAAACAGGGATCAAGACAGCGAAAAAAGCGCTCCAGCTCCAGGAACCACTCTTCCGGAGAGCTCATTTTGCCGGCGGCTTGCCTGAATTTTCCTGATCCGGGAAGACCTTTTGTGTACCATAACAAGTGCTTACGAAACATGCGGTCCGCCGCCGGCCGACCATAAGTTTCTTTTTCCAGCCTGTAGTGTTTTTTGATCACTTCCAGCCGCTGTTCAGGACCAACAAGGGGCAAGCCATCCTCTCCGCGCAAGAGGCGGTCAATACCCTGAAACAACCATGGATTTCCCAGCGCGCCGCGCCCGACCATCACCGCGTCGCATCCGGTTTCAGAAAACATCCGCAAGGCGTCCGACGGCTCGCGGATATCGCCGTTTCCGATAACCGGAATCCCGACTGCTTTTTTCACCTGGCTGATTATGCGCCAGTCGGCATGACCGGCAAATCCCTGATCTACCGTCCGGCCATGAACAGTGATAGCCGCTGCGCCTGCATCCTGGGCAATTTGGGCTATTTCCACCGCGTTAACACTATGCCGGCTCCATCCTGAGCGTATTTTTACACTAACCGGCACGCTGACAGCCTTGACCACGGCCGCAATAATGGCACTGGCCAGTGCCGGATTTTTCATCAACGAAGCGCCTGCAGATGCCCGGACAACCTTTTTAACTGGACATCCCATGTTAATATCAATGAAATCAGGGTTGTATTCAAAAACCAGCCCGGCTGCCGCCGCCATCACGGAAGGGTCGGATCCAAATATCTGGACACCCAGAGGAGAGTCCCCCGGGACGGTTTTCAGATAGCCGATGGTCGATTGGGAACCACGCACCAGACCATTGGCGCTCACCATCTCGGTGACGCATAAATCGCAGCCGAATTCACGGGCAATCATTCTGAAAGGTAAATTAGTAATGCCGGCGAGCGGCGCCAGTATGATTTTCCCCTTGAATAGTCCGTTTGCCTCGGCCACCGCTTTAACCTGCACTTAAGTTTATTGACGAAGGTAACCTGCCGCCCGGGCCAGTTCTTCGGGGGTGTTGATGCCCATTACTTCAATATAATCTTCCGCAAGAAAGGCGCCGGCCTTCAGGCCGTCGCGGCCGGCGATTTCCACAATGTCGGTAAGATAATATTCCTGCTGCTGATTGTCGTTTTTTATCCGCGCCAACGCGGAAAACAAAAACTGCGTATCCACACAGTAAATTCCCGTGTTGATTTCCAATATTTCTCTTTCAGCCGCGGTGGCATCGCGATGTTCGACGATTTTGATTACGTCCCCCTTGCCGTCCTTGACAATACGACCGTACTCGTGAGGGCCGGGAGGCTCTGCAGTCAGCACGGTAACGACGGCTCCGGCCGCGTCGTGGGCCGAAATGAGCCGACGGATGGTTTGCGGCTTTAAAAGGGGTACATCGCCGCAGAGAATGACCGTCAGGCCGGGGTAATCCTGAAGAGCTCCTCCGGCCTGAGCCACGGCATGCCCCGTTCCCAACTGCGGGTTTTGCTCTACAAAAGTCAGATCAGGATCGGGAAAGGCCGCCGTAACTTTGTCGTACTGATGGCCGGCAACAATGATGATTTTTTCCGCGCCTGCGGTTTGCGCCGCCGTAATCGGGTAATGAAGAAGCGGTTTACCTTCCAGAAGGTGAAGCACTTTGGCCATCTCCGACTTCATGCGGGTGCCCTTACCCGCCGCTAAAATGAGGGCGCAAAATTCATTTTTCTGTGTCAACCTTTTCCTCCTTGGTGTATCGATGTCTGCATACTGGCCAGCTCGTCCGGTATAATAATCTGCACTTCTCTGACGCGCTTCTGGTCAGCGTTTTCCACAACAAAGATCAGGCCGCCGAATTCCAGTCTTTCCCGCCGCAGTGGAACCCGCCCCGCCAACTGGCTCAGGAAGCCGCCCAGCGTTTCATAGTGCCCCTGCGGCAGCTTGACCGGCAGAGACTCGTTGAGTTCGTCAATTTTCATCCGACCGCTTGCCAGATACCTTCCGGGAGCCGCTTTCCTGTAGAGACTTTCTCCTTTATTATATTCCTCGTCAATGTTGCCGACAATTTTCTCCGCGATATCCTCCATCGTGATGATTCCGGAGGCGCTTCCGTACTCATCCACCACAACCGCCATGCGTTCGCGCCTGGCGCGCATCTCCATCAAAAGCGATCCGGCTCTTTTCGTTTCCGGCACGTAAAACACATCCTTGCGCATACAATCCGCCACAGTCGCGGTTTCTTCATCCCTGCCGGTTTCTTGCCTCTTTTCCAGCAAAAGGCCAAGCAGGTCAAAGTAGTGCAGAATCCCGACAATATTGTATACTGAATCTGCATAAACGGGAATCCTCATATATTTCTTTTGCGCTGCTACAAGGGCCGCCTCTTCGAGCCGCATACTCTGCGGCAACGCGGTCAGATCGGTAATCGGCAACATAATTTTTCCGGCTGTCAGGGCGGAAAAATCAAATACGCGGTTCACCATTTCTCTTTTACCGGCTAAAAGCTCGCCGTCTTTCGTCTTTTCATCCAGAATGTATCTGAGTCCTTCTTTGGTGATATAACCGGTCACCTGTGTACTATACCACTTGGATGAAATATTCACCGCGCCTCTCGAGATCACCGCAATAAAACGTGCCAGCGGATAAAAGACATAGTAGGAGAAATGAATGAAATGGGCAACCCTGACCGCCATGAAATCTGCATAGTGCTGAAAGATGCTGCGGACAATAATCATGATAAAAAGCGCGGAAAACAAAACCACAAAGGCAAACTGTTCGCCGCGCGCCACTCCGAAGTGCCCGATCAAAAGCCCGGTGGTGAGAGTGGAGGCAACAATGATCGCCAGATTTGTTCCCACCAGAGCCGTGGAAATAAACGATTCCGGCTTGTGCTTCAATTCAACCGCCCGCTGCGCCGCTGCCTGGCCTTTATTGGCACGTAACCGTATTTTATTGATATCTGATGAAAACAGGGCAACCTCACCCCCGGAATAAAGAGCCTCAAGAATGAAACATATCAGGATTACCGCCACGATAAGATAAAAGCTCAAGCCTATCCCTCCTCATCGGCGTTGGTTTGCTTTTCAATGCGTATATTGAGAATTCTGGTCCGCCTCACGGCCTCGATACGGAAGAGATAGCCGTCGAGGTGTACGGACTCGCCACGCTCCGGCATCTTTCCGAATAAATGCAGTACAAGCCCGCCTATGGTGTCAAATTCATCCATCGGAAGCGAAGCACCAAGTAAATCATTGACCTCGTCAATCGGCAACCGTCCCGGTACAACAATACTGTTCTCATCGAGCACATCACATTCTGCACAAATCGGTTCATCTTCGCTGTAGGCCTCTTCAAACAGATACTCCAGAATATCTTCAATGGACACCAGTCCGGCCACACCGCCGTATTCATCCACCACAATGGCGATCTGTGTTGATTTTTCACGAAAATCGTTGAGCAGGCCATTTATCGTTTTACTCTGAGGCACGAAATAGGGACGGATGAGCAGTTTTTCCACGACAGGCGATGCGCCGCCGGTAAGAGTATCTTTCAGGAGATCCCGCGCACGGAGAATACCGATAATATTGTCCCGATCATCACTATAAACCGGTACGCGTTCATAACGGCCCCGGGCGACTTCGCGGACGATGTCGGCGGGCTTCATTTCAGACGGCAGGCAAAACATGTCGACACGGGGGATCATGATATCCTCCACCGGCCGGTCACCTGATTCAAAAATAGCATTGATCAGTTCTTTTTGCGCTTCGTCCACCGCTCCGTCCTTACTGCCCTCGTCCACCAGATGAATGAACTCGTCCTGTGTGAGAACATCCGTCTGTCTGCTTTTTCGTCTGTCCAGGCTGCGCAAAATAAGGCCCGGGGCTTTTTCCAGCGCGAGGACAACGGGAAACTCCAGACGAGAAATCATCAGCAGCACAGGGGAGACAAAAGCAGAGACACTCATGGGATAGGTCACTCCGTAAGTTTTGGGAATGGCCTCGCCTGCCACAAAAAGCAGTGCGGACGTCACGACAATAGAGATCCACTGACCGCCCGTCCCGAACAGAGAAATAAAAAGTGATGCGGCCAGAATGGAAATTCCGATATTGACCGCCTCATTGCTGGTCACTATCGTGATGAGCAGCCGCCTTGGATTGTCCAAAAGCGTTGTGACAAAACCGAGAAAAGGGTATTTATCCGTCTTCATCTTGTGCAGATGCAGATCAGTCAAAGACAGTAGTGCGGCTTCCGCCGCGGAAAAAAATCCGGAAAACAAAAAAAGAATTAAAAGGACGACAATGTCGAAGCCCAAAACGATAGACCAGCCTCTTGGTGTTGATGCTATACTATTTATCAGATAATGCAGAAAATATACATATTTTCCTTTTCCCCCGGATGATTATTCAATTGACATCAAAAAAGTTCCTTCCTATACTTCGCGGCGAAAACTAAACCTGCATCGTCGTGCCGTTCATTTACCGCCGTTTGCCCAAATGACGGCACAATGAGGTTACGAATGGTAAAAAAAGTGCTATCGGGCGTTCTTTTGGTCTTTTTGCTTTGTTTTCCGACTCAGGCATCGTTTCTGGACGTAATGAAGGAAGCGCTTGGGACGGTCACGGCAAAGACAGCGGCCGAAGGCAGAATTGATCTGGGCCTTAAGGAAGCGCTCAATGTAGGAATCAGGAACTCGATCGCCCGCCTGGGAAAAGAAAATGGTTACTTTGCCGACCGGGCGGTAAAAATCCTTCTGCCGGCTGAAGTGCAAAAAACGGAAAAGGTTCTGCGCGCCGCGGGTTTCGGTCCTGAACTTGATGAGTTCATACTGAGCATGAACCGGGCGGCGGAAAAAGCCGCACCACTTGCGGCAGGTCTGTTTGCCGATGCCATCACCGATATGTCTTTTGATGGTGCAAAAGATTCTACGGGGATCAAACACAGCCGCAACTGATTATCTGAAAAGCAAGACCTACGATAAGCTGTTGACTCTTTTTGAACCGGCTGTACAAAAAACCATGGGCGAATACCAGGTCGTAAGGCAGTACAACGAAATCGCCGGCAAGCTGCAAAGCATTCCTCTCGTCGGCAAAGCCATCAATCCGGATATGGGTAATTACGTTTCTGCCAAAGCGCTCGACGGACTTTTTTATATGCTGGCCAAAGAAGAAGCGCAAATTCGGACAAACCCGGAAGCCAGAGTAACAGAGCTGCTCAAAGAAGTTTTTAAATAACACCAGGAGTTTTTAATATGCCCAATATTCTGCTCGTTGGAAACGGCGCACGCGAACATGCGATCGCCGAGGCAATTTTACGCTCGAAACAAAACCCGCATCTGTTCTCCTATATGAAATCCAACAACCCGGGAATCGCTTCTTTGTCGGCGAAAACCCTCCTGGGCGGTTATGCCGACCTGACGGCCATCACTGATTTCGCCAACAAAAACAAAGTTGAATTTGCCGTGATCGGGCCGGAGGATCCGCTCGCCAACGGCGTTACCGACGCCCTGAAGGCCTGCGGCATCGGAGTAGTAGGCCCTTCCAAAAGCCTGGCCCGTCTGGAAACATCCAAGTCTTTTACGCGCAATCTGGTGAGCAAATACAATATTCCCGGCAACCCGCAGTACAAAATCTTTACGTCCGCCGACGGCTTGAAAGAATTTCTCGCGACGCTTGAAGGGATCGTAATCAAACCAGACGGGCTGACCGGCGGCAAGGGAGTACTGGTTCAGGGTGACCACTTTGCAACCCGGGACGAGGCGCTGGTTCTGTGCCGGCAGATTCTCAGCGACACAGCATCCGTGATCATCGAAGAAAAATTCGACGGAGAAGAGTTCTCCCTCCAATGCCTTTGCGACGAAAAACCGTCGTCGCCACCCCGCTGGTGCAAGATCATAAACGGCGCTTCGACGCCGACCGCGGTCCCAATACCGGCGGCATGGGCTCTTATTCTCTGCCCGATCACACCATGCCTTTTTTAGGAAATTCCGATATTGAGGAGGCTCTGGCAATCACCCGTCGTGTGGCTGGAGCACTCTTGCAGGAAACGGGAGAACCGTACAAAGGTGTTATGTACGGAGGCTTTATCGCCACAAAGGACGGCACCCACCTCCTGGAATACAACGCACGCTTCGGCGATCCGGAGGCGATGAACATTTTGCCCCTTCTGAAAACAGATTTTGTGGAAATCTGCCGGCACATCATCGCCGGCGAGCTCCATAAAATCAACGTTGAATTCGAACGGCTCGCCACAGTATGCAAATACGTTGTCCCCGCAGGCTACGGCCTGCCTGCAGACGACGGAGGCACAGCCCAAGCGGCTAAAATTGAAATCGGCGACACAGGCCGGGCCAGACTTTATTTTTCGTCGGTGGACCAAAAAGACGACGGCCTTTATCTGAGCTCATCACGCGCCGTCGGCCTCGTTGGTATCGCCCAAACGCTTGCCGAAGCCAGACTAATTGCCGACGAAGGAGTCCGGGCAGTCAAAGGTCCGGTGGCCTATCGCGAGGATATCGGCACTGATGCCCTTATCCGTAAGCGTGTTGAGCATATGAAAGAGCTTCGCGGAAAATGAGGAACCACCCTCTGTATTTTTGATTTTTTTACCTGCGAGCCGGGAAAGGCGCTAAATTATTCCGGCAACTCCAGCGGCAAGAGAAATTGCGCCAAAGGTGCGCTTGGCGTAAAATAGTGATATAGTGCTATTCAATTTTTAACCGGATGTAAATACCATGAAAAAAATATTTTCTTCGGAGCAAGCCAGTCAGGAAAGCCAATTGCGCATTATGCGCCATAAAGCAAAAACACCGCAGGAATATTTAGACTTTGCCCTTGTAGAAATTATTACACTCACCGGCAGTAAAGTCGCTTTACTTAACCTTTACAATGAATTTAACCGGGAATTTAAGCTGCAAAACATTGTCAGCACAAGAAACGCGGCCCTCGGCGGCAATAACAGGCAGATCTGGTCCTCAGCAGACACCGCCCGCCTGTGGACAAAGGCGCTCAAGCAGGCGCGCCCTGTCGCTTTAAAAGAAAAGGAAATTCCCGCCTCGCTGAAACGTATCGGAATCCTTGTGAAGCGTTTTTTGGCCATTCCTCTTTTTTCCGGAGGCGACATTGTCGCCGTGGCCGGTTTCGCCGACAAAGCAAGGCCCTACACCCAAAAAGACATACGGCACGCGTTTCTTTTGATGAATCTCGCCTGGCAAACCGCGCAAAAAATGTGGCTGGAAAGAAACCATATTTCGACCGGCCTGCTGTTTAACGATCTGAAAAAAGCATTCTCTGTCGGCTTTTTCTGGAAGAATACAGACCTGAAATATCAGGGCTGTAATGAATATTTCGCGGCGCTTGCCGGCGTCCAATCACCTGATGATATTCAGGGCAAAACAGACAATGATCTGGCGTGGCATAACCAGGCCGAATCATTCCGTGCCCTCGATGAGGAGGTTTTAAAAACCGGCAGAGTAAGCATCAAATACGAACAATTCGTCGAAAAGGCGGACAAAACACCACTTTGGCTCAACATCTCCAGTATCCTGGTCAAGGACGCAAAGGGAAACATCCTCGCCATTGTCGGTACAGCCAACGATATCACAAGCAGGAAACAGGATGAAATAAAAAACCTGCGTCTGGCGGCAATTGTAGAATCGACTGACGACGCCATTGTGGCCATGGATTCCGACGGCATCATCACGGACTGGAACCGCGCGGCGGAAAAATTATACGGATACACAAACCGGGAGGCGATCGGCATGCCTGTAGCCAATCTGGCCCCTCCCGGCTTCGAAGCAGAAGTCTCCGACATCATCGCCACACTCAGAGACAATCACCGGCCGGCCAGCTACGAGACAAAAAGAAAAAGGAAAAACGGTCAGATATTCGACGTAGCTATCACGGCGGCGCCTATCTTTTATCCTGATGGAAGCTTTGCCGGCATCTCCGGCATATCTCGCGACATTACAGAAAAAAACAGGCAAATCAAAGAATTGGAGCTGTACAGGGAATTTCTGGAAAACATCGAGGATGGGTGCTTTGAGCTGGACTTGAAAGGCAATGTCACCTATACGAATCCGGCTACGGCGTTCATGTTCGGAGTTGACCGGGAACTGGCGATGGGAGACGGTTACGCTCAATATACTTCCCCCCAAGAGGCAAAAAAATTATTTACCATTTTTAATCAGATCTACAAAACTGGTCAGCGCAACTTCATCGAGGAAATGGAAATTATCAGAAAGGACGGCCTTGTACAGTATTTTGACCTGGAAGCATCTCCCATGTTTGAGACCTCGGGACAAATATCCGGCTTTCGCTGCACCATCCGCAATGTCACACAAAAGAAACAGCAACGAGAAGAATTGGAACGCTACCGTGACTTTGTGCTGAACGTAGATGACGCCTGCTTTGAGTACGATTTCGACGGAAACGTTCTTTTCTGCAACGAACCAACATACCAGATGCTCGGCTACACGCGCGGCGAGTACATGAAACTGAGCCATCTGGAAAGACATCCGGACAAAGAAGCGGCAGACCACACCGCCGCAATCATCGAAAAACTCTGCGCGACGGGACAGCCCTCTGGCCTTTGCGAGATCAATCTTTTACGCAAAGACGGCTCTGTCATATCCGTAGAAATGAATGCCAGCTTGATCCGTGATCAGCAGGGCAATCCGATCGGCTGGCGCGGGACAGGCAGGGACGTTACGGCAAGAAAACAAAGGCAGGCGGAACTGGAACGCTACCGTGATTTTCTGGAAAATATTTATGACGCCTGCTTCGAGGTCGACCTTCGCGGAAAGATCACCTACACCAACGAAGCGGGTGCGCACACTCTGGGGCTGGCCAGAAATGATTTTACCGGCACACGCAATATTATATATGCCAACAGGCAGGAAACGAAGAGAATTGCGAAAATCTTCCGTAAAATATACGACACCGGCCAGCCGTCACTTATCGACCATTATGAGCTTCTCCACAAGGACGGACACCCGATATTTCTGGAAATGTCCGCCGCATTGATCCGTGATGATAAAGGCAAGCCCTCCGGCTTCCGCGGCGTCGCTCGAAACGTCACGGAAAAGAAAAAAAATGAAGAATTGCTGCAGGCCAGCGAGGCGAAATACAGATTTCTTACAGAAAAGATAAGCGATGTCGTCTGGACCACAGATATAAACCTTGTTTTTAAATACATTACCCCCTCAATCGATTTCGCGTTGGGATATCAACCGGAGGAGCTGATCGGGCGCACTCCCGAAGCGATCATGACACCTGAAGCGATAAATCGTACCCGTTCACTTCTGAATGATGAGCTCAACAAAACCAGACGCGGGCGTAGCGAGGCAGTACGCTTTATCGAATTTGAGGAGGCCTGTCTGCATAAAAATGGCGAAACACTATGGTTCAGCAGCGTCGTGAGCCTGATTCGTGACAGCAAAGGCGAAATCACAGGCATTCACGGCGTATCCCGGAACATTACGGAACAAAAGCAGGCGGAGGAGGAAAAAGAAAAACTGATCTTTGAATTGCAGGAAGCTTTGTCGGAAGTGAAGACGCTAAGCGGCCTGTTGCCGATCTGCTCTCACTGCAAAAAGATAAGAGATGACCGGGGTTATTGGAACCAGCTCGAGAGTTATCTTTTGGATCATTCCAATGCGCTGTTGTCGCACAGCATTTGTCCGGAGTGTGCCGAAAAGTATTACCCCGACATTCTCAAACCCAAAAAACCCGGGTAACAAAGTTTACCTACACAGTCCCGGACACAGAGGATAAACGGGTGATCTTCTCTCATGCCGCGGTTTTACCGCTCGAATGAAGCGTTATTTTAACAATGACAAATAGTCCTGAGTCGACAAAACAAATGCGCGTCAACCTTAAAGAAAAGAAACGACGATGGAGAAAATTACAGGAGGTGTTTTATGCCGGATGTAAAAATAACCGTCAATTCCGTCAGGGGACATTGCGCTGCCGGATACAAACCGGGTGATTACTTCATGCTCAAAGACGGTCTGATGATTGAAGCGGGAAAACCGGCCGGCATTTGTATTTACGCTCTGCCGGCAATAATCCACTACCTGACCGCATACTGCCGTGAAACTTCGTCCGAAGACTGGATCAACCAGCTAAAAGAACTTCAATGTCCCGACAGTGCCAATACGGTCATCTTCGGGCTGGAGCGAATGTAGGCGGTCCTGGAAAAACCAGCCACCCGATAATAAATGCAGGAAAAAGAGCGTTATCTGCCTCTGGATGTTTTCCGGGGAATTGCCATCGCTTTGATGATTCTGGTGAACACGCCGGGAAGCTGGCAGTATGTCTATGAGCCGCTCAGGCATTCTCCATGGCATGGCTGCACATTGGCTGATGTGGTGTTTCCCCTTTTTCTTTGTGCCGTCGGCCTGTCCCTAGCCTTTTCTTTTTCCTCACGGCAAAACGATATGGATGCGGCGGCGGGTTGGCGCATCCTCCGCAGAGTGGCGCTGATTTTCCTTATCGGCCTTTTCATCAACTTTTATCCGCCGTGGCTGGTGAATTGCGAAAACTTCAGAATAATGGGAGTGCTGCAGAGAATCGCCCTGGCCTACGGCATAGCGGCTCTGGCCATCCACCTATCCCCCGAGAGGTATCTCCCCGCCATTTCGGCTCTCGTGCTTTGCGGCCACTGGCTTTTTCTTTTTCTTTGCTCCTCTACGGATCCCTACAGCCAATCGGCAAATGCCGCACTTAACCTCGATCGCCTGGTTTTCGGCGAAGCTCACCTCTACCAGGGCATCGGTTTTCCTTTTGAGCCGGAAGGGCTTGCCGGAACTCTGCCTGCGGCTGTGACGATTCTCATCGGCTACATGGCGGGAACCTGGCTGCAAGACACAAATAAACAGCTCGCCCTCCTGAAGCTGACCGCTTACGGAACACCGCTTTTGTTTTCCGGTTACCTGTGGGGGTTCATCCTTCCGATAAATAAACCCTTGTGGACCGGATCTTACGTTCTTTATACCGGAGGCATCTCCTGCCTTCTTCTGGCCCTGATCGTTTTTATCTTTGATGTGAAGGGACTCAATAAATGGGGGCGGGTTTTCAGTGTTTTCGGCATGAACCCTCTGGCTCTTTTCGTTTTGTCCTCAATCTGGATCAAAACAATGCAACGGGTAATTTTTATTTCCGGCCCGGAAGGCACGAAAATAGCGGCGGGGGCATGGCTGTACCAAAATATTTTTGTGCCGGCATGGGGACCGGCCGGCGGATCTTTAGCCTATGCCGTTGCGCATGTGATTTTATTTTGGTTTGTCGGCCTCATTTTTTATCGCTTTAAAATCCTGGTGAAAGTGTGAGTAGGTTGGCAAAACTATCTGAGGAGCTATCCGTGTCAAAACAAAAAGGAGTCATCATGAAAAGAGCTGCCGCGTTTTTTCTCCTTTTCATTATCGTAGCGTCGTTGGTCAGCTGCCGGAAGGAAAGCGATGAAGACAGGATACGACAAATAGTTGCCGACATTCAGACGGCGGGAGAGAAAAAAGACATCCGGGCATTTATGAACCACATCTCAAAAGACTACCACGACCCACAGGGCTTCAATTATGAAGGAATCCGCGCCCTTGTTTTCGGCTACTTCCTGCGCTGGGGAAAAATATCCGTCTACATCAGCCACAGCAACATCAGCGTGGATGACGGCACAGCAAAAGCCAGACTCCAGACCGTCCTGACCGGCGGCGAGAAAACGGGCGGCCTCTCCGGGATCATTCCGCAGTCGCTGGGCATGTGGGATTTCGACATCACTCTCCAACGAGAAACACAAGGCTGGCGAGTGACCTCCGCCGTATGGAAAGAGGCTGAATATCTGATCCCGGATGACTAGCCCATCTTCCGCAGTAAGCGTTGAAATTTGATAAAAACAGGCTGTATTATTTTAAAAAACGTAATTAATACACGGGGGCTTATTGAAAAACTCAATGTAGTGCAGAAAAGCCGTCTTGCGCA
>Ga0208196_1001677_pt1 | contig 22709 bp, 6 predicted proteins | sample AD_JPNNA7_MetaG_FD_184443 | JGI IMG/M metagenome (GOLD analysis project Ga0208196, IMG submission 184443) | Active sludge microbial communities of municipal wastewater-treating anaerobic digesters from Japan - AD_JPNNA7_MetaG (SPAdes) (version 2) | ecosystem: Engineered > Bioreactor > Anaerobic >...
CGTTTCCAAAAGACTGGATCACGGCTCGCAGGCCGTGATGACGCGGTTTTATGGTCTGGTATGGTTTGTTTCGTAGTCGGGTGGTCGTTTCTAAAAGACTGGATCACGGCTCGCAGGCCGTGATGACACTGTTTTGTGGCTTGGGGTGGTTATTTCGGGGCTGGGTGATTGTTTCTAAAAGACTGGATCACGGGTCAAGCACGCTTGCCCGTGATGACACAGTATATTGCTTGGTAGGCTTGTCCACCTTTCCACCTTTCCACCTTTCCACCTCTCCACCTTTCCACCTTTCCACCTTTCCACCTTTCCACCTCTCCACCTTTACACCTTTACACCTTTCCACCTTTCCACCTTTCCACCTTTCCACCTTTACACCTTTCCACCTTTCCACCTTTCCACCTTTACACCTTTCATAGATTCTGTCCCAATAGCAAAAAAGGACCCGGCACCGTGCCGGGTCCTGTAGGGTCAGAGGATCGTTTGTTTGCAGTTATTTCATCAGTACGGCTTTGCGTATATAGCTCTTGGCGCCCACGTTCATGCGCACGAAGTAGAGACCCGTGCCGCAGGCATTGCCGTTGTTGTCTTTGCCATGCCATTCTATCTGGTGCGAGCCGGTATTCTGGTTTTTGACATCCTTGCTGAAGACCAGCTGGCCGCGGGAGTTGTAGATGCGGAAGCTCACGTCAGCCGGGCCTTCGTCTTTGCCGATGCTGTAAGGTATGTATGCGATCGGATTGAAGGGGTTGGGGAAGACCGATTTCAGTTCCGTGACCAGAGGAATCTCGGGTGTGGAGCTGCCCTGGACGCTGTAATCGATGCTCACCGGGCCGTGGTAGTTGATGCTGCCGTCCATGTCGGAGTTTTGCAGCCAGTAGTAGTAGGTGCCGTCCTCGTAGAGTTCTTTGTCCGTATAGGTATAAACCTGCTGCTGCGAGGTGTTGGTTGCGCCTACGAGCGGGCTGATCACGGTCGCGTTGGCCAGGTTGTCCTGGGTGTTGCGCAGGATGTAGAAGCCCTGCACGCCCGTCTCGGATTGGGTGATCCAGGTGAGGTTCACGTAATTACCCACGGTGAAGGAAGCGGTGAAGGAGGAAAGCTCGACTGGGGTAGCCTGCACCTCAAAGTAGTCTCCAGCCACAAAATCGTCGATCATCAGCATGTAATTGTTAATGTTTTCGGTGGATACGCACTGGATCGCGATGTACACATTGTCGTTATTGGCGCAGACGGCGGGCAATTCATATTCAAACAGGGTCCAGTCAAAGCCGACTGTCTGGGGCTGGGTGCTGTTCAGATAGTTGCCGGCAAAGTCCGCGGGGCTGTTACCGGTGGTGGAATAGAGCACATTGAATCTTTCTGTAATTTGTCTGGTTAATATAGACTTGGGAACAGGGGTTTCGTTTAACAAAGACCTGGCGAAGAAGCTGATCCGAGGTCTTTCCCGGAAGATGAGCTGCTTAGTGATCAGCCAATCATCGTTCGGCGGATCATCCTCAGCCGTTTCCGGAGCTGTAGCTGCGCAACCGGCATATTGTTCTCCACCGTAGGGCTTCCAGGCATCGCTTGTCTCGGGCGGAAAACTGCTGAAATTCAGACAGATGAAAGATCCGGTGTAAGAAGGCACTAATACATTGCAGTATTCGTCTGTCAAGTCAATGGTGGCCTTGCCGTCACAGTCATGCTGGGTCCAGGGGGTAAGGTTCCCGCCGAGGTGAGAGTAGCTTTCAAAGTAATCATCAAACACATTCATCATGCCAAAGCCGCGCAGGCCGATGTTGTGGGTTGTTCCGGTATTGTCTGTGATCGAGAGGTAAGCTGTCTTTTCTCCAAAGGAACTGGGCGTGAACTTCACTTTCAAACTGGCCGATTCAGATAAATTTAAAGTGATGGGATAAGTGTTGGAGTCGATCAGCGTGAACTGGCTGGCATCCGTTCCGGTAAGCTGGGGCGCGTTGGCAATGGTCACTGTTCCCAGACCGGTATTCACGGCAAGGAAATTTCGTGGAGTGCAGTTGCTGCCGGTATCGTAGTAGGCCAGGCCGAAGTCCCAGGAGCTTTCGGAGATTGTAGTCTCCGACCTGGCAAGCCTGACGGAAATGTCATCCACACACCAGCCGTTGCTATTATAACTATATCCATCATAGACCCAAGCCAACTGGAAAACGGTGTCGATAGCGCTCAGATCAAGCAATTGGTATGCTGGACCAATATTGTCGGTGGGATCAACCTCAGACCACAGGGTAGCCCAGGTACTTCCGCCATCGGTGGTGTATTGAACGGAATAGGTGGCTGGATTATTTGCAGGTAAAATACAGTGGTTGAATGACAGCATCAGGTCGCACACACTGCCATCCAGCGGGGGTGTGATCAGTCTGAAAGTGCCGGTTTCCTCAGGATATATAGAGAAACGGAATTCCGGTAAAGTGCCGCCGGCTTCGTTGGAGTCTGACCTGTACCAGTGCTTTCTCATTCCCGTATATAACCACCCTTCGGGAAAATCGTCAATCTCCACGTTGCTCAGGTCTTCTGTCCAGGGGAAGCTTGTGACCGGCGCCATCTGGGTGGTGGCATTGGCAAATACCCCGCTGGAGTAGGTGGCACCCGCTTGCGACCAGATTTTATAATAATAGGTGGTGTTGGGATTCAGGCCGCCGTGGTCGAAGCTGGTGGAGCTGCCGTTGCCCAAAAGCACGGTGCCGCCGCCGGTAATCTGATCCCCCGGATTGTAGGAACCGCTGGGGGTGCCAAAAGTGTTGGTGGTATTCCATGCCAGCAGCACGTTGTCGGGAGTTGGATTGAGCGTCCAGCTCAGATTTATCTGGGGGGAACTGGATGCTTTGGCGGTAAAGGCGGTGGGGTTGGCAATTCCGGTATTGACCACCTCATAAGCCTGCACATAATCGACACACAAAGTCCTCCTGTTTGCAGCAGAATAGCAGTTGAAGGCAAAGTAGTAGGTGCCCGATGTGGTGGGACGGTAATAGTTTGTTGTTCTTTTTGTATAAACAGTATTTGTCAGCGAAGCCAGGGTAAGCACCGGGGTGGTCTGGGATGCCACGGTCTGGGCATTTCCCACGGTGACCTTCAGGTTTTCCGAATAAGATGCAACAGAAACTTTTTGATAAAAAGTTAGGTAGTAGTCATTGCCAGCGATCATGCTGATGCCGGGGGTAAAAGCCCAGGTATTTGCAGAGGAATTGACATTGGAATTATACTGCATGTAGTAATAGCCATTATATGGATACCAATAAGTTGCCGTCAGGTTCCAATTATTGCCGGTGCCGGCGTTTACAACCGTCCAGCCGGTGGGTGGCGTGGCTGAAAAATCCTCAGTCCAGAGCAGAGTCTGAGCCGAAAGGATTGAGAATACCCCCAGCAATAGCGCCAAGAGCAAAACAATCAGTATGTTCTTTTTCATAGTATTTCCTTAATCCTTAAATCATATTATCATACCTTGATATGGTACTCATTACTCGTTTTGGTGGAATCAGTTGTCCTCGCTATGTAGCCTGGAATGCCCCGCAACCCCGAGCGCTAAAAACCTCCAAGGTTTATCTACCGGTTAAGTCCAGACAACATATTCCAGTTATTCCATTTTAACGTTGCACAAGAATTGCGGCTTGGATTATTTGTCAAGTTCCATTGTTAATTCTATGTCAGACAAAGAGAAGATCGCGCCTTTTCACGGTTGTTTCCAAAAGACTGGATCACGGGTCAAGCCACCCCACCAAACCGCTACGCGCTTTGGCGAGGACCCCGACGGCCCGGGATGACACCGTATATAGTCTGGTCACCTTTCCACCTTTCCACCTCTCATAGATTCTGTCCAAATAGCAAAAGGACCCGATCTAAGACCGGGTCCTGTAGGGTCAGAGGATCGTTCGTTTATTATTATTTCATCAGTACGGCTTTGCGTATATAGCTCTTGGCACCCACGTTCATGCGCACGAAGTAGAGACCTGTGCCGCAGGCATTGCCATGGTTGTCTTTGCCATGCCATTCTATCTGGTGCGAGCCGGTATTCTGGTTTTTGACATCCTTGCTGAAGACCAGCTGGCCGCGGGAGTTGTAGATGCGGAAGCTCACGTCAGCCGGGCCTTCGTTTTTGCCGATGCTGTAAGGTATGTATGCGATCGGATTGAAGGGGTTGGGGAATATCGATCTCAGCTCCGTGACCAGAGGGATTTGGGGCGTGGTGCTGCCCTGGACGCTGTAATCGATGCTCACCGGCCCGTGGTAGTTGATGCTGCCGTCCATGTCGGAGTTTTGCAGCCAGTAGTAATAGGTGCCGTCCTCATACAGATCTCTGTCCGTATAGGAATAGACCTGCTGCTGGGAGGTGTTGGTTGCGCCTATGAGCGGGCTGATCACAGTCGCGTGGGCCAGGTCGTCCTGGGTGTTGCGCAGGATATAGAAGCCCTGCACTCCCGTCTCGGATTGGGTGACCCAGTTGAGGCTCACATAGTTATCCACGGTGAACGACGCGGTGAAGGAGGAGAGCTCGACCGGGGTTTGAATTGGGCGCAATTTGAAGATGATGGTCACCGTGTAGTTGTTGTTCTGGTTGAAATCGCTGGCACTCACATAGATGGTGGTCTGTTCCCACTCATAACCTGGAGGAGGTGAGGACAGGGAGTAAGTTCCAGCCAGTTGTCCGGGAGCGTTGTTGGTGAAGGTGTGGCCTGTTTCCTGCCCGGTGTCGAGGCCGTTCCGGTAGATGGTGTAACCGGTGATGGGATTGCCGTCCTCATCCTGCGACAACACAATGAGAGTTTGGGTTGCACGCACATCCAGCACGAAGGGGTCCTGCCTGCGGTTGAGGCGCAGCCAGTGTTCGTTGTTTTGCACATCGTTGGCAATTATAGCGTAGTGGATGGAGTCGCCCACAGCAAGGTTGACGCCGGGGATGGTCATCTTGTAATCGTTGCTGCCCAGATTTTGCCAATAACCTGTAGGGTTGGCGGGATCGACCATGCTGAGCGGAACGTCCACCCAGGGGCCCCAGGTGCCGGTGTCGGCATCATAGATCTGATAGGTCACATAGGTGCTGTCGGCATCGAGCGCGTTATAACTGGTGATCTCAATGGGCAGGATGACGTCCGTGGCTGGCGGCACCGAACCCCAGAGCGGATGATGCCAGATGTGCACCATCTGGGCATCCCAGATCGTATTGATGCGGCAGTGCAACGCGTCGGAGGACAACCAGGGATCGGAGGTTTTGGCTATGTAACCCTGCACCTCATACTGGGGCATGGCAGCCTTGTAGGCGGCAACAGCGGCGGCATCCAGAGAGGCATAGTTTCCGCCATAGGCGGGGATGTAGATCTTGCGGTTGTGGATGAAGCAGTTGGCGTAGTTTGTTACTTCCGGAACTTCATCCACGCGATGGACGCGGTAGGGGAAGTGCTCGCCATAGCTGGAGGCACGGGTGGCCCAGTCAGTCACCGCGTTTTCGGTGAGCTGGTATTCGCTTGAGCTTTGGGGCACTCTTTGCACCATAACGATGTCCACATCCAGCAGCTTGCACCAGCAGTCCATGTGGTCCACGGTGGTGTTGAGGTTGGTGTCCGGATCCTGGAAGATCATGTAGTTGTCGATACCCAGGAAATCGCGCATGACGGCCGCTATCTGGGCTTCGGTATAGTTAAACCAGGGTGTGGGTGTGCCGGTATTGACAGGTTGGCCGTCATTGTCATCGCGCACCAGATTGGTGGACATCGCGGCGCCGTTGCCGTCGGTCATCATGTTGCCACCGGTATGGATGATCGGCGCATTGAACACCGTGTTGTCGTAGTTGGTGGGGTAATTATTCTGGAGATAGGTGTTGATGTGGCCAGCCGCCGCGTCATCCAAAGGACGGGGACGGTTGTAGACGAAATCCACCAGGCTCATCTCGCGGCCGCGGGAATCACCGTGGAAGATGTGCCAGGGGCCCCAGTCGCGCGCCCAGTATGTGTTGGTGGGGAAATTGATGAATTTGCAGTTGCCTATTGTGGCGCCGATGTTTGTCAGATACCTGGTGCAGTTTGATACCTGATCCGTATCGCAGGCTATGAACACGGTGGTTGTTTGCGAAAACTCCACGATCAGGGCATCCGGCACGCCAAACTTGTTGCCTTGAGGGTTGCCAGTACTATAGTAATCCCAGGCGATGCCCACTCCCACGGCATCTTCCCACTGCGCCACCATGCGCGGATTCACTGGCATGATGTTGCTGGCAGACAGCGCCGTAAGGGTCACCGGCACAGTGATGGTGCCGAAATCGGTGGTGATCACGAAATCTGTGGAATAAGACTGATTGGCGGTCAGGCCGGTTGCATTGAAGTGCAGCACGATCTGGATGGTGTCGCCCGCGGCGATGGAACCGGTCGCGTGGCTGTAAGTGAGCCAGGTGGCGGAATCTGAGAAACCGGTAGTGCTCCAGGCGGAAGAGCTGATGTTGGTGACTGTCACAGTGACTGTGGAGGTGGCGCCCACGTTCAGCAATTCTGTAACCATGGGTGGATCAACATCATAGAGGGAACGGTGTCCAGCCACGAAGTCGTCAATCTGCAGCACCCATGAATCGTCGGAAACGCACTGGATAGCGATCCAGCCTGTACGGTTGGCAAGCTCCGGGATGGAGTATTCATATTTGGTCCATTCCGTGGGCGGTTCAATCCAGGTGGTGGCGCTGCCTGCCACGTAGTTGCCCACAAAGTTGGAATAGGCGTCTCCGGTGGTCGAATAGTAAACCTTGAAGCGTTCAGGATTATAGGATGCGTTGGGCGACTTGGCAAAGAAGCTGATGCGGGGGTCGTTGTCGAAATTCAAAGCCGGGGTTACCAACCAGTCGTCATTGAGCACGCCGGCGGTGGCCACGTCGAATGAACCGACCCACTTGTCGCCGGAATATGCCATCCAGTCCTCACTACTAAGTTGCAGCACCGCCTGGTCATCAAAGATGATGTAAGAGCCGGTGTAAGGCGCGAAATACTCTACCCCCCCTATATAGATGCCGTGGGTGGGCTCCAGGTCCTTGTCATGCAGGGTCCAGTAACCGAAGCTCTGATCACGGTGGCTGTAGGCTTCAAAGTAATCCTCCATAATGCCTTCCACGCCAAAGCCCCGCAGGCTGATGCTGTTGGTGGCCTTGGGGCTGGCCGGGGCTGGGTTGGCATGGCGGATTTCCTTGATTGATGCTGAGCCGCTGGGATTTTGACGTAAATATTGATCTGGGCCGGTCTTATCATATACCAGTGTTCCCTTGGGGCTGATGTGGCTTGCCGGGTTGTTTAGACCGAGCGAAGCCTGGTAAGTTTTAGTTGCCAGGCAAGGGCTGGCGTTCGGCTGGCTGACCACTATCTTCAGACCTGCTTTGGCGGAATCGTCAATGATGTTCAGATAGGCATCGTCTTTCTCGCCCCAGGAAGTGGGGGTGAATTTCACCGTCCAGGATGCGGACTGGCCTGAGCCTATGGCCAGAGGATAGCTGTTGGTGTCCGTGAGGGTGAAATGCTCAGCGTCTGTTCCGGTTATGGCTGGAGCATTGGCGATGTTGACCGTATTGGCACTTACGTTGGTGAGGGTAAAGACCCGCGGCGTGCAGTTGCTGGCGCCGATGAAAGCCAGTCCGTAGTCCCAACTGTCCTCAGAGAGTAATATCGAGCCAGTGGGCTGATGCGATATCTTAATGTCATCGATGGCCGCGGGGGGTTGTGTGCCAACGCTGGAATCGTTGTACCACTGGAAGCACAGGCGCCAGGTACCTCCGGCATAAGAACTGCCCAATACACCCCCCACAGAAACCCAATTTGATTGCAGATAAGTGGAAAACAGATAGTAATCTTGGTAGCTACCATAGAGATCAGTACCGGCTGTAGGGGTTACTGATGTAGGCAATAAATAGACATCCATAGCATCAGTAAAATTAGCTTCTCCATATCCTTTGAAATCAAACTCAAAATCGAACCCATCCACGCCCGCGGTGAAGGCAATATCGCGATAAACGTGCACAACCGAGGCTGCCGTCGTGGTATACGCGTTGCTGGCGCCAGAGTTGTTGCTGATGTACATGGAATGGCTGGCGCTGGAATAGGTGGCAGTGCCCAGATGCCATTTGTTTGTCTGGGTCCCGTTCACGATAGTCCAGCCATCGGAGCCGCTTTCCCAATCCTCTTCAAACATGGTCACAGGAGTGGTCACTCCTCTGCCGCTGAAGCTGATGGTGTGGATTGCTTTGGCCAGTCCATAGGTAATGGTCAGAGAGCCGCTGTTGCTGCCAAGAATCGTGGGAGCGTATTTTACCACGAAGGACGTGGTGTCACCCGGAGCCAAAGAAGTGTTCAAAGGTTGGCGGGCAATGCTGAAATAGCTGTCGCCAGTGACGGCAAAGGGTGTGGTGAGGTTGACACTGCCTCCGCCGCCAGAGTTGCTGATCACATATTCCTGAGTGAGGTAGTCGCCAATTAAAACGTCACCGAAGCTATGGCTGGTGGCAGAAGGAGTGATGGTGAAAAGTGGGCTGGCAATTATCGCATAAGCCTGCACATAATCGACGTACAAATTCCACATATTTGCTGCAGAATAGCAGTTGAAGGCAAAGTAGTAGGTGCCCGATGTGGTGGGCCGGTAATAGGCTGTGGTTCTTTGAGTGTAGGTAGTGTTAGTCACTGAAGCCAGGGTTAGTAACGTAGTAGTCTGGGACGCCACAGTCTGGGCATTTCCAACAGTGACCTTCAGATTTTCGGGATAAGTTGAACTACGTACTCTCTGATAAAAAGTCAGGTAGTAGTCATTGCCAGCAGTCATGGCAATACCGGGTGTGAAAGCCCAGGTATTAGCCGCATTAGTGGAATGATACTGATACTGCATGTTGTAACTACCGTTATATGGGCTTCCTGTGCCCGTCAGGCTCCAGTTATTGCCGGAGCCGGCGTTTACAACCGTCCAGCCGGTGGGTGCTGTAGCCCCAAAATCCTCAGTCCAGAGAAGAGTCTGAGCCGTAAGGCCTGAGAACACCCCCAGCATAAGCGCAAGGGACAAAACAAACAAAGCGATCTTCTTCATATAGATCCTCCACACTTGAATCAATATTTTTTACCTAAAATCCTTAGTTATTTTCTTATACGGATGGAATCAGTTGCCTACGCCCCGTGATCAAGGATGTTCTGCAAGCCAGAACACTAAATGCCTACAGAGCATCTTCTCCACTCAAGCCCGGACAACGCGTTCCTGATAATTCATATACTTGGTTCCATTTATCGAGGCTTGGATTAATTGTCAAGTTATATTTTGTTGTTTAAATCACAGGCTAAATCATTAAATGGTTGCACTATGCAAAGCGATATTTTAATATTACTGCTTTGTCAAATATCCCTCCGTAACGAATGATACCAATTCGCTTGCATCAAGCTGTAATTTGCATTTTTACGAAACAAGCCCCTCCAGACACCAAAGCCGCGTCATCAAGGGCTGTCGGGGTTCCCGCCAAAGCGCGTAGCGGTTTGGTGGGGTAACTTGACGCGCGTTCCAGTATCCTGGGGTGGCAAAATCCGTTTGCCACAGAGACCGGAGGCCTCTTCCGAACAGGCAACTCCGTTGCCTCTGCCGAACAGACTTCGGCAGCCTTTAATTTACCCGCGTATATTTACTTGAGCCGTGATCCAGTCTTTTAAAAACAACCACCCAGTCCAAAAATCAACCGGCATCAATTCCTTGACAACCGTATAAATAAACCGATACATTCCGCAATATCCTTCATAGCGCCCTCCTTTGCTGCTACAGCGTTTAGTGCCATCATCCTTAGGTCATCCTTATAAATTATAAGGTTGACCCCAGGAAGACTCAGGCTGGAGAGGGTGATGCAAATGAGGCCCACCCCCTCATAATATATAGGTGCTACGACAGGTGGAAAGGTGTTTTTGAGGTGGAAAGGTGGAAAGGTGGAAAGGTTCCCTGAATCAAGTCCACCAGGCTATATACTGTGTTATCCCGGGCAAGCGCATGCTTGATTCGGGATCAAGTCTTTTGGAAAAGGACGTGGAAATGTGTGAGGGTGCAATGAACACTGGGCAAAACGATTTATCCGTTAATCCGTGTAATCCGTTTCATCCGTATGAGCCCTGGCATGCCAATCTTATACGGATTGACGGATTGGACTGATTTACGGAATTATTATTGTAAAACAAGAAGGCTTTTCTGCCAGCCCAATCTAAGCTATAAAACCGTGTCATCACGGCCTGCGAACTATGATCCAGTGCTGGGGTGGCAAAGTCCGTTTGCCACAGAGACCGGAGGTCTCTTCCAAACAAGCAACTCCGTTGCCTCTGCCGAACAGACTCCGGCAGCCCTTAAATTATCCGCAAATATCTGCTTGAGCCGTGATCCAGTTTCTGAAAATGATAGCAAGTTATGATAATGCAGGCGGATAGAGAACCAGATATAAACCCTCACCCAAAACTTCAAATCGCACTCACTTGGACAAATGTGGATGATACTGTTTCGCTTGCAAATGCAAGCGAAACAGTATCATTTAGGGTTTGCAAGCACTTGTTTAAATTAGATAGTCATAAATGCCAACTCACTGCAATCCCTTTCGGTCAGGCACTGAGCGCTCGAGACCATCTTTCTCATTTCTCCTCACAAGGAGAGATTAAGTCATTGATCAGTAAAGGCAAATCCTTTTCATGGGAATACTTATGCCAGGCAGGGCTGCCCGCAGGAAATAGATTCCTCTGGCGACTGGCTGGCCTTTGTCGTCCAGGCCGTTCCAGACACACTCGAAACCACTGCCTGAGGCCGATTTCTCTGGCTGCAGCACGCGGACTTTCTGGCCGCGGAGGTTGTAAACCTTCAAGGTGGGCTGGTTGCCGGAAGCGTTCTCCAGCTTGATGTTGATGCTGCCAAAGGCTGGATTGGGCCAGGCTGTCAGGCTCGGCTGAAGCACCGGAGGAAGGCCGGGATCGTCGTTGGCAACGGTCAGGATAGTTCTGGCTTGGAAAACCTTGCCGGACTGGTTCGGTTCCGTTCCGATGGCGCGCAGCCATAGATAGATATCCAAAATATCATTATCGGCGGGCACAAGGGCCAGGGTGGAATTGGACAGGTCGTACTGGCCTGGGTCGCTGATGTTCAGGGGCAAGGTGTCAAACAGGATGGATGTGCCAGGATAGATCAGGTAAATCTTGAGAGAGCCGGCTTCATACAGGGCAAAGATTCTGCGTCCCGAGGACAAAACAGTCGTGGCATTGAGACCAGTGTCCGCCTGATAGGCAAACTCATAGCCCAAATCACCGGTACCCGCCTCAAGGACCCTGGCCTTCAGTTGGCGCGTGTCAGGTCCCGCGGTTTCCTGAAGCAGGAAAGCTGAGCCGTCTGAGCCCAGATCAAGGCTGCGGATCAGACCATGGCCTTTGGTGGAGGCAGACCAGTCGGCCACATTGTCGCCCTCGGCGTAGAGCAGCAGGTCGTTCACGCTGTAGAGGGCGCGGTTATCAGAGCGGGTGAAAGCCTTGCAGTGGGTGCGTTTCAGCTGTGGTTTCAGGAAATAGCGTTCGCCCGTCGAATTGTTAATGGTCCCCAGAGCCAGTCCCAGCTTCCACATGCTGAGGAGGTCGGTGTCTCCGGCAAGGGGAGCGTCACTCAGCTTGCGGCGGGAATCGTTGTAGTACTGCCTTTTGTAGCCCACGCCGGAACCGCTTGCGCCGGGATAGTCGATATTGGTAAGATGGATTCCCAAAACGGGATCGTTATGATTAACGGAGTTTGGTGAGCTTGAGCCTCCGCAGAAGTCCTGTTCGATATCCCAGACACCGTTATTGGGATACTCGGCGTCAAAATAGGAGCGGTGCATGAAGCCACGACGCTGCTGATACACTCCACCCCAGAGATTCAGGGTTCCCCTTTCCAGATAGGGCGTGCGTTCCGGCCAGAGGGGATTGTACCAGGGCAGGTCGATCATCAGGTTGCGGTTTCCCTGACTGGTGGTAGCCCAGGGCTGGATTTGGGTTTGGGGATAGCAGTAGCGGTGCAGGTCGATGTTTTCATACATGATACCGTCTATCTGCACTGCCGGCGTGGAAGGATGCGGATGCTGGTATTCGAAGGTGAAAACCCCGTCGCCGCGCGGGTTGCCGGGGTCTCTGCCAAACGCGAACAGACTGGCATAGACCTGGTGGGGTTCCTGGTCAGAGGCGCAGAGCCCGTGATAGCGCTGGGAGTCCACCGGGCTGCGGTAACCGTACTTGAGCAGGATGCTCTTTCCCGAAATCAGGTTAACTGAATCGGTCAGATTGTCAGCCGGGTCTGTTCCCGCCTGGGTGTTGGCCAGCAGGATGTCGTCCAGGATGAAGATGGTGTCCGCAGCCGCCCAGGTTTGGTGCGTGCCGAAAGTGCCCTTTATCCAGAGCTTGCCGTTCACATACATGTTGGCGTTGTGGCAGGAGCCGCTGCCATAGAGGCTCCAGACGGTATCGCAGACAGCGTAACTGTTTTGATAAAGGAAGTTGTTAGGGTCAGCCGGAGGATAGCTGGAATAAACATCTGAAGTAACTACATGGGGAGGCTGCACCTGTCCCAGATAGGCGGTGTAGCTGCTGCCATTAACTTCCACGTACATGATACGGTTGGTATCATAATCCGCAGGTCCGACCAAATTGTAGTTAGTATTCGTGGGGGTTGCAAGTTCCAACGGTGGGGCGTTTTCGATCAAACCTCCCTGAAAGATTTCGGTTTCATTATAGGTTCCGCTTAAGCTCCGCACCTCGCCGCTGACGATGACCGGGCCGTAAAAAGTGGGCCAGCCGTTGTTGGCGCCGCCTCCAGCTCTCTTGAGCCAGAGGTTGGAATTCACGCGAACACAGCCATAGATCCGATCCGGGCCAAAATAATAGACATTCGTGTCATTGGAGGATATTTCGTTTTCGGTAATAGTCTGTGGAACAATCAGTTCCTCAGGATCATCCGGGTGGCAGTAAGTATTCTGCGCGTGCTCGGGATAGGGCAGCAGCAGATCGACGGTTTTGAGCTGGCCGTCCCTACGTTCTGTGATGGGGCTGTTCTCGAAGGTGCGGCCGGTATCCAGAGAGGGATCATCTGTAGCGGTCAGCCAGGTCAGGCCGCCATCGACTGATTTTGCCAGCAGCCTGTCCGTGCCGCTGGTGTAGGTGATGATGATTTCCTCCGGTGAATAAAAGAGAGTGGGCCGGGTGAGGCAGTTGCTGGCTTGGGCAACATTGACGGAAGTCCAGGAGTCGCCGCCATCGGTGCTGAATCTGTAAACGATACAGCCAGATACGGCTGGGTGAGCTCCGGGGTTGTTGAAATAAACCATAGCCAGCAGTCCTGGCTCGGAATGTACAGCGGCCTTGCCGGCAAAATGACCCTCCCCCACCAGATGGAGGGGGCTCATCTGCGCCATCAGGGCTACGAGCCCCAAGGCCAACGTCAACAGTAACATTGCTTTGCGCATTTTTTCCTCCCGTTTTGTTTGCAAGTATTTAAAGCAAATTGTAAGGGTTGCATGAAGCGTTCCAATCTTAAAGATAAAATTTGCGCCGCTAACGAGTCTAACGCTCAAGCCTGATGGATATTATGTTTGGGCGCATGAACCATACTCTAACCCTTATTATTTCGAACTTTCGCACCGGATCGATTTTTGAGAAACATTGTTAAGCCCCCGCAAACCTGGGATCGGCCTTGACAGAAATCCAAGGTTAAAATAGATTGCGACTGATTCTCATTTGAGGATGAACTTATGGAAGATTACACCAAGCTTTTCGACACCTACCTGAACAGCCGCAAGATGAAGCTGACCGCCAGCCGGCGCCTGATTTTGGAGGCGGTGTTCAGCCTGCACGAGCATTTTGACGCCGAGCAGTTGCATCAGGTATTGCGCTCCGCCAGTCAGGACATCTCCCTGGCCACGGTTTACCGCACCCTGCCGCTGCTCTTGCAGGCAGGCCTGATCCAACCCTCTCCCCGTCCCGGCGCACGTGGCATGTATGAGCACATCTGGGGCCATCCCCGCCACGCACACTGGGTTTGCGTCCGTTGCGGCGCGGTGCAGGAAACCCCTCTGGACAGCGTGGATCCCATCCTGGCGCGGGAAGCCCGCAACCTGAAATTCGAGACCCAGGAGACCAGCGTCGAGGTGAAGGGACTATGCTGGAAATGCCAAAACAGCGCGAATGATTCTCAATAGACCATGAGTAAGAACAATCCCGTCATCGCCCTCGCGGGCAACCCCAATGTGGGCAAGACCACCCTCTTCAACGCCCTCACCGGCAGCCACCAGTCTGTCGGCAACTGGCCTGGCGTCACGGTGGAACACAAACAGGGCTACTTCCTTTTCAAAGGCAAACGCTATGAGGTGATTGACCTGCCCGGGATCTATTCCCTGGCCGCCACTTCGCCGGACGAGCAGGTAGCCCGGGACTACCTGCTGCAAAAAAAGCCCGATCTGGTGATCAACATCGTGGACGCCTCCAACCTGGAGCGCAACCTCTACCTCACCGTGCAGCTTATGGAGCTGGGCGCGCCGCTGCTGATCCTGCTTTCCATGGTGGACATCGCCGAGCGCAACGAACTGCGGGTCGAGCACGAGCACCTTGCCGAACACCTCGGCGTGGAAGTTATTCCTGTCTCGATGGCGGGACGCTTCGACGCCCATCCCCTGCTCTACCTCCTGGAAAGCCGGCTGGCCAGGACGCAGACTCCGGCAACCGTGCGCTACGACGAAGTGGTGGAAAAAAGCATGGCGGCCATCGCGGCAATCGTTTTCGACCCCGCCAGGGAAAGCGGCTATCCCCCCGCCTGGGATGAACTTCCCCGCCACTGGCTGCTGCTGAGGTTATTGGAAAGGGACACCGCCTATACGGGACAACTGCCTCCGGAGGCCAGGCAGGCTCTGGAAAAAGTGACCCTGGGCGTGGAAAAGCACCGCCGCCAGGACGTTGCGGCAGTATTGGCAGACGACCGTTACGGCTTTATCCGCGGCCTGGTCAAGGACGTGGTCAGGCGCAAACCGCACCAGCCCCAGACTATCTCGGACAGGATCGACCGCTTTGCCCTGAGCGGGTTCTGGGGAGGGCCGATCTTTTTATTGGTCATGTTTTTGGTCTTTATGCTGTCAGTGCGCGCCAGCGCCCCTCTGATCAGCCTGATCGACTCCGGCCTGAACTGGTTGCTGGTGGATCAGTGGGGAACCCTGCTTCGCTCCCTGGGGCTGCCCGGGTGGTTCGCCTTTCTGTTTTCGGATGCCCTGGGCGGAGGCATCGCCACCATCGGAACCTTTATCCCGCCAATCTTTTTCATCTTCCTCAGCCTTTCTTTTTTGGAGGACAGCGGCTACATGGCGCGCGCGGCTTTTATCGCGGATAAGTTCATGCGCAGGGTGGGACTGCCCGGCAAGGCCTTCATCCCCCTGCTGGTGGGTTTTGGCTGCACCGTTCCCGCCATCATGGCCACCCGCACCCTGGAAAGCAAGCGCGACCGCGTCTTCGCCTCGCTGCTCACGCCCTTTATGAGCTGCGGGGCCAAACTTCCGGTTTACACCTATCTGGCCCTGATCTTCTTTCCGCGCCGCGCCCATCTGGTGGTGTTCGGACTCTATGTTTTCGGCATCGTGATGGGCCTGCTCTTCGCCCTGGCGCTCAAGAAAACACTTTTCAAGACCCAACCCGGAAACTTTGTGATGGAGCTCCCCCATTATCACCTGCCCACCCTCAACGCCATGCTGATGCACACCTGGCACCGCCTGAAAGACTTCATCCTGCGCGCCGGTAAGACCATCCTGCTGGTGATCGTGCTGGTGAACATCCTGCAGGCCTTGCAGGTGCCGGATCCCTTCCACGGCGGCCAAAGCGCCAGCATCCTGGAACTGGCGGGCAGGCTGCTCGCCCCGCTGCTGGCTCCCCTGGGCTTGGGAAGCTCCAACTGGCAGGCATCGGTGGCCCTCATCTCCGGGCTCTTTGCCAAGGAAGCGATCGTTGGCAGCCTCTCCGGCCTCTATGCCGGTGACGGGGCGATCCGCGCCGCCTTTGGCGGAACAGCCCCCGCCATCGCCTATCTGATCTTCATCCTGCTCTATTCTCCCTGCGCCGCCACTCTGGCTATTCTCTTCCGCGAACACGGGCGCCGCTGGATGCTGCTCGCCTTTTTCTATCTCACGGCCCTGGCCTGGATAGTTGCCACCGTGGCCTATCAGGTTCTGGCTTTCAACCCGCGCTCCTGGCTGTGGCTGGGCATCTCCCTCTTGCTGGGCTCCGCTCTCTATCTCTCAATGAAATTAATAGGAAATAAACATGCTCTCTAATCGCAACCGTGCCAGATTACGCCGCTTCGGAAGGCGCTTCTTCCCCTCCGCCCGGAACTGCCGCTGCGGCAAAGGCGACTGCATCAGCCTCGCCCAGCTTTCCACAGGCCAGGAGGCCATCATCACCTGCAACGAAGACCTGCGCACCATCGAGCGCGGCCTCACCTCCGGAACCAGGGTCACCGCCTTCCGCAACGACCTGGGGGAACCAAACCTGGTGGTAGCCGTTGGTGACGCACGCTACGTGCTTGACCGCCGCATCGCCCGGCGTATCATGGTGCGGGTCTCCTGAGCCAATCCCTCCTCTCCCCCATATCAATCCTGTCTTCCAGCTGGGGTTATCCTGGGGTCATCCTTAACTTTGCAACCACATACCTAAGGATGATGCTCTAATCCCTTGTGGACTCGAATGATAGCGATCCAGGAACGGTGAGCTATGGAGCGGATATTTTAAGGGCTGCCGAATTCCGTTCGGCAGAGGCAACGGAGTTGCCTGTTTGGAAGAGACCTCCGGTCTCTGTGGCAAACAGACTTTGCCACCCCTGGACACTGGATCATGGCTCTATCGTCCCAGGCGAGGAATTTTAGATTGACAGAATTTGAATGTTTGAAATGTAGTTGGAATAGTTTTGGCTTGGTCCCATTATAATGCCGCGGCGTCCGCTTCCGGCATCATAAATTGTTTTAACATTACACTACATAAGGAGATACTTATGCAAATCAAGCTCCCCGGCAAAGCGATCCTGCTCATCGGGCTGATCCTTGCCTGCGCTTTCGCGCTGTCTGCCGCAGACCGGCAGGTCAACCTCTCCTCCTCTGGCAATCATGCCAGGCTTCTCAACAACAGCGACCTCGGTTTTGACGTACAATTCCGGGTTGGCGACCTGAAAATCATGGAAGTCCAGACCAAGGAAGGCACATTTGACGAGCTTTCCATCGATGGCTGGGGCTTCAGCAACGACGTGGGCGAGCCCAAGCTGCCCATGCTGCGCAGGACTATCGCCGTGCCCTTGGGCGCGGAAGTCCGTTTCCATCTCAATTCACAATCCACGCGGGAACTGGACAGCAAAGCCAGCAAACTGCAATACCGCGTCATCCCGGCGCAGGAGCCCATCTCCAAATCCGCCGATCCCGCCACCCTGCCCTTCGTGGTGAACGAAAGGCTTTACAGCCGCGATGAGTTCAACAGCCGTGACTGGGTGCAGGTTACGGAACTGGGCATGATGCGCGGCGTGCGGGTGTTCGCCCTTGATTTTTATCCGGTGCGCTACAACCCCGTCACAAACAGTATCCGGGTGATGGAAAACGTGGATGTCCGGGTGGATTTTGTCAACCCAGACCTCGCCGCCACCTCTGACATGCTTGCCAGGACTGCTTCCTGGGAGTTTGAACAGCTTTACAGCAAAACCATCTTCAACTGGAACCCGGACAACCGCACCATTCTGGTGCGCCATCCCACCAAGATGGTCATCCTCTGCCCGGTCGGCTACACCAGCAACATCCAGAGCTACGTGGACTGGAAGACCCAGCAGGGCTTTGTGGTGAACGTGGCGACCGTCGGCAGTGGCGGCACCGTGGCAAACACCACCACCGCCATCAAGAACTATATGCAGGGGCTGTGGGATGCAGCCACCGCCAATGATCCAGCCCCCACCTACTTGCTGATCATCGGTGACGAATCCGGCACCATCACAGTCGCCACCAATTCCGGCGCGACCGGCTCCCACGTGACCGACCTCAACTACGTGCGCCTGAATGGCACTGACTACATGCCGGAAATGTACCACGGCCGCTTCTCCGTTTCCAGCACCACCGAACTTGCCAACGTCATAAGCAAGACCATCACCTTTGAAAAGACCCAGATGCCAGACCTGAGTTATCTGGGTAAGACGGTGCTTATCGCCGGAGTGGATTCCAGCTGGTCTCCCACTCATGCCAACGGCGCCATCAATTACGCAACCACTGAGTATTTTAACGCCGCCCACGGCATCACCTCCGACACCTACCTCTATCCCGCCTCCGGCAGCAGTGCCGCCCAGATAAGGGCCAACGCCAATGAAGGCCGGGGCTACATCAACTACACCGCCCACGGGAGTGAGACCTCCTGGTACGACCCCAGCTTTACCGTCTCCGACGTCAATGCCATGACCAACTCAGGGAAATACGGTCTGATGGTAGGTAACTGCTGCATCACCAACAAGTTCAACCACACCAGCCCCTGCTTCGGCGAAGCCATCATCCGCAAAGCCGACGGCGGCGGAGTGGCATACATCGGCGGCACCAACAACACCTACTGGGATGAGGACTACTACTGGGCTGTGGGTTACAAAACCAACATCAACGGTTCCGCCCCGGCTTATGACGCCACCAAACTGGGTGCTTATGACGCCATGTTCCACACCCACGGCGAAGCTTATACCAAATGGGGCACCACCCCCGGCGAGACCATTTACGCTGGTAACCTGGCAGTTAGCCAAAGCGGTAGCTCACGCACGAACTACTACTGGGAAATCTACCACATCATGGGCGACCCTTCCGTGATGCCCTACCTTGGAGTTCCCACTGCCAATCCGGCCACCTACCCCACCCAGATCATGGTCGGCAACGCCAGCTATGCCATCACCGGCGCCGCGCCCTACACCCGCGTCGGCCTTACCATGAATGGAGTGATCTACGGCTCCGGCATCACCGATGCCTCCGGAAACCTGACCCTGACGATCACCCCCTTCACTTCAGTCGGAACTGCAAAACTGGTGCTTACCGCTCAGAACAGGATCACCAGGATTGCCGATATAGCGGTCATAGCGGCGCAAGGCCCCTTCATGTCTGTGGACCAAGTCGCTTATGATGATGCCAATAACGATGTTCCGGAATACAACGAAAGCGGCTATTTCGATGTCACTTTCAAAAACGTGGGCGTGGATCCCGCCAGCAACGTGAGCGCGGTGCTGAGCTGCTCCACCAGTGGTATCACCATTACTGACAACAGCCATACCATCAGCAGCCTGGCAGCAGGTGCTACCGTTCTGGCAAACAACGCCTACGCGATCACGATCGCCAACAACGTCGCCGATGGCACAGTAGCCAACTTCACAATCACCATGACCATGAGCGGCCAGAACCCCTGGACTCACAACTTCACCCAGACCATCAACGCGCCCGCCCTGGCCTTTGGCAACATGACAATCAGCGATCCCACCGGTAACAACAACGGACGCCTCGACCCAGGCGAAACCGTGACCATCACCATGCCGCTTAACAACAACGGCGGCGCCGCCTCCCCGAATGGGACAGCCACCATGAGCTGCGCCACGCCAGGCATAACGGTCAACAACGGCAACGCCAGCTTCAGCGCTATTTCTGCTGGAGGCGTTAGCAACCTCACATTCTCACTCACCGCCAACGCCGGCATGGACATAGGCACAGTGGTTAGCCTCAACTTCGCAGCCACCGCAGGCCAATACAGCGCCAGCAAAACCGAAAACACCCCCGTGGGCCTCATCATCGAGGATTTCTCCACCGGAGATTTCAGCTCTTTCCCCTGGATCATGGGCGGAACATTGCCCTGGACCATCGACAGCAGCACCTATTACAGCGCTGGCTACAGCGCCAGGAGCGGAGCCATCTCCCACAGCCAGACCAGCACCATGGAAACTACCCGCGTTCTGTCATCTCCCGGCGAACTGAGCTTCTGGTATAAGGTCTCCTCCGAATCTGGATATGACAAACTGCGCTTCTATGTGGACGGCACCCGCCAAAACGAGTGGTCGGGAACAGTTGACTGGACTCAGGCCACCTACAATCTGGCCTCCGGCACCCGCGTGCTGAAATGGGAATATGTCAAGGATGGAAGCGTATCCTCTGGTTCAGACTGCGCCTGGGTGGACGACATCATCTTCCCAGCCTCCACCACTCCCAGCAGCTTCTATCCGCCGAGGAACCTGACCGCCGCGCCCGGTAACGGCTATGTAACCCTCAATTGGCAGGCCCCGCTCACCGGCACTCCCACAGGCTACCGGATCTATCGCGACGGCAACCTGCTGACTACGGTCACCGGGCTCACATACACCGACAACGCGGTGGTCAACGAGACCACCTACAGCTACTACATTGTAGCGGTATATTCCGGCGGAGTATCCGACCCCAGCAATACGGTGCAGGCCACACCCTCTGCCATCGTGCCCACTGAAGTCATCATTGGCACCGGCACTGATTCCAACGGCACCAGCATCGCCTGCCCCATCAACGTCTGGTATCAGAGCCTGCATGGACAGTCGGTTTATACCGCCGCGGAACTCAACGCCGCCGGTGTGTATGGCCCCATCAATATCACCCAGATCGGTTTCAACGTAACAGGCCTGCCTGCCCTGGCTATGCCCAACTTCGTTGTCCGTATGGGACACACCAGCTCCACTGACGTCTCCAGTTGGATTTCCACGGGCCTCACCCAGGTCTGGAGCAACGGCTCCTACCAGCCCACAAGCACCGGCTGGAACATGTACACCCTCTCCACCCCCTTCCTCTGGAACGGGATAGACAACATCGTGGTGGACACCGCTTTTGGCCAGATAGGTTCCTACAATTCCAGTGGAACCACCCAGTACACATCTGTGACCAACGGTTACCGTTATGGACGCAGCGACTCTTCCGATCAGACCAACGTCTTTAGCGGCGGTTATACCTCCACCTACCGTCCCAACCTCAAGCTGGCCCTGCTGCCCAACCAGTCTGGCCCCATGATCCTGGTCAATCCTACAACCCTCGCCTATGGTGACGTGGCTGTGGGCAGCACCGACACTAAGACCTTCACCATCCAAAATAGCGGCGACCAGACCCTCACCGGCACTATCACCACCCCCACCGGTTACACCGTGGCTGCAGCAGGCCGTTCCATTGAAGCCCCGCTGGCAGGAAAGGATAGCCGCAACAGCCTGAGCTTCAGCATCAATGCCGGCGCAACCAAGACCTACAACCTGACTTTCGCGCCCACCGCTGTGGCTTCCTACAACGGCAACGTAGTGATCGCCAACAACTCCATCAACAACACCAGTGTCAACATCGCGGTGACCGGCACGAGCTACATCCCGCCCACCATCGATATCGACAACGACGCCCTCTATGCCTACCTGCAGGTGGGCGCTGAAGGCACGGACAGCTTCACCATCACCAACACCGGCAGCCAGCCCCTCACCTTCAGCATCAGCATGACTGAACTGCCCTCCAGAACAGGCAACCTGCTGCAAGCGGCTTCCGCTCAGGAGAAGAGCATCGCGGGCAGCACTGTCACCCTGGACACCAGCAGCTACCTGCCCGGCAACACGGTGGACTGGACCTTCACCGCCACCAACGCCAGCACGGACACAGAGTGGCTCAGAGACGTGATCATCAGCTTCCCCGCCGGGGTCACCGTAAACAGCGCCACCAACTTCAGTGGCGGCACCGGAGGCGACATGACCCCGGATGTAACCAGCGGCAACGGCGTGACCATTACCTGGCATGGCGAAACTGCCTCCTATGGCTACGGCGTAATCCAGGGAGGCGAATCCGCTTCCGCCACGGTCAACGTGACCATCGGTGCAAGTTTCAACGGCAACCTCACCTTGCCCTGGACCCTGAACGGTGATATCTACGGTTCCGAGCCCCACACCCTCTCCGGTTCCAATGTGCTGACCCAGGATTCCCCGCCCATTTCCTGGCTGAGCGTACAGCCTCTCAGTGGCAGCATCGCCGCGGGACAGAGCCAGACCATCACCGCCAACTTCTCCGCGGTCGGCATGGCAGTGGGCACCTATGAAGCGATGCTCACCATCCATTCCAACGATCCCGACAATCCCACCCTGGATGTAAGCGCGACCATGGATGTCTGGGACACCGGCAACCACGCTCCCACCATCAACCTGCCTGCCAGCTTCGCGTTCGACCGCAACGGCAGCCTGACGGTGAACTTCAACTCCTACGCCTCCGACGCGGACGGCGATCCCCTCACTCTGGGCTACAGCGGCAACACCAACGTCTTTGTGGCCATCAACGGATTGAACGTGACCTTCACCGCCGCCCAGAACTGGACTGGCAGCGAAACCATCACCTTCTCCGTCTATGACGGCCACAGCTACGCCTATGACAGCGTGGTGGTGACTGTCAACGAGGTAGCCGGGCCCGGCTGGACACCCGTCGTCTATCCCAATTCAGCCACAATCCACGGCATCGTGACCATCTATGGCGTGGCAGCCGAACTCAACGACGTGGTCGGCGCCTTTGTGGGCAGCGAATGCCGCGGCGTGGCGGATGTGGTGACCAATGGCGGAAACGCCTACGTGACCCTGGTTGTGAATCTGGCATCCAACGGCGAAGAGGTCAGCTTCAAGATATACGACTACAGCGCCTCTCTGGCCTACGACGCCATCGAGACCTA
>Ga0208196_1001682_pt1 | contig 22682 bp, 30 predicted proteins | sample AD_JPNNA7_MetaG_FD_184443 | JGI IMG/M metagenome (GOLD analysis project Ga0208196, IMG submission 184443) | Active sludge microbial communities of municipal wastewater-treating anaerobic digesters from Japan - AD_JPNNA7_MetaG (SPAdes) (version 2) | ecosystem: Engineered > Bioreactor > Anaerobic...
GATTCCATCCTGAAAGAGAAGAAGCATCTGGACCCGAAGATGTTCTATGTTAGCAACCCCAATTTAAACGCATCAGTCGATGAACAATTCATCATCCGGGAGTTCAAGAAGGCGGAGAATGATGGCCCGGCGTCCATGCAAGGGTTCCTTGCGAAGCACCTCAATGTCGAAATGGGGATGAACCTAAAAACTTCACGATGGGCCGGGGCGGACTTTTGGGAGGCCGCGGCCGGTGAAGTGACCCTCGACCTGATTATTGAACGGTCTGAGGTGATTGTGATCGGCATTGACGGCGGGGGCCTTGACGACCTGCTGGGGCTGGCCGTGATCGGCAGGGACGTTGAAACGCGGGAGCTGTGGCGGCTATGGACACGCGCATGGGCCAACCCTATCGCGCTGGAGCGGCGCAAGTCTGAGGCGGCGCGGTATAGGGACTTTCAGAAAGACGGCGACTTGATCGTCGTGGACGACATCGGGCAGGATGTTCAACAGGTCGGGGATATTGTCATGAAGTGCGAAGATTCTGGGCTCCTCGACCGGATAGGGGTTGATCCGGTTGGCATCGGGGATATAGTCGATGAGGTTCAGGCGCGGGGGATCGAGCATGACCGCGTTGTCGGCATCCCGCAGGGCTGGCGGCTGTCCGGGGCAATCAAAACCCTTGAAAGGCGGGTTGCGGAAAAGACCATCATTCACGGCGGGCAGGGTTTGATGACCTGGTGCGTCGGGAATGCCCGCGTGGAACCTCGCGGGAATGCGATCATCATCACAAAACAGGCAAGCGGGACGGGAAAGATCGACCCGCTCATGGCCACCTTCAACGCCGTGGCGCTCATGGCCATGAATCCGGAGGCGCGGTCGGGGAAGTCATCTCTCAATGGGCTGACGAAAGAAGAGATCATCGAACGTATGCGGTTATGAAAGGGGGCATGATGGGCGAAGCAAGACGCAGAATGGAAATGGGGCTGGGTGCGCGAATGCCGCAACAGATTCAGGTACAGATCGACACGACAAAGGATAAGCCGGAGTCTTGCGAGTGCGGATGCGATCTTTTTAGGCCTGCGGTCCAGGTTTATAAGATTTCCGCCGTCAATCCGCAGAATCCAACGGGGCGGGAATTAGTAACGCAGCGGGCTGTTTTGGTCTGCCACAAGTGCGGGGAATTGATGAAATTATGATCGACAGAAAGCAGGCCCTATGCCTGAAATGCCAATACTGCTGTAATATCATCTCGTTTTATGTGCCGTTTCAGCCGGAGTCGATTGAGTTTTTCAGGGCGCGGGGCCTTAAAGTCCTGATGGACTTGCCGACAAAAAGAGCGATGGTCGTTGTTCCTCAAAAATGTCGGCATCTGACAAAGGACGGCTGCGCCATCTATTCAAAGCGGCCCTTGGTCTGTTCGCTCTTCGACGGCAGCAAGTCGCCTGATACGCAGGCGGTGTGTTTGTGGAATAGGGAGTAAGCGGCAGGGCACGGCGCGGCAAGACAAGATTTTTTCACCGGGGTGCGCATGGTTACACACAGGGAGGAGGAACATGGCGAACTTACCGGAAAAGGAAATGCTCCGCGTTGATGAGGTGGCAACGTATTTTAATGTATCCCGCTCTACGATCTACCTGTGGATCGATCATGGCGTCCTCGAGGCGATAAAGATACAGGGTACGATCAGGATACCCCGGCAGGCGGTAGACGATTGTAAGATGAGCTATAAAATGGCACCTCTTGCCTAAAAAACCGTCCAGATTTTCCATATAGTCCATTTCCTTCCATCCGTTTCTGTATTTTTTCAAGAAATTCACAAATCATATAGCCGCCAAGGATAGATTTTAATCATCCATTGCGAGCGGTTATGCGGTGAACATTTTTCAACGACTCAGAGTTGCCACCAGATACTTTTTCAACCTTTCCGTTACGGATGAAAAAGCCTGGAATCGCTCGCTCTGGAATCTGGCGGGCTCTCAATCCCTGTCTGGTGAAAACGTTACCGAAGATTCGGCTCTCACTTACGCCGCCGTATGGAACGCCGTCGAACTCATCTCCAGCACTATCGCCGCCCTTCCGCTGAATCTCATGCAGGGGAACGAGAAGCAGGCCCGCATTGCCGACGACTACCGGCTCCACAACGTCATGCACACCCAATGGAACCCCCTCCTGTCGGCGAAGAAGGGGCGGCAGATCCAAATCTCAAACATACTCACCTGGGGCAATTCCTATGATGAAATCATCCGTAACGGATACGGGGAAGTCATTCAGATGTGGCCGATCGCCCCGCGCCGCGTGAGTCCCTATATCGACGGCGGGGAAATCTTCTACGAGATCATGATGGACGGCAAGCCGAATATCACCCTGCCAAAGTCAAAAATCCTCCACCTCATCGGGCCCAGCGACGATGGCTTTGTCGGGATGTCTCGGATCGCCATGGCGAGGAAGTCCCTGGGCCTAGGAATGGCCATGGAGACGTTCGGCTCAAATTACTTCGGACGCGGCACCCATCCATCATCGGTTATCAGCTACAAAAACGAAATCAAGGACATCAAAACGGCGCGGGAGGCGATCAAGGAAGTCTATTCAGGGCTTGGAAAATCCCACGACCTGATGATGCTCCCCGACGCCGGTATGGAAATAAAGAACCTGTCGATGCCCATGGAGGATTCACAGTTTCTCGAAGGGCGGCAATTCAGCGTTCAGGAGGTGGCCCGCTGGTTCAATCTTCCGCCGCACAAGCTGAAAGACCTCACCCGTTCATCTTTCAATAATATCGAATCGGAGGACGCATCCTTTCTGCGGGACCGTATCCTTCCGGATCTCGTTGAACTTGAACAGTCCTATGACATCCAGCTTTTGACGGACGTGGAGCGGAACCGCTCAGGCCGGGGCAAGCTCTATTTCAAGCACAACGTCAAGGGGCTTTTGAGGGCGGACACGGCAGCGCGGACGGCATTTTACCAGGCCATGCTCGACAGGGGCGTTTTTTCCATCAATGACGTGCGCGACCTCGAAGATATGCCCCCGGTGAAGGGCGGCGACATCCGGCTCGTGCCGCTGAATATGACCACGCTGGAGAAAGCGGGGAAGCAACCCGAACCCGTTGAACCCGCTCCGGCGATTCCACAGGGGAAAGGCAACGGGAAAGACAAGGAACCACTGCAAATCGCTATGCAGTAGCGCGGAGGTGCATCATGGCTAAATGGTATGAAATTAAGAATAAGGCCGACAAAGCCGAAGTCTGGATTTACGAAGAGATCGGGGAGGACTTCTGGACGGGCGACGGCATCACGGCAAAGAAGTTTCAGAAAGAGCTTTCCGAAATCAAAGCATCCCAGATCGATCTTCATATCAATTCGCCGGGCGGCCTCGTGTTCGATGGGATCACAATCTATAACCTCCTGAAACAACATCCGGCGAACGTCACCACATACATTGACGGTCTCGCGGCCTCCATCGCCTCCGTGATCGCGCTGGCAGGCGATAAGGTCATTATGGCCGAGAACGCCCTGTTCATGATCCATAAGGCATCCGGCATGGTCATGGGGAACTCTGACGACATGCGCGACTTTGCCGACAAGCTGGATAAAGTCAACGGCTCTATCGCTACCACCTACATTTCCAAAACCAAAAAAGACGAAAAGGAAATCAACGACCTGATGGCCGCCGAAACATGGCTCACGGCGGATGAGGCCCTTGAACTCGGTTTCGTTGACGAATTGGCGGGCGAGATCGACATGGCCGCCTGCGCGAAGTTCATTCCTGTAATGGCTAAGGCGGGATTTAAGCATATCCCGAAAGACATATCTGAAAAGAAACAAACCCCGTCAGTCAAGGACGCGGAGAAGGGCCTGCGCGATGTAGGTTTTTCTCTCAAACAGGCGAAAACCATTCTTGCAAAGGGCTTCCCCGGTGATCTGCGTGATGTAGATCCGCCGGGACCGGCCCCGGCTCCTCGTGATGTTGAGCCAAAGAAAAAGGATCGTATCGCCGACTTGCTGACAAGAGCAGAGATGGCAGCGCCATCACACTAAAGACATTTTCCAAAGGAGGAAAAGGATGAAAACAATATCTCAATATAGGGAAGATATCAAAGCGTTGATGAAGAAGATCGGTGACATCGACGCGAAGGTACAGGGCGAGAACCGGGATTTTACCGACGCGGAAATCGCCCTGAAAAATGAAATCATGGACACGGTCGAGGAGATCAATAAGACCGTGGCGACTCTCGAACGGCAGGAAAGGGTTGCGCGGGCGCTTGAAGCCCCCGAACCGCCTGCCACCGTTCCCAGAAACTCCCGGCCCGCCGCTCCGGACAATTCCGAGCGGTTTGCCAGCTTCGGCCAGCAGCTTGCCGCCGTCGTTCAGGCCGATATGCCCGGAGGCAGGATCGACCCGCGCCTCTACAACGCAACGGGTCTCAACGAGACCACGCCCAGCGATGGAGGATTCCTGGTTCAGACCGATTTTCAGTCCGGGCTTTTGCAGGATGTTTTCAACACGGGCATTCTCGCGTCACGCTGCCGAAGGATTCAGATTTCCGGCAACTCCAACGGGATCAAGATCAACGGCGTGGATGAGACCAGCAGGGCGTCAACCCGTTCCGGCGGGATCATCGGCTACTGGAAGGACGAAGCCGCCCAGAAGACGGCCAGCAAGCCGAAGTTCCGGCAGATCGAGTTGACCCTCCATAAGCTGATCGGTCTCTGCTACGCGACCGACGAACTCCTGCAGGACGCAACCGCCCTCGAAGCGTTCATCCGTCAGGCATTCGCGGCAGAGTTCGGTTTCCTGCTGGATGACGCGATCATCCGCGGGACCGGCGGCGGACAACCCCTCGGCATTCTGAATGCCGGGTGCCTTGTGACCGTGGCGAAGGAAGCAGGCCAGGCCGCGGATACGGTGGTCTGGGAAAACATCGTCAACATGTACGCCCGGCTGTTTGCGCAGTCCCGCCCCAATGCGGTCTGGCTGATCAATCAGCAAGTCGAACCGCAGCTCATGAAAATGGCGATGTCCGTCGGCACCGGCGGCGTCCCGGTTTACATGCCTGCGGGCGGGGCTTCCCAGTCTCCCTATGCCACCCTGTTCGGTCGCCCCGTCATTGCGTGTGAACAGTGTTCGGCCCTGGGGGATGTCGGCGACATCATCTTCGGGGACTTCGGCGGCTACATCCTCGCGGAGAAGGGGGGCATCGAGTCGGCAATGTCGATTCACGTCAAATTCGATTACGACGAGTCGGTGTTCCGGTTCGTTATGAGAGTGGACGGCCAGCCCGTGAGGGCCTCGGCTCTGACCCCGTACAAAGGCGGGTCGGGTGCTACCCTGTCCCATTTCGTCACGCTTGCGGCTCGATAACCTATAACCCATAGGCCGGGGGCTCAGGCTCCCGGCACCTCAAAAGGAGGCATGAAATGAATTTCAGTCCTGAAACATTCCCGATCATCGAAGGTCATGAGCCTGCGGCTTCCAACGCAATCGCTGCGACTTGCGACCCTGTCAATGTAGCCAACGCGGACGGCGTTTGGATCATTGTCCACGAAGATTATGCCGTCGACGCGAACCAGCTCGTCATGACCCTCAGAGAAGGGGAAACTTCGGCGGTGGCTCTTGCCGGGACCTACGCCGTTACGGCAAGCTGGGGCGGGTGGAAGAACATCACGGCCCAGACCAGCGACGCGATCACGGCCCTGACGGCGGCCGCGACCTTCACCCTTGATGGTGAAACGGCGGGCAACAACTGCCTGTGGATGTTCTATTTCCCGGCGGCAAAGCTGACCAGCGGGCGAAGCTGGTTGCATCCGACGTTCGCGGCAGGCAACGCGGGCAATATCGCCAACGTCCTCTACATTCTCGACCGGTTCCGCTACAAGCAGTCCGCTCCTCCGACTCAGGTAGCCTAACCCCTAACTGGCCGGGGGTCTTATCGGCCCCCGGCCATCTCCAAAGGAGGGAAACATGAAATCGAGACATTACAGTCCTTCAACCCGCGATGTGGTCGGCGACCTCATTTGCGGGCTCCACGTCGAAACCACGGGCGGAATTCTGCAAAAGGCCCATTTCACCGACACGGCCCAGACCGAGCTGTTCAATATCTACGGCCGGATAGGGATCAAGCATCTCTTTATTGAACTGACGGCGGCTGCGGATGCCAACGCGACACAGGTTCTTTTCAATGTCACGTTCACAACTCCGGCGATTGCAGTCAATGCCATGTGCGCGAAGTGCGCGAGCATTGCCAACCTTGGAGCTTATGGCAGGATCATGTTTGTCGGCGGTGCAGTAGCGACGGCGGCGATCATCACTGACAGCGCGGGGCTCACCGATGTTGAGACGGCGGGCAAGATGCATATCGTCGGCGGGGTTTCGTCGGCGGATGTCCTGACGGTTGGCAGCATCGGGATGCTGACATCCGACGCGACGCAGGCGGCTACTATCGCAGCGACTGCGCATCTCTTCTATGTGCCGATGTGTTCGGGCGCATACGCAGAGGCGGCTCTATAAAGGGGGTGCATCATGGCGGCAGTTCTCGAAACGACAATTCAGAGATGGAACGGTGCGGATGGTGATCATCTTGACATCAACGACGCACCGGAAGGCTCAACCTTTCATGCAGTCGATGTTGGGAAGAAATACATCTTCCATAACGGCGGCTGGGTGGAGGATTTGAGGGACATTTACGCAATTCAGGCGGCGGCGATATAGCCGCAAGGAGGACATCACTATGTATGGAAAAATTGGAAGAATAACGTCTGCATCAAGCGGCAGCAACCCCTTGCGGACGAACAATCTTGGAGGCCTGATCGTTGATGGCGGTTATAAGGACGCCACTCTTGGCGGCAAGCAGTTTTTTGCAACCGCTCTGGACATGGAAGTTGCCCTTTACACGGCGACCTCTGCCATCGGGTTAATCATCTACAACCCGCCCGGCTCCGGCGTGAACTGTGTTTTCAACAAATGGAGCGTTGTCGTCTATGCGACCTCGGCTGCGATGACCGGCGTTGTGCTGGCGATCTCAGCACAGACGACGACCCCGACCACGACCACGGCATGCCCGCTCTGGGGGAGCACACTCCTAACCGGGAGCACCGGGCTGACCGGCGGCTCGGCCCTGGCCTACTCAGTGGCAACCATCGCCGTTGCTCCGGTGCTGGCATGGCCCCTGTTCCATAACACGGAGGCGATCAATACCGTCGGCGCGGAAGTGATTGGCGGGGATCTGCAGGGGGCAATAGCTTCGGCTCCGGGAACCGTCGTTGTCATGGGCGCTCTGGGCGCTGCGGGTGTCAATGTTGATCTGGCCCTCATGTGGGAGGAAGTCCCGGTCGGTTTGTAGCCTGACCACTTACACCGGGGCGGGCGGTCGACGCCCCGGTTTTAGCATGAGCCTATGAAAACTGGTATCGCAAAGCAGAAGGAAGAGGAACAGAGGCGCAAGCGGCAGAAGCGCAAGAGGAAACGGCGATGAGAACGGTCTTGAAAACGGCTCCAACCTTATACCCGATCACACTGGATGAGCTGAAATTACATCTCCGGCTCGACTCCGGCTCGTTCGACGGCAACCTGACCCTGACGCAATCCCTCGCCTACGGGTCAAAGGCCATTGCCAACAACTACACGACCCATGTAGGCACCGGCGTTGAAGTCATCGGCAAGCAAGCCGAAGTCATCATTCACCACGGAACGAACGGAGCAACCGGAACCGTTGACACGAAGATACAGGAAGCCGACGCGCTGGCTGGACCTTATACCGATTGGACGGGCGGGGCGTTTACTCAGGTCACGACGGCGAACCATAACGCCGACTACAAAAAGCAATATACCGGATCGAAGCAGTATATCCGGACGGCATCGAAGGTGCTTCTGGCCGCTTGCGAGTTCGGCACGTCGATTCTCGTAAATGCCGCTACAACCGCTGAGGATTCGCTCCTTACGGACATCCGGGCCGCAGCCATAGGACACGTTGAGGACATTACCCGGCGCGCCCTGTTGACGCAGACGTGGTATTACTATCTCGATTCTTTCCCGGCTGATAATTTTATCAAGCTCCCCTTCGGCAACCTTCAAACAGTTGACGCGGTGAAGTATTTCGACAGCGACGGCAACACGACAACCCTCGCTGCCCTGACTGACTACCTCGTTGAGACCAACGGGCCGGGGATCGGGCGGCTTGTGCTTCCTTATGGTGAAGGCTGGCCTTCGTTCACTCCGTATCCCTCGAACCCGATCTCGATCGAGTTCACCTGCGGCTGGACTGCTGCTGCCTCAATCCCCTATCAGATCAAGGCGGCCCTGCTGCTTGAATGTGCTGGCATGTATGAGAACAGGGAGGGCATGACGCAGACATCCTTCTTGTATAAAGACAACCCGGCGGTGCAGAGGCTGCTGGCGAGCCATCGGCTCTGGGATGAGTTTTTATGAGCATCGGGGACCTCTCAAAACGTGTCACATTGCAGCATCCCACAAAGGTTTCAGACGGGATGGGGGGATGGACTGTAACTTTCACCGATGCCGCTACAGTTTGGGGAAGTGTGTGGCCCGTGAGCGCGAATGATACCATTCAGGCCAATGCAACGGTCATGGTTGTGACTCACCGGATAAGGATAAGGTATCGGAGCGTACTCAAGACCTCGTGGCGCGTGTCATGGGCGGGGAGGTACTTCACGATTGTGAGCATCATTGACCCCTCGATGGATCATAAGTTTCTCGACCTGCTCTGTAGGGAGGCGGCGTAATGAAGGCAGTTACAACGGCCATTTATTCAAAGTTCGGCGGCTCCTCCCTTGATACAGCCATCGGCGGGCGGCTGTATAAGGGGGCTGCGCCTGACGGCGCCGAGTTCCCCTATGCGGTTTACGGTTTGGTGTCGGACATCCCCGACAACGTGTTTGCAAAGCACGGCGAGGAGGCGCGGTTCCAGTTCGATCTTTTCAGTTCGGCGTCAAGCTCCGGGGAGGTGGAGGATTTATATACTTATCTGAAAGCTCTTTACGATGATTGCGCCTTAACCATAACCAGTCAGACGCATATTTGCATGCGGCGCGAGTTGGCCTTCTTAGCCGTGGAGGATTACACGACCCCGGCGGGGACGCAGAAGGTTTGGCATTACGTTGTAGATTATGAAATACGCACTGAGTTCACTTAGAAAGGAAACGACATGGGACATTGCGGAGGACAGCCCGAAACACCAAAGGGGCCGATGAATAACAAGAACATACTTGCGGTAACAAGCCTGATTCGGCGGATGGGCGTTGAATCACTCAGGGACCCGGATGTAGTGGCTGATCTTGTGCGGGCATTCGGTATCGTCCAATGGGGCGCGCCGGTATTCGGGCAGGATGAGGTATTCAAGAACGCCACGCCATCAATGGCGGGGATATACCAGACCCCGTGCCAGCTTGGTCGTGCCCTTGCTTACCTAAGCGAGTTCAAGCTCGACAGCTATCTTGAAATCGGTATCTTCCAGGGCGGGTGTTTCCTTTTCGTGTCGGAGTATTTGCGGCGGTTCAATCCGGGTATCGTTTGCCTCGGTATTGACCCGACGAATTATCTGAACCCGGAAGTTCGGGAAATAGTCGAGTTGTCCGACTGGATGAAGTTTGCAGGGGTAACAAGCGACAAGCTCCGGGGCCGGAAGTTCGATCTGGTATTTATCGACGGGGCGCATGAAAACGGCTGGACGAAAGCCGACTGGGAGAACGTCGGTAAACATGCCAAGGTCTGCATGATCCACGACATACAGGAAACGACTTGCCCGGAGATTGTGGCGTTCTGGGAGGAACTGAAGCAGGATAAGAAAAAACAGTATGTTGAGTTTCTCGAACATACCGCCGACGCGCCCTTGCAGGGGATCGGGATCATCACGGGGAAAGAAAGGAAAGCATGAAAGACATCCACTTGATAATGCCGTTTTCGCGCCCGGAGAATATTGAACGGTTGATTAACGCTTACGAAGGGACGGGCGTTTATATGCACCCGATCCTGTTCGAGGACGAGGCGGAGAAGTGCAAGCCCTTGTGGTCGAAGCTCTGGATAAGGCCCTTCGTGATTCGGGAGTCCTCGAAGCTCTGCACGGTGCTCATGCCGGGAACGTATAAGCGCAACCGGTGGATAGCGGAAAACAAGGTAATTGATGACGATTATTATCTGACGGCGGATGACGACGACTCCTATGAAGCCAACGTGTTCGATGAAGTCCGTGGCATGGATAGTGACGTAGTGATTATCTCCATGAAGCGCGGAACGAAGGTGCCGGACGAAGCCGACATCGTCCGCAACTATCCAACATCGACCCTCATTGCCAAGCCGGAGAACATGGAGCAAGGCAAGGTATCGGCGCAACAGATGTTCGTCAAGGGGCGGCTGTTCAAGGAGCACCCGCATAATGAGGAATCCCATAGCTGGGACGGCGAGCTTGCGGAGCATTACAAGGCGGAGCATCAGGTGGCCTACCGCCCGGACCTGTTTGCCCTGTTCAATTTCTTCGAACCGGGGCGGTGGACGAATGACCTGAAGCTGGCTTTCGGAGTCATGACAAATCTTCCTTCCCGCCTCGGCATGGCGTTGCGGCAATCGGAGATAGCCGGTGACATGCACTTTATCCGCGATCCCGAATCCGCAACGAAGGGACTGAACCAACTGCTCGACAGGATAGCACAGGATGACGCGGATGTTGCAGTGCTGACTCATCACGATATGAGCTTCCGAAAGCCGTGGCTCTCGCAGGTTCGTCAGAAACTGGCCGAATTACCGTCAAATTGGACCGTGGCCGGGATCATCGGCAAGGACATGGATGGGAGGGTGTGCGGGCGCATGAGCGACAGCAGGATACCGATCATCTTCGACACGATTAATGTCCATGAGTTCCCGGTCAAGGCGTGCTGTTTCGACGAGTGTCTAATCTTCGTCAACATGAAAAGCGGCTTCCGGTTCGACGAGACTTTGGACGGCTTCGATCTCTATGGGACTTTGTGCGTATTGCAGACATGGGAGATGGGCGGATCGGCATGGATCATAGACTCCGGGGCGGTGAACGTCTGGCTGGAAACGGAACACGGGAAGATGAACGTGGATGTGGCTCTCGCCACTCATCATTGCACCCGGCCATTTTCGTGGTTCCCGGATGAACAGTTCCAGCGGAATTACAAGTGGCTTTTTGACAGATTCAAAAATGCGGAAAGGCTGGACACTACTGTTATTGCTGTTCCAGAGGAGAAACGATTTGAAACATCAGCCGCGTAGTCGGCTTTAACAAGGAGGAAAGGACAATGGCAAAAGTTTGCGGAAGAGGCGGAAAAGTGATGTATGGCAGCGTGGCTGTTGCCAACATCACGGAATGGAGCATCAGCGGGTTCTCCATGTCAACAGTGAAGAAGGACGCGGCATTCGGGGATACGATTGCGGAGTATTGCCTTGATGGGGTCGGGGAGCCCGGGACCCTGTCCTTTAGCGGCAACTACGATGCGGGGGACTCCACGGGCCAGCGGGCATTGGCAAGTGCGTGCGCGGCAGGATCGGCCCTGACTGACCTGTACCTGTACGCCAACACTTCGACGTTCTGGAGAGTCGGGACGGGCGGCGCGATTTACATCACCAAGTGTGATGCGATCAGCCTTCCCCGGAGCGGAATTGGGACGATCAGCTTCGAGGGCCAGGTTACAGGCGCGGCTATGGAGCAGGTCGGCACCGGTTCGTAAAAGCGGCGCGTTTAAATGCCCTACATTCAACGATCTCGGAGTGAAAGCATAAATACCCGAGGTAGAAAGGCAAAGTTTTATGACCATTTTCAACGAGCAGGGGGCGCCCGAAAGTCAGGAGGTGTGGTTTAAGTATCAGGCCCCGCGATGGGATTCAAGTAAGGGCGAAACCATTTTTGACCCGCCGGAAGAGGATGCGGCGGAGTTCTGCATTCGTTCTTTGATTCCGTTCTTTTCGGAGCGGCTCAAAACGAGAAAGAAAAAGGTTGAGTTTGTCCTCAATCCTTCAACGCGGGCGATGGAGCGGGTCAGCTATTTTCCTGATCTGACTCCCGAGGAAATCCAGAAAGAGCAAGAGGACGCTTGGGATTACCTAATTGTCGGGGTCAAGAATGCAAAGTGGGCGGACGGAACGCCTATTGAATGCACCCGCGCCGACAAGATCAAGCTGATGAAGATCAAGAAGTTTGACCTTTTCATCGCCCATTGCTTGAAGGTGTTGGCCGGCAGCGAAAAGGAAGAGGCGGAGGCATCTGAAAAAAACTGATTGAGGCGGCGCAATGGATGATTGAGTATGGAAAGAATTGCGCCGGGTGTCGTCAGATATATGCAGAAAGGAAGCCTCCCGGAGAGCCACCGTGCGAAACGTGCCGGATAGAGGCAAAGGTGAGCAATGAGGATGCGATAAGGATTTATATGATGGTCCAATCTCAGGTGTTGACTATGCACAACGGAAAGCATGACGTGGTTATCGGGCTAAACCAGCTCGCAGTTTGGGCGGCGATAGACGCATACGGGGTGCGGGACAGGACAGGCACGTTCGAGCGAGTGCTGCGTCTGTTTCACCACTTCCACGGGAGGATGTGATGGGGCGGGCAAAGGTAACGCTGAAAGACTGGGCTCCTGCTATGATTACAGCCAAGTATGAGAAGCAGGCTATGGACGGCCTTGAAAGAGCCTGTGAACAGATAGCAGACCGGGCGCGGAGTTTATGCCCGGTGGATACCGGGACGCTGCGCGATACCATCCGCGTCCGTCGTTTATCCGGCGATCCATTTCTGGATGTTCGGGTCTATGCAGGAAGCAGGATTGCGGGAGGCGGCTCAAAGAAGGGCGCGGAGCGTGGGGCGTTCTATGCTCACATGGTCGAATTTGGGACCGTGAAGATGAGCAAAAAGCCTTTTCTTCGCCCCGCGCTTGATGCAGTAAAAGGAAAAATCATCAGCATCATCACGAATGAAGGCGGCTCATAATGGCAAGCGGGACCAGACTCGGGAACATATATGTTGAAGTCAGCCTTGACGACAAGGTCTATAAGCAGAAGCTCGCCTCCATGCCATCGGATGCGCAGGCTACCACCAAGGGTCTCGAAGCCTCATGGAAGTCTCTCGGCGTAAAGACAAACCAGTATTTCGATGACCAGCGCAAGGCCGCCGAAAACGCCTATAAGCTCATTGAAAAGTCCGGCAAGTTTTCAGCGGATGAGCTCGCCCGCGCAGAGAAAGCCAAAAACGACAAAATAAATCAGTATAACGAACAGCAGTTCGGGAAGACTGAGGGTCTTTTAACCAAGCTCAAAAATAACTGGGTTGTCGCCGCCGCGTCCATCACAGCGGCTTACATGGCCGCGCAGAAAGCATGGAACATTGCTGAACAGGCGGCTAAATACGAGCAGTCCGCCGTTGCTTTCCACACCATGGCGACATCGATGGGCAAGGATGCGACCACGGAGTTCAACAAGATAAAGGAAGCATCCAAGGGGCTTATCGACGATGCGTCGCTGACCACATCCATCAACAAAGCCCTTTCTCTGGGCATTCCACTGGAGAGCATAGCTGACCTGATGGAGATTGCGCAGGCGAAGTCGCGAGACATGGGAACCACGACGCAGCAGGCGTTTTCCGACATCGCCACGGGCGTCGGGCGGGCCTCTCCTTTGATTCTGGATAACCTCGGCCTCGTGATGAAGGTCGGCAGCGCGAATGATGAGCTTGCCAAAAAGCTCGGAAAATCCACCGCGGAATTAACCGATCAGGAAAAGAAAACCGCAATCCTAAACGCCACCCTGGAAGCCGGGAAAGAGGCCGTCGCTCGATACAACCTTGAACAGCTCACAACGGCAGAGCGGATGCAGGCGCTACAAACCACGGTGACAAACCTCCAGCTTATGCTCGGACAGGGCATCATCCGGGCGGCTGCGGGGGCGGTTGGAGCATTCCAAAGCATCGAAGCCGCCTCGGTGACCGTGTCGGCCGGGATCTGGAAAATCATCGAAACCTACTACAAGTTCCGGGCGGCGTTTTCATGGGGAGACGTATCGAAGGAGTTCACCGAACAGGCGAATGCGGCACGGGCAAATGCCGAAGCGGATATGAAAGCCGCAAGCGGATACTGGAAGAGCGCAAAGAACAACTTCGACTCCATGACGGCCACAACGGCGGACATGGCCAAGGCGATGGGGGGCGTGGCTCCCATAGCAAAAAAGGTGGGCGATACGACAGTTTCCGCAGCCAATAACTCGAAGAAGGCCATCGAGAATGTGGCGAAGGCGCACTCCGCTGCCGTCGAGAAGGCCATCAAAGATGAAGAGTCGTATCGGAAGAAAGTCGATGATGTCAACGATGAGTTGGAATCCGGCACCCGCGAAACCTATAACCAGATTTACAACATCCAACAGGATGAGCATACGAAGGGTCTAAAGCTGATTTCCGAGCAGCGCGACAAGTATGAAGCACTCGGCGCGGATAAAGAGAAAATCGCTAAATGGACCAAGGCCCAGATCGAAAAGCTTGAAAAAGACCTGAACGACAAGACCATCAAATACTGGCAGGGGCAGGAGGATGAGTGGGTCGCGACCATGAAGGCCGAGACCGACGCCGCCGCTGCAGCCAACACGAAGCAGATCCAATACATCGAGAAGTTCGAGGATGCCATTAATGACGCGCAGGACGAGCTCGAATACACGGCGAAAACATCTATCCCGAATGTGGTGAAGGCAAACTCTACTCTCTGGGATGACATGAAAACCGGATGGAAGAACGCCGAAAACCAATGCGGGACGTTTGCCACCAATGCGGGGAATGTATTCAGCACTTTTGTTACCTCGGCGAGCAATGCGGTATCTGATACCCTTTATGACGCGATCAAAACCGGCACGGTGAGCATGGGGGATATATGGGACACCTTCTGCGACTCCATGCTGAAAGCATTCACCGATGCCGTTGGGAACATGGTTGTTAAAGCGGCCATGAACACGATCAAGATGGTGTTTGATGCCGCCTGGAACGCAGGCGCATCGGTGGTCATCGGCGCGATTGGGAAGCTGCTCAATTACTTTTTCGACGCAGGATTTGCTTACGGCGGCCCGGTGAAAGGCTACGCATCCGGCGGCGACTCCCCTGCGTTCGATACCGTTCCGGCCCTGTTAAGCCCCGGTGAATACGTCATGCCGCGCTCGGCGGTGAATTCGCAGACCATCCCGCACCTCGAATATATGAGGCAGAACAAGCGCCCAAGGGGCTTCGCAGGCGGCGGGTATGTGGATGAAGATTCGCCGTATGCCGATGTCTATAAATATGCAGGCATGGAATACAGGGACGGCTCGTGGAATGCCTTCAAAATAACGGGATGGGATGAAGCCCTCGAAGAGTGGATCAAGACCTACACACCGATCAGCGATCCGATTTCCTATGCCGGGGAGTATCTCAATAAAACCTTTGGCTATGGCCTGCAAGACGAAGCGGGCGGAACCGTCGGGCAAGATGACTATGAGTATCTTATAAAATGGTGGGGATCGACCATCGCGGGCATTGAAAGCATGTTTGGATATGGGGAGGGCTTCGATGACAGGATGTTCGATCAATTCCGCGTAAGCCCTCTCACGGGATCGAAAAACCCCAATGTGGTCTGGGTGGAGCCGGAGGACAACGGCTATCGCTGGTATATGCGGGATGGGTCGAACTACTGGACAGACCCCAGTGAATCGAACTGGGCGAAGCGATTCATGCCGACGATCATCAAGGGGATTTCCGCGGTCATGGCGGCATGGATGGGCGCCGTTGCCGGGGCATTTATCGGGGCTGGTGGGGCAGTCGGAACGGCAACCGTTGGCGGCGACGCGCTATCATCCGGTCTGGCGGCTGGGTACGGAAGTATGGCGTCGAGTATAGGCTCGGCTATCGGGGCCGGGACCATTGGCGGGTTCATGTCGTACGGTGAAAACGGGAGTGTCACGGCGGCCTTGATTGCGGCCCTTATCGCAGGCGCGGCGGGATATGCCGGCGCAAGCAGCGGGATTTTCGACTGGTCGCGTGGGAATATCATTTCAAGCGTGATCCGGCTCGGGGCGAAGGCAGTGCTAAAGCAGCTCGCCGGCGACACGTTTTCTATTTCGCCGCCGAATGTAAGCATGGAGAGCGTGGATGACGGAGGGCTCCTCGACACTATTATCGCGAACCTGAAAGACATTGCGCCGAAAACGAGCTACGCTGAACTGTCTTTCAGAAACGGCCTCGACTATGTGCCTTATGACAACTTCCCGGCGCGGCTCCATGAGGGCGAGCGGGTGCTGACGAAAGAGGAGAACAGGGCCTCAGGGAAAGCTCCGGTGTTTCACATCTATCTGGACGGCGAGGAAATCAAGGGCCGGATGCGGATCATCGCCGATAAGGTGTTCGTGGATCGGGCATCGAGCGGAATCGGCTCCATGCAAAGGGTGTATGCGTAATGCTGCTGGTTGAGATAACCATAAACGCCGTTGTCAATCGGGTTTCGGTTGAAGGCCACGCGCTGACCTATAACTGGAAGCCGCGCATCATCGGTTTCGACGCGCCGACGCTCTGTATCCCCACGGACCACGGCGGCTATGCTGAAATGCAATTCGGCTCCATCACGTTCAACCCGTACCTGTTTCAGACCGACTGGCCGCCCCCGGTGTCCTGTCCGATTGCGATCTACTACACCGACACGACCGAGGCGGCGCGGGAGCTGGTCTTTTCCGGGACGGCGCATCTGACCGCGTTTACCAGAGAAGCCATTTCCTACAAGCTCTACGGGCCGAGTTATGATGAGACCTGGGCGACAAAGGGCGTCGGGCCGCTGGTGGTCGGGCAGATATATGAGATAATGAACTACGTCTCCGATGATGACTTCACCAACGTCGGCGCGAGCGCGAACGAAACCGGGGAAATCTTCACGGCCACCGGGACCACGCCGACGAAGTGGACTAACTTTTCGATCTTATCCCCCCGCTGGAACGGCACCTTGAATGCCACTATTACGGCTATCCTGACGCGCATCCCCGAGATCACGGCCGTTGACACGACCTATGCGCGGGCACCCTCCCCGAATGTCCTCTGGACGCTTACCTCCGAACGGCTGGCGATCAACGTCGCGTCGGACATCGCGGCCTTTTACTCGCATCTGATTTATGTCGTCGGCTCCACGGCCTATCTCGTTGATATGAAGCTGGATAATGGCACGCGGACATTGACGGAGTATCAGTATTTCGCCGCACCGACCTATCAGTATAAGACCCCTTATGCCATGATCACCTGTTCGTCCGACAACGTGGTTTATAACAAGAAATCTGCATATCCCTATGGGCTTACTACCTCGGTCGAGCCGTTCCATGAGACGCAGGCCAACATCGAAACGGCCCTGACGGACATCCTCGCACTTGAAAACGCTCCCCGAATCAGTCTTGACGTTCCGATGATCGCGGGGAACTTCCCGGCTCTGGGCGAGAAGATCACCATCCCCGACACGGCGCACGTCGCGGACCTATCAAGCTACATCCGTGTGCGGAAGTTGCAATACGATTTCGTTAATGCGATCATCAATGTTGAGGGCGAGGGGGCGATAGCAGCGGCATGAAAATCATAATCGATACAGATTCAACCACAGCGCCTTATGACAACGTGACAAGCTGCGTCGCGTCGTCGGAGGACGCAAACTTTCCCGACGAAAATTTGCGGGACGATTTCACTACGAACGTCTGGCGGGCGGCGGCGGGGGTAAAGACGGCAACGATCACGCTCCAAGTATCAAAGGGAAGCGGCGTCATGCTGATGAACACCAACGCCACGAGCGTCGTTGTTAAGGCGGGCACCGGAGAGTCCTACGCCAACGAGTCCGGCTGGGTCTACGAGACCGGATATGCCAACGCCGATGACGAGGTGGCGACCATATCGGTCTACTCGCTGCCGGGAGAAGGCGGTCGCCTCTGGGCGGATTATTCGGTTTTTACGGTCCCTCACATCGTGACGATCACGTTGACAGCAGCGGCGGCGGTTTATGCCGGGATTGTGCGGGCGGGAAAAGTCGAGGAGTTTCGTGATCCGACATGGGACCTCGGCGAGGGGTCCATCGACTACTCCATTGAGCGCGAGCTGAACAACGGCGCGAATTACTTCCGCAAAAGAAACGTGATCCGCCAGTACGACAATATATCCATCATCGAGACCCGCGCGAATTGCTGGAAGCTGAAGCACGATATTTTTGACGCAGTCGGCCCGCAGCCGCTGGCGATCCGGATCATTCAAAACGCCCTGTTCACGGATTGGGAATTCGTCGTTTTTGCAAAGCGGGCGTCACTGCCGCATATCAATCATATCAACAACGTCTATTCACGCGTCAACTTTGGGTTGCAGGAGGTCATATAATGGCGGACAAGAGAATTTTCTGGAGCAAGACGGCGCTTACGGGCGGGGCGGCGGGGGCGCTCGACTCAATCGACGGCACGGCGTTGCAGGACGGAGAAGTCGCGCACGTGTTCATATCGGACATCCTGTATGTATACCGTCTGGATGTCGATTCGGCGGCGGCGGAATCCTCCCCGAACATCATCGCGCCGGATACGAATCCGGGGGATAAAAGGTGGATACTGCAAGGGCTGAATGGCGCATCGTTAAACATGCCCGGCCTAACGGCATCCCGGCCTGTTTTCACCGACGGATCGAAGAACCTCGTCAGCAACACCATGACCGGGACGGGAAAGGTGGTGATGGATACGTCACCGACGCTGGTCACTCCGGATATAGGCGCGGCAACGGCGACGAGCATCACGACGGCTGCGCTGTCCGTTACGGCCCTTAGCAATGGGAAAATCCCCTATCATGTGAGCGATGCAAGCGGGCTTGCCGACGGGCCGACTAAAACGGATGTTGATAGCGCGGTGAGCCTGAAACACGCCGCCCTGACCATCGACGGCACCTCCCCCCTGTCTCTGTCCGGGCAGGCAATCTCACTCAAGAACGATGCCGACGCCGCGATCACGGAAGTGGACACCGGGACGCTTGCCAATTCGGATACCGTTGTCCCGACGAGCAAGGCGGTCAAGGCGTACGCGGACGGAAAGGCGACACTTGCGGAGGTGAAGGCCGACGCTGATATTTCATCCGCAATCTCCCTGAAACACGCCGCAGTCACGATAGACGGCACGTCCCCTCTGTCTCTGTCCGGGCAGGCGATCAGCTTGCAGAACGATGCCGCAGCCGCGATCACGGAAGTGGATACGGGGACGCTGGCGGATAGTGATACTGCTGTGCCGACCAGCAAGGCGGTGAAGACGTATGTGGGCAGTCTTATTGGCACTCCGGCAAGCGACGCCATACTATCGGGAACGCCAAAAGTGTTTGTGCTGTATGACGGCGCAACGCCTTATTATATCAAGGGCTATCCGACAAAATCATAGGAGGGCAACATGAGAGGCTATCCGAAACACATCGGCACGAAGAAGGACTTTGAAAACCTGCTGGCCATGCCGGAGCACAGGGATCGGGCGTTAAAAGACCTTGCGACAATCCGGGACATTGCAGACGACAAGGCGCAGGAAACGGTAAGCATGACAAAAGACGAAGAAACGGGCCTGGAGACCGCCGTCGAAAAGGAGATCGACAATCCCATGCCCGTTTACAAAATCATGGGCTTCAAGACGCGGCAGGAGGTCGCCGATTTGATTTCCGCAGCCGAGAAGGAGGTGTGAACGTGGCAAACCGAGAAGTGACCAAAGATGTCAGTGACAACATCATCGCTGGGGCGGTTCTTGGGTCGTTCTGGGGATGCAAAGAGCAGCGGATCATCGAGGCCCACGCCTCGGACAAGACGAAAGTCACGGTCAACAAGGGCGGGTATTATATCCCGATCCTGATCGGCGATAATTTCTTTCTGATCGACACGGCGACCCACGTTTCCAGCGTGGACGACATCGACACCGGGGCGGTGGCCGCCGGGAAGGACTATTATGTCTATGCCTGCGACAACTCCGGCACGCTGGTGTTCAAGACCTCGCTGGCAACGACGTTTCCGGACGGTTTTGACGCCAATACCAGCCGCAAGCTCGGTGGGTTTCATACGCTGTGCGTGGCGGTCGGGACGATCGCCGGGCATACACTAACTGGATATGCCGCGAAAGACATTCTACCGCAGTCGATTTGGGACTTAAAACATCGGGCGCGGAACCAGAACAACGCCGGGATGGTCTATGATCCGAAAAGCCGAATTTGGGTGGATATCTACCTGGCCAGCGGCACGGGGGCATCGACGTTGAGCGTCAACGGCGGGACGATTTCCGACACGCGAAACTGGATGGATTTCGTCGATGACGGCGGCGCGGTGGGCAAGCGGCTCCTGACCGATGGCGAATTCCAGATGATTGCAGCGGGCAGTAACGAGGAAACCAACATTACCGGGAGTGCCGATCCAGTAACGACCGGTGGCCACGTTGATACAGCAAGCCGCCGGATGATCAGTAACATCGGCTGTGAGGATTGCACCGGTGTCCTGTGGCAGTGGCTTGCCGATTCGGCTGCATTTTACCGAGGGACGACCGGATACTACGGAAACTTGCCGGGGGGAAAGGGATCAATCTTTACGGTCTTCACATCAGATCCCGGCGCTAATGAGGTTGATAATTCTGACTATGGCATGGAAGTCAAGCTCCTCGCGGGCGACGTTTGGAATCATGCGGCGCGTGCCGGTTCGCGCTCGCGGGAGGTGTATGACTCTCGGTGGTTCAAGCATGCGGCTGTCGGGGCTCGCTTCGGTTGCGAACCGCTATAGGGGGTTAGATAGGAGGTAACCATGAAAAAGCTACTCGCAATTTTCCTTACAGCCATGCTGCTGACAGGCTGCATGACGGCTAACATGCTGGAAGCGGAGCGGAGCTATTATCAGGCCGCTGTTCAGCTTCAGCAGGCACGGGCCGCACATCCGCTGTTTGAGTTGACTCCCGCAAAAGCAGGGGAACCGATCACGCTGGGGAACGTCGGCAGCTTCAAGGTTTACGCGCCCGTTTCTGGATCGGAAAGGGAATTGAGCCAGTATAAGCAAACAGACTATGTTGGCCCGTGGCTCCGTGTCGTGAGCGCGGCTCTTCCGTGGATTGGAGTTTGGGGCGTGGCGCACGAGATCGGCAAGGCCGCCGGGGATACGATCACCAGCTACAATCAGTCGGTGAGCGGGTCCGGGAATACGGCCACAACGAGAACGTCCAGCATCGCGACCGGGAACATGGGAGACGGCAACAGTTTGACCGGGATGAGCGAGGTCAACGATTCCTACAATCCGACGACCACTACCACAACCACGACTACCACGACATCTACGGACGATCACAGCACGGACGATCACAGCGTGCCTTTGGAGGAGTGATGAACGGCAACCTTAAGTGGATCATGGGGATAATCGGGACGGTCATAGCGGGGCTCTGCCTGGTGTGGCTGGGATGGACATCCACCGCGACAATGACTAACAGCACGGACATTGCGGTGCTGAAAAGCCAGTTCACCGAAATCCGCTCGAACATCATAGACATCAAGGATACTGTCAGAGAGATACGGGCGGATCAGCGGCGGCGTGAGTTGAATGAGAAGAAATGAAGCTATCCGAGAAACAGGCCATATTTGCCTTGCACGTTGCGAAGCTGATCCTGTGGGCAGAGGCGCAGGGGTATAAACTCACTTTCGGCGAGGCTTACAGGCCGCAGGAAATGGCAGACATCTACTACCAGCGAGGCATTGGATCGAAGAATAGCCTGCATACTAAACGCCTTGCTGTGGATTTCAATCTGTTTTGCAACGGCAAGTATATGACAGACTCGGAATCATATGCACGGTTGGGCACGGCGTGGGAAGCACTGGACCCGCAGAACCGATGGGGCGGGCGGTTTTCTAAACTGAAAGACGGGAATCATTTTGAAAGAAAGGAATAGGAGGAAGTCATGAAGGTTCTTTTGTTAGTAGCACAAATCGTCCCAGCACTCATTGGGTTGATTAAATCAATCGAGGAGGCATTGCCGGAGGCGGGTTTCGGGAAAGATAAACTGGAGGCGGTCCGGAAGATCATCGAATCCACCTATGAAGGCGCAGCGGAGATTTGGCCGACTTTGGAAAAGGTCATTTCCGCAATCGTTTCCATGTTCAATGCTGTGGGGATATTCAAAAAATCATGAACACGATCTGGTTCACCTTAGCCATACAGGGCCTGAAACTCCTCCGGTGGTATTACGGCAAGCTCACGCCGGAGGAGAAGAAGGAATTTAGCAAGCGGCTGATCGCATGGAAGAAGCAGATAAAAGAGATGCCCATGCCGGAACCGCCGCCGCTGGAGGGGAAATGAGAAAGCAAGGCGAACGCTACCTAACCCTTGATGAGATCCGGCGCATACCCTGGGATCACTATCCGATCTTCATGTATAGCGACGGCGGCAGTCTCTTCGGCTGGCTGATTCGAAAGGCCGACGACAGCACGGGATCGCACCTCTGGACGCTGGTGGCCCCGGATGCCATTGCCAACCAGAGTATAACCTTCCGCCTCGTCCCTGTGGCGAAGATGCAACACTATACGACCAAGCTCATTTGGAATCCGGAATTCACGCCGGAACAGAGAAAAATAATGATGGAATCCATCTTTTCAAGGCTCGAACTGCCCTGGTATCGGCGGCTCTATGATGTCGTGGGGCTCGTTGGAGAACTGCTGGAGAGGGTAGGCATCCATCTCAACC
>Ga0208196_1001688_pt1 | contig 22624 bp, 17 predicted proteins | sample AD_JPNNA7_MetaG_FD_184443 | JGI IMG/M metagenome (GOLD analysis project Ga0208196, IMG submission 184443) | Active sludge microbial communities of municipal wastewater-treating anaerobic digesters from Japan - AD_JPNNA7_MetaG (SPAdes) (version 2) | ecosystem: Engineered > Bioreactor > Anaerobic...
AACTGGAAAATAGCAACACGATAATCAGCAACCCGAAAACAATCGTGCCGAAAAATTTCACTAATTGAGTAATAGTATCCTGAGAGGACTTCAGCTGCATACTCAGGATACGGTCAAAAGTCCCTCTTATAACTGAAAACAACGAATAGGAACTAACAATCAGGATAACAAAATTGAAAATGTTGAAACCAACTTTGGGCATAATCAGCTTGTCCAAAAAGTTGATTATAGCATCCGCAGAACTCGGAATAAAGTTTTGAACCACCAATTCTCTCAGTTTATCACCCAAATTCAGAAATGGTAAATCCGGGGCAATTAAAACCAGGAAATTGATAAAAGGGACAAAACCGAGAAGAGTTATATAAGTTAAACTGGCTGATTCCTTCAAAATACCTTCGCCCATAAAACGCTGGTAAAATGTTTTGATAAATGTCCATATATTGCCAAAGACCTTTTTCCGTTGTTGAGTGACAGTTATGGACTGGTAAATTTTCTTGAGGTCCAAAATAACAATTTTGATGTAAGAATATAGCCAAAGAAGGAGCTTATGAAAAATACTATTATTTTGTTTCTTTTTACTCATTATTCCTCCCTTAAAGCAATTACGGGATCAAGACGAGCAGCTCTTACAGCAGGACCAACCCCAAAAATAAGTCCCACTCCAATAGAAACCAAAAGAGCAACCCAAATCATTTGCACCGAGGCAAGCACTTTTATTTGTAAATAGGAACCCACTTTATCCAAAATAGCAAATCCTAAAAGAATTCCTAAAATTCCACCTAAAGCGGTAATAAGCACCGTTTGCACCAAAAACTGAATAAAAATATCTCTTCTTCGGGCTCCAACCGCAATGCGAACACCTATTTCGCGAGTGCGTTCCCGGATGGAAGCAAGCATAATGTTCATAATTACAATTCCCCCAACCAGCAGAGAAATTACGGCAATTAAAACAAATATGGCTTCAAATATTTTGGCATTTGCCTGCATTGTATCCAGTTGTTCTTTAGCGGAAGTAACCTGAAACAAATGTTTTCCGTTTTTCAGGTTCAGCACTATGTTTTCCACTTTACGGCGCAGTTCTTTTGCCTCTTCAGGACTTTTTGCTCTAATATCTATGGAGCTTATTTTACTGCCGGGGTTAACTTTACTGATCATTGTGGAAATAGGAATAAAACAACGGCGGTTTAAATATTCCAAAGCATTTTCACCCATTCCCATTTGTCCACCCTGTGCTGGCATAAATCTTTCAGCCATTACACCGACAACGATAAATTGTTGATTGCCTACGGAAATAATTTGTCCAAGAGGATCGTTGTTGCCAAAAAACTCTTTTGCCACGGTTGAGCCGAGAACTATTACATTGCTATGTTGGTCTATATCCAGGTCTTTAATAAATCTGCCTTTAGCTATGTCCCATTGTTCCACTTTTACAAAATCGGGCATTACACCTCTTAAAGATGTGCTGTAACGAATATCACCCTTATTTATTACCGCTTCCCATTCCTGAACTGTAGGATTAAATGCTTCCGCTTCCGGAATAAGGGATTGCAAATAACGAATTTCCTTTAAAGAAAAACTGGGATCGCCACCTTTGGAAAAATCGTAAAACCAGTTTTGCTCAACTTCAATCTTGTTTAATCCACCGCGTTCTTCCATCCAACTCATTGTGCTTTTGTTCATTCCATTCACAATTGCCAGAACAACCATTATGCACATCACACCTAAAATTATGCCAATCACGGTTACTATGCTGCGAACTTTACGCATCATAATATCAGCGAAACCAAGTTTTAGGGATTCAGCTATCGGAATTGCCATCTACTATTTTCCCGTCTTTTATTTTGATTATTCTTTCTGCTCGGGAAGCAATTGCCTGGTCGTGAGTTACAATAATAACGGTATTGCCTTGACTGTGTAACTCCGTAAAAATTTCCAAAATATCGCCTCCGGACTGAGAATCCAGATTTCCCGTTGGTTCATCTGCCAGCAGAATGGAAGGTTCATTTACAATTGCCCGGGCTATGGCAACGCGTTGTCTTTGACCTCCGGAAAGTTCACCGGGCTTATGTTTTAAACGATCTCCCAAACCCACATTTTGTAAAACCTCTTTTGCTTTGGCAGTGCGTTTTCTTTTACTCATACTTCCATACATTAAAGGGAGTTCCACATTTTTCAAGATGTTCAAATGAGGGAGCAGATTAAAGGACTGAAACACAAAGCCGATTTTCCGATTTCTGACCGCAGCTAAAGATGCTTTGGGCATTTTGCTAACCAAAACATCATCCAGATAATAAGTTCCATCTGTTGGACTATCCAAACATCCAAGAATATGCATTAAAGTGCTTTTCCCCGAGCCGGAGGGACCCATTATGGCAACAAATTCACCTTTCTGAATTTGCAGGTCAATTCCATTTAAGGCACGGACTTTTATCTTGCCTAAAATGTAGTCCTTTACTATGTTTTCGGTTTTAATAATATCCATATTTACCTATTTTTCCTTTATAATCCTTTCACTTATTATCTGCTATTGTGTCAATGAAAAAGTGAATCTCTCACAGATAACACGGATTTCACAGATTTCTATGCAAGTTAGGAGTTGTCATTGCTTTTAAAAGTTATAAACCTTATACCCCTTTATTTAACAGTAAGGACTCATAGCGAGTTAGCACGCAGATTTTGCGGATGTTATTATAATAATTTTGCCTTTTTTTGTCTATCGCGAGTTTTACCTTTTTAATTTTTCACCTTTTCACCTGTTCACCCATTAACCTGTTCACCTTTTTTAAGATGAACTATTTTTCTTAAGGGGAATACTGAAGCATTGCTTACCCATTACGGATGGTATTAGCAATGGGTAAGCAATGAGTAAGCAATGCAATTAGGGAAGAATATGTAAGATCGTTGAACATAAAAAGGAATAAAGCATACTGAATTTATTCTATAAAAAATCCAAATAAGCGATATAAACATTATATTAAACATTATTATTCCCGTAGGAACGACAGCTAATAACGACGGGTTTCAACCCGGCGAAAAGAAGACAGAATAAAAAAAGTTCCGTAGGAACGACAGATATTAACAACGGGTTTCAACCCGGTGAAAAGAGTAAATAAAAACAACATATCTCCTTCTTTCAGAAAGAGTTCCGTAGGAACGACAGATATTAACAACGGGTTTCAACCCGGTGAAAAGAGTAAATAAAAACAACATATCTTCTTCTTTAAGAAATAGTTCCGTAGGAACGACAGATATTAACAACGGGTTTCAACCCGGTGAAAAGAGTAAATAAAAACAACATATCTCCTTCTTTCAGAAAGAGTTCCGTAGGAACGATAGATATTAACGACGGGTTTCAACCCGGCGAAAAGAAAGTAAAAAAGTAATTATCTCCTTTTCCTGGAAAGAGGGGCTGTCCCGAAACTAAAAGTTATTTTTTAGACAGTAAATATAAGCCATTTTAAGGAACAATCTCCTCTTGAGAATACATCTTTGTATACCTGAAAATGGTAAAAAATGGACTTTTGGGAGGTTGTGAGACAGCCCCGTTAATATCTGTCGTTCCTATGGAACTCATTCTCAAAGAAGGAATTAAGCTATATTTTAAGTTCTTTGCACCGGGTTCAAACCCGGCGTTAATATCTGTCGTTCCTACGGAACTTTTTTTAAGGTTGAAAATTATGTTTGTTCTTGACTTTTTCCCTGTCTCTAATCTTATTATTGTCCCCAAAATTATTCCCTTGTTTCCCTTTTCAGCTTTCCATTTTTTCACTTTATGCCTCCAATTGTTTAAACCCTTCAAAACACTTGACACTATTCCTGCTTCCAAAAATGTGACTTTCTGAATAAAAAAATATGTAAAGGAGAAGCGATGAAGACCCTAACCCCTAGTCCTTCCGATATTCACCAGCAATGGTATATCGTAGATGCAGAGGGAAAACCTTTGGGACGCTTATCCACAAAAGTTGCCACAATTTTATGTGGTAAACATAAACCGTATTATGTGCCCAATATTGATACCGGCGATTATGTGATTGTGATCAATGCAGCAAAAGTTCGCGTAACAGGTATGAAGGCATTACAGAAGGTTTATAAAAGCTTTAGTGGTTATCCTGACGGTTTGAAGGAAATTCCTTATACCAAAGTTTTGGAAGAGCATCCCGAACGCATTATTGAACATGCCGTAAAAGGTATGATGCCCAAAAATAAGTTAGGACGCGCAATGTTCAAAAAATTGAAAGTTTATCCTGGAGCTGAACATCCGCATTCTGCTCAAAAACCCATTGAACTAAATATTTAGGAGTAAAAAAGTATGCAGACCTTTGATGCAGTTGGCAGAAGAAAAAATGCCGTTGCCAGAGTTCGTCTTATGCCTGGAACTGGAAAACGCATTATTAATAATATCCAGATGAAGAAATATCTCCAGCGTGAGACCCTGGAAATGATTGTAGAACAGCCCTTACAGACCGTTGGCTTATCCGATAACTTTGATGTTTATGTAAATGTTTACGGAGGTGGTTTAAGCGGTCAGGCAGGAGCTATCCGTCATGGTATTTCCCGTGCCTTAGTGGAATATGATGAAAATCTGCGTCCCGTGCTGAAGACCCGGGGATTTTTAACGCGTGATCCAAGAATGGTGGAACGCAAAAAATCCGGCCGTCCCAAAGCCAGAAAGAGATTCCAGTTCTCTAAGCGTTAAAAGAAACAGTTTTTCTGGAATGAAAAACAACAAGTTTTATAAGTTCCATATTGATAGTTCAGTTAAAGAAATGAAAAATCATCTGGTTCCTGCTTTCACAGGAATGACAAAAGGATTATCAAAATGGAAAAAACATTAAATAAACTTCCGGAACGCTTGCAAGGCGGTGAGGTTTTTGTTCCTTTGAATTGCTTACACCGTCCGGAAGAGACCTAAAAACCGTATTTCAGGAGAAAAGAATGTCCGTAGTAACTATGAAACAATTACTTGAAGCGGGTGTCCATTTTGGGCATCAAACCTTCAAATGGAATCCTAAAATGAAGAAATACATCTTCATTAAACGCAACGGGATTCATATTATTGATTTGAAACAGACAGTAGATGCTATCAATGAAGCATATCAGTTTATGAAAGAGGTTGCCTCCAAAGGTGAATATATCCTTTTTGTAGGAACCAAAAAACAGGCACAGGCAGCTATTAAAGAAGCTGCTGAAAAAGCCGGTGTCTTTTATGTAAACCAGCGTTGGTATGGTGGAATGCTAACTAATATGGCTACTATCCGTCAAAGCATTGAAAAGATGAAGTATTATGAAGAAATCGTGGCTGACGGCACTATCAATGGTTACACCAAGCTGGAACAACAAAAAATGAAAAGAATGCACGATAAAATTGAATTTTCCTTAGGCGGTATCCGCGAAATGGATGCCCTGCCAGGATGTGTTTTTATTGTGGATACTGAATATGAAAAAATAGCTGTGCACGAAGCACGTATCTTGAATATTCCGATTGTGGCAATGGTTGATACCAATTGCGATCCCGATTTGGTTGATTATGTGATTCCCAGTAACGACGATGCCACGCGTGCCATTCATCTGATTTCAGATATTATGGCAAATGCCGTTATTGAAGGAAAAGGACTTGCCACAGAGGGAGAAAGCACTGAAGAAGAAACAACTGAAACAACTGCTGAAGAAGAAACAGAGGATTTTGAAGCCGAATTGGCTGCAGCAGAAGAAAAAGTGGAATTTGATGTTCCCGAATTAGCGGAAACGGAACAATAAAACATTAACCCCAAAACTTACTTTAACCAAAAAGGAGAAAAAATGGCAGAGATTACTGCAACCCAAGTAAAAGAATTGCGTGATAGAACCGGAGCCGGAATGATGGATTGCCGCAAAGCCCTTATTGAAAAAAACGGAAATATTGATGAGGCAATAAAATACCTGCGGGAAAAGGGAATCAGTAAAGCAGAAGGAAAAGCAAACCGTGCCACTAAAGAAGGTATCATTCATTCATACATACATTTCAACAACCGGATTGGAGTGCTTCTGGAACTGAATTGCGAATCCGATTTTGTTGCCAGAACCGATGAATTTAAAGCTTTGGCAGATGAAATAGCAATGCAAATTGCCGCTACCAACCCTTTAGCTATAAGTCCCGAGCAAATTGATCCCGCTATTCTGGAAAGAGAAAAAGAAATTGCCTATAACAAAGCTGTGAATGAAGGTAAAAAACCCGAAATCATAGAGAAAATTGTGGAAGGTAACCTGAAAAAGTTCTGCAACGAGCGTTCCCTTTTAGGTCAAGAACTGATCAGCGACAGCACAAAAACCGTGAAGGACTTACTGACAAACGCTATAGCTACAACAGGCGAAAATATTCAAATTGCCAGATTTGTCCGTTATCAATTAGGTGGCGAATAAAAGCTGAACATAAAGCTGTAAACCTTCCTGAAACAGCCGGGAGTTCAAGTATGAAAAATGTTTACAAAAGCGAAAATATCCATCGGGTGCTGTTGAAACTTTCCGGAGAAGTTCTTTCTGGTAAAAAAGGCATAATCTACGATGAAACAGTAATTGACTCCCTGACCGATGCCATAATTACAGTTCATAACCAAAATTATGAATTAGGCATCGTTTTAGGCGGGGGAAATATATTCCGCGGCGGTTCCTGGAAAAATAAAAATTTAAACAGGGTAGTTCTGGATAGTATCGGTATGCTGGCAACTATCCAGAATTCCTTGTATATGGCAGAAATCCTTATTTCCAAAGGAATTGACTGTGCCATTTTTTCCACACTGGCTGTGGATAAAGTGGTTGATCGCTATACTCCTCAATTGGCTTCCTCCGCTTTGGAACAGGGAAAGGTCTGTTTTTTCAGCGGAGGAACAGGAAATCCTTATTTTACTACAGATACCGCTGCCGTTTTACGCGCTGTTGAACTGCAGGCTGATATTGTGTTAAAAGCAACTAATGTGGATGGACTTTACAGTGCCGATCCCAAAAAAGATAAAAATGCCCATTTTATAAGCAGTGCCAGCTTTGAGGAATGTTTGCAGAAACGCTTGGGAGTTATGGATTTAACCGCTTTTTCTCTGGCTATGGATAATGCTATGCCAATTAAGATTTTCAACATCAGTCAGCCGCAAATGTTAATTGAAGCACTTACTAATGCGGAAACAGGAACCTATATTCACCCCTGAACATAGTTTCTGCCTGGTAAAGAGGATATTATGGAAAATATAAAAGATAATACTAAAGAAAAAATGCAAAAGAGCTTTGATGCAATGCTGCATCAATATTCCAAAATCAGAACCGGACGCGCCAGCGCTTCCATTTTGGATGATATTAAAATCAATTATTACGGTCTACCTACACCGATTAAACAACTATGCAACATTTCCATTCCCGAAGCCAGAATGATTGTTATTCAGCCATGGGATAAAACAACCCTGGCAGATATAGAAAAAGCCATTTTAGCTGCCAATATTGGCATTACTCCGGAAAACGATGGAAATGTTATCCGCCTGCCTTTTCAGCCCTTAACCGAAGAAAAACGCAGAGATATAGTTAAAAATATTAAAAAAATCTCGGAAGACACCAGAGTTGCTATCCGGAATATCCGCCGCGATGCTAATGATATAGTTAAAAAAGAAAAAAAAGACAGCGAAATAAGTGAAGACGAAGAAAAGAAGCAACTGAAAGAACTGCAAGACCTTACAGATGATTGGATTAAAAAGATAGATGAGGCGGAAAAGGCAAAAGAAAAAGAAATAATGGAAGTTTAAAGGGTTTTTTTACAAAGAGGAAAAGAGATTTTAAGAGCGTGAAGATATAGAACGCAGATAACTGGATATACTGGATTAATTGGATTTTTCTTTCATTATAATCCGCTATTTTTTTTGAATCCCCTCATACACTCTTTATTTTTCATTCCCACAATAGTTGTCTTGTCTGGAATGTTTTCTGCATTATCATTTACTATAAGTACCCAAATATGTAACAAGGATATTGCTGATGCATAGATGTCTTAAGCTGTTGTTAATGTTCTGTTTAGTGCTGCTCATTCTGCCAATTTTTGCACAGAGCGTTAAATTCTCTATTTCTCCTGAGGTCTTGAAGCCTGGAGAAAAAGGTGTTATTAAAGCCACTCTTCTTATTCCTGAAGGGAAAAAACAAACCGTTAATCCCCAAAACCCGGAGTATTTTTATCTGGAAGCAAGCCATCCAGACCTTATTTGGGGTAAAGTTATTTATCCGAAACCGACACAGGTTGTTTCGGAAGAGGAATGGAACTATCATCCCCAAGTAACTTTAACTTTGCCTTTTACGGTGAAACAAACAGCTAAAACAGGCAACAAGCAGATTGAAGTTCTGCTGAGCTATAATCTATGCTACGAAACAGGAATGTGTGATCCACCCGAAGAGGCAACAGCTATCCTTTCTATTAAAATAGTTGGAAATGAACCAATACCTGCTGCTGTTTCGGAAAATGAAGAGGAAATCCCAAACACTATAGAACAAAAGGAAACCATTCCTATTGAAAAATCCCCGATTCCCGATAAAAAATCTGAAACCAGCCATCCTCTTGGCGAGATACTAAAATACATTCTTTTTGCCTTTTTAGGCGGAATTATATTAAATATAACACCTTGCGTTTTACCCATTTTGCCGATAAGAATTATGAGTATAATGAATCAAGCACAGAAAGATAAAACCAAAGTGCTGAATCATACTTTGATTTACGCTTTGGGGGTGCTGATTTCCTTTGCCGTAATGGCAGGAATTTTCATCGCTTTGCAAAAGGCAGGTGAATCGGTAGGTTGGGGTTTGCAAAATCAAAATCCTGGTTTTGTGGTAACCCTGATGTCAATTGTGTTTGTGTTTGCTTTGTCACTATTAGGGGTCTTTGAAATAACTGTTCCGGGAATGAATACGGCTAATAAGGCAACTTCCCGAGGGGGCTATAGCGGTTCCTTTTTTGGGGGTATTTTTGCCTTTTTGATGGCGATATCCTGCACGGGACCTTTTTTAGGAGCGGCTTTACCTTTTGCCTTGGCTTTACCACCTGTTTTAATGCTGATTTTCTTTCTCACTATCGGGCTCGGTTTTGCGTTTCCATTTCTGCTGATTGGCTTTTTCCCCAAGGCGTTGAAAATAATTCCCAAGCCAGGCAACTGGATGATTATTTTCAAGGAAGTGATGGGCTTTGTTTTGCTTATTATTGTTTACACTCAGCTGAAAACCTTGCTGCTGTTAACCGATGGTGAATATCTAATGAAAGTTCTGTGGTTTTTGTTTATTCTTGGTTTTTGCACCTGGCTGTATGGTAGGTTTGTAAGGGTGGAAAACAGCAAATTAACGCAATGGTTTTTTACGCTTATTTCTATTGGGTTAATTATCTTTGCCGCTGTTACTTATCTACCGATTAAAGAAACAAAACAAGAGGAAATTCAGGTAAAAAGTGGCGAACTGATTCCTGCTCCCAATGCTCCTGAGGGTTGGTATGTGTTTAGTGAAGATATTTTAAATAAGGCACTGAAAGAAGGTAGAGCGGTTTTTCTGGACATTGGAGCTGCATGGTGTAAAAATTGTATGACGAATGAAAAGACAGTTCTGTTTACGGAAACGATGATGCAGGAATTTAAGAAGAAAAATGTTCTGCTGCTGAGAGGGGATTTCACCAAAAAAGATGAAACCCTGCTTGCTTGGATAAAAAAACACGGAAGAGCAGGGGTTCCTTTTAATGCTTTATATATTCCGGGTGCAGAACCCCATATTTTTGGCGAACTGCTTTCCAAAGATGAGGTAATAAATGCTCTTAATAAAATTCCTGCCCAAGCAGAATAGATAAAGTTAGGAAAAAAGATGAAAAAGAAAATTGTTTATGCCCTGTTAATAGTTGCACTTTTAGGCATATTTTCCTGCGATCGCTTTGACCATAATTTTAAGCCACTGGAACAGGTGGATTTTAATGCGGAACTTTTCAGTCCTTTGGAAGAAGCATTTAATACTGCCAGCGCGGAAGATTTATCTACTGTGATGGCTTTTTATGCAGAGGACTATAAACATTATGGTATTACTAAAAGCGAGTGGGAAGCTATCTTATACAATCTGCTTTCCGGTATAAATAATCCTTTTATTGATGTAACTTTAATAACAGCTACTCTGCAAAATGAAACTAATGCTTTGGCAAACTGGCGTTTAACCATTAGTGATAGCCGTAAAAATGTTATTGCAGATAGCTTATATACCGGAGAACGCTTAAAGAAAGAAAACGGAAAATGGCTGCTGCGAGGCAATCAATGTGGCTGTGATCCTTCTGCTCCAACTCAAAAAGTTATAGTGGAATATGTTACTAATGTGGGTTGCAGTTACTGTCCTGCTGTGGAAAATCTTTTACACGATTTAAGCTCTCAATATGGAAATGACTTCATCTATTTAACACATCAGCTTTCCGGTCCGGTTGCTTTTAACGATCCTCTCTATGCTTATTACAGCGCATACAGTGCTCCTGTTTCTATTATTCAAGGAAAACATAAACTGGTAGGTGGAAATCAGGAAACTTTAAACCAATATCCTTATATCGTGCAAAGTGAATTGGAATTATTAAGCCAGATGGATTACAGTGTTCTAAACGCTACTGTAGAGGGAAAAAATATCTCCGGAAGCGTAAAACTTACTCCACTATCCACATCCTTTAATCAGGAAGAACTGATTCTGAATCTGGCAGTTATTGATTTGGTTTCCACAGCGCTAAATGCTGAAGGAGAGCATCTTACCAATGTGGTAATAGGCAGGAAACGCATTGATATAAGCGAAGTGGATTTAAGTAACCCTGTTGCCTTTGAATTTGATGCTAATGTGACAATTCCTGAGGATGCCGCATTAGTGATTTTTACCCAGAAAACACCTGCCACCTTTGCTAATAACGCTACTATATATAGTGGCTTACAATATCCTCTTGCTGTAAAAAAAGGAGGTTCACAATGAAAAAACCGATTGCCTGTTTGCTCCTGCTGCTTTTGGTTTCTTTTGCAATGGCAGATATGATGCCGGATTTTAAGCTTCCCGATGCAACAGGAAAAAATGTTATTCTACAGGAACTTCTGGGAAAGGGTCCTGTGCTGATTGATTTTTGGGCTGATTACTGTAAACCTTGTAAAGATGCTATGCCACAATTAAATACCCTGGCAGAAAAGTATGATTCGCTAACGGTAGTAATGATTTCTATTGATGCTCCTAAAAATCTGCCCAAGGCAAAAAACTATCTGAAAAGCAAGAATTATAAGTTTATAACTCTGTTTGATTCCGAAAAAACCTTGGCTAAAAAACTGGGAGTAACAAACCCTCCGCATACCTTTATTCTAAATAAAACTGGAGAAATTGTCTATTCTCATATTGGCTATGAACCTGGTGTGGAAAATGAATACGAAATGCATATCCGTAATTTATTGGGACTTGAAACCGAAGCGGAATAAGGATAGTTGCACGCAGATTACGCAGATTTTTTATTTGAGGTTCTAATCTATGATTATAACTTGGTTGATAAGGAAAAGTCAGGACTCGTTACTGCCAAAATAACCTTTACACCTTTCACGAATTCATTTGGCAGTGAGGATTCTTGACTATTCTGAAGGAAGAATGAATATTACTCGGGAGACAGAACAAAATTTATAGTATTAAGTGAAAATTTTGTGAGAGTTTCTGGTATTAGTTCAACAAATATAAATGGTGGAACAGAAAATGAAACATACCCTGTTTATAATGCTGTTAATCAGCTTTACTTTGCTTAGTGCTCAAAACGCCCTGTCTGTAAACGGTTCCAACGAGGCAAAATTCATCTATCGCACGGTTGAGGACTCTTTGCATACCTATTTTAACGATACCTTCGGTTTCAATCTTGCCTATAGAAATTTCAGCTTTGGAATGAAGTTTATTGCTGAACTGCCTAAATATTCCACTGAACAAACGGAACTTTTGGATGAACTGGATGCCAACCGTTTAGAACTTGGCTGGCAGGAATTGTATGCCTCTTACGAAAAAGATGCCTGTAAAATTTATGCTGGAATAACGGAAGAAAGTTTTGGCAACGGCATTGTTTTTCGCAGTTATAAAGACCTGGAATTTGATGTGGATAACCGTTTGGAGAGTGTTTTATTCAGTTATAACGATGCTGTTAAGTTTAAGGCAATTTATGGTGCTATAGAAAATCCTGCCATTGTCGGAAAATATGATCTGGCTTATGGTGCCGATATACAAAGTCCTTATATCCAAGGTCTTTCTTTAGGTGCTTCAGCTATGGCTTTCCGCAATTTGCTTGCCACCAATATCTATAATCAGCGAACTGTTTTTGCGGGCAGATTGAATTATGCTTCAAAATATGTTGATTTTCAAGCGGAAATGGCTTTCAGTGAATTATATCATCAACCCGGTATCGGAACTAAAAACGGAAAGGCAATTTATGTGAATGGCAGTTACTATTTCGGTCCTGTAACTTTAGGGGGTGCTTATAAACAGTATGATAAGTTTCAATATCGTTTAAATGACTTGCCGGCAGTAAATTATCATAATGAAACCCTTTCCGATGCCTCTGCCACAGGAGAAGATGAAATTGGCTATCAGAGCTTTGGAACCGTTAATATTACGGATTATCTTAATTTTACCGCGGACTATGCGGAAGCGTGGAATAGCGATAAAAACAAGAAAATGAACGATGCCTACATTGCCCTGGAATATGTTAAGGATTCCTTTTCTCTGCTTGCTTCTTACAGCCATATTGAAAAAATAGATGATATCAGCAATTCCTGGCAGCAGGATTTAATTCCTGCCTTGCAAACAAACTTCGCCTTGCTGAAAATACCTGTGCAAATTCAGGTGGACTATAAAAAGGTCTCCAAACAAAGACAGGAAGCGGAAAGTGAGCATTTTGAACCCAAACTGCAGACGGACTTTACTTTGGGTAAACTTTCACTTTCTTTATGCGCACAAAGCAACTGGGAAGATATAAGCGAAATTTTAGACAGCAGATATTGGGCTTCCGCTCAAATTAAATACCCGCTTTTTGAACATAGCGATATAATTCTTTTTGGAGGAAAAGAAGCTGGGGGAAAAGTTTGTCGGAATGGTGTCTGCCGCTATGTTGCTCCCTTTGAAGGTTTAAGATTTGAACTTAACACCCGCTTTTAAAAAGAATATTTCACGCAGATTACGCAGATTACGCAGATTTATTTAGCGGTTAGGATTCCTGACGGGAGGGCAGATATATTTTGTTGTTACCTTCCCGTAATTAGTTATTATATAAAAAGACGAGGAGATGAAAATGAAATACATTTATCTGATATTTGCTCTTTTGGCTTGCAGTATACTTTTTGCTGAGCCGACTTATATGCCTGTAACAACAATAGCAGAGGATTTTGGAGCTACCTGGTGTTTGAATTGTCCTCTTGCCTGGCAGGGTTTACAGGCAGTTCATTCCGTTACTCATAACGGCGAATTTATTAGTGCCAGGTTATTTACGGAAAGCGGGTCTCTCAGTAATTATATGGTAGATGAAAGGTTTGACTATTATAATATTACCGGTTTGCCTAATGTGATTTTCAACGGTAAAATATCTCTGGAGGGAATAGGAGCAGGAACTGCAGATGGAACTGATTATCTTAATGCTCTTTCAGTTTACCGTTATTCCGCTTCACCGGTCAAAATTGTACCGACTAATTTCAATTTTGAAAGGGGTTTGATTAGCGGGTCTGTAATAATGATTTCGCCAGATGTAACAATTTCCGATGCTCGTCTTGTATATTATCTGCTGGAAGATAATGTGGGAGAGGAAGACCATATTGTAAGAGGTGTTCTTTACGATGAAAATGTATCTTTAAGTGGTGTTGGAGATACATATAACTTTAACCAGACATTTGACTTAGAACCTTCTTGGGTGGTAAGTAACTTGTGGGGGATTGTTTTTCTGCAGCTTCCCAATAAAACAATTCTTCAATGTATTTCTTCTCTGCCTCTGCCGGAATATAATTTCAGAGCAGCTATGGACTGGAGTCGGTATATAACAGGAGATGCCAATACTAACTATCTTTCAGCTCCTTTGTGGTTCTTCAATCTTGGAGCGGCTGAAAATTACACTATGCACCTGGAAGCGGATAATGCACCAGCGGACTGGTATTTTAATTATTGTGATGAAACGGGAAACTGCTATCCGGGAAGCATTGACCGTCCTTTTTCAATGTCTGCGGGAGAAGCTTTATCCTTTCATCTGAATTTAACGGTTGGCTCATCTGCCATAGTTGACTTCCGTTTTGTAGTAAGTAGTCCTCATATCGGAAGTTACAGCATTCCTTTTCGTTATGATGCTGGCACCCCTGTGATAGATGAAACTAATAACCCAGGTGCCTTGATGATTAATAATTTATATCCCAATCCCGTTTCCGGAACTGCGGTTTTTCGTCTTTTAAGTCCTAAAAATAATGACTCTGCAACTATAGAAATTTATAATGTGAAAGGACAAAAAGTGCAGTGCCTAACTGCTATTAATCTGCATAATGGCATAAATGAAATCAGCTTTGTTCCGGATTCTTCTCTTCCCAACGGGGTTTATTTTTATCGCTTGCAAAACACAAACAGCAAGGTAGGACGCTTTCTCCTCTTGCAGTAAAAGCCATTATAACGCCTTTTTAAGCTTATACATAATTCGGAACTTGACAAAAAAGACCATTTAAGAATTCTGACTAAAGAGTGGGTGATTAGCTCAGTTGGTTAGAGCGCTACGTTGACATCGTAGAGGTCACTGGTTCGAATCCAGTATCTCCCACCATCTTCTTTTGTTACTGATAGTTATGTGGTTAGCTCAGTATTTTGTCTTTTGAGACATTCTCTTATATAATATTTTTACATTTTAAAGGTGCAAGGGTGATTAGCTCAGCTGGTTAGAGCGCTACGTTCACATCGTAGAGGTCACTGGTTCGAATCCTGTATCACCCACCACTTTTTGGCAGAGGGCAGAGAGCAGGGGGCAGAGAGAATCTCAACCATCTAAACCTTTTTTACGAGGGGTTTACACACCCATCGCTATAATTGTGTCGCCCTGACGGGCTTTTTGGTTGACGGGGACATCAACCTTCCGGAAAAAAACATCTATTAACTACACAAAAAGCGGAGGAACAGCGTCCTCCGTCTACATAAAAAAGGGAGCGGGAAAAAACCGCTCCCAGAAGTGAGAAGGATTTAGTTTATTTGAAGATAACGGTAAAGGACAATTTCAAGTTCCTGAGGAAATCAGTATTCCAGAGTTCCAGATCTTCATTATCAAACATAGTCAGCAGGTCAATTTTTAGGTTATTATTAGCTTTAAAGCAAATTCCGTAACTGAAATCCGTTTTGGAAGTAGAATATTTTGTGCAATGGCTTTCTTTTAGGGAAATATTATTATCAATATTGGTGTAAGTTTCTCCATTTGCATAGGTTTCTTCAATTATGGTTGGCTCAATTGAGGTAGGAGCATAACTTTCCTTATATATTTCTACCTTATGTGTGAAAACAGTGCCAAAGCGCATAGCCCATTTCTGATTATTAGTAAACCAGTATTCCAGTCCTACGGGAGCACGGAAAATTCTAACTGTTTCTTCTTGTTTCACTTTACCTGCAGATTTAGATATTATATTAATATTCTCGTTCCAGCTTCCATCATAATTGAAAATAGAATCCAATCTGGTAACATTATAGGTAAAATCGCCTTCCAAGTCATCAATTTGCAGATTATAGAATAAACCTGTGCCAATGAAGGTCTTATTATTAAGAGGATAGTTTAGCCGGGTATTAGCTGAGAAGTTAATACCTGTTAAATCGCCTGAGGAAGAAAGGTTTTCGCTAATGATATTGTGATAGCAAGAGTCATTGTTATCTTTATCCTCATTGTATAATTCCTTTCTTTCCACATTCAAAGTCCGTAATCCAAAGCCGAGACCACAGCTGACAGAGCCAGTATGTAAAGGATCATCATCAGGAAGCAAAATATAACGCACACGACCGGAAATTTGATTAAACATACCATTTTCTTTATAATTATTTTTTCTGTAGGCATGGTAATAATTTGTAATATCGGAATTATAGCTATATATTTGGGAAGCAAAATCCTTCGTTTCCAGGCAATTATCTAAATAATCCAAAGTATAAGTTCCGGAAAATTCCCAGGCATTTAATTTAGTCAAATATCCCAATTGATTACGGAGAGTGGAATTAGTATCTTTCGTATCAAAATCACCCAAATAATTTGAAGAGATAGTTTCTTCCGCTATAGTAGGGTCTATTTCTGGAAGGTTAATAATATTATATGTATATTCCCAAGTAGGATCGCCCGCAAGTGCGGAAAGAATATTATCCTGAGCATAAGTATTACTTTCTTGGGAATAAAGAAAGCCCAGTTTGTAGCCCAGAACACTCTTTTCACCTAACTGATGCGAAAGGACAAAAAAGAAATCAGTTCCCTTATCTTTAGCCACATTTTCATATTTCTGGTGAACATACCCATAACGGTCATAGAGCGAATTGCCATTCGTATCGTAATAATTTTGCCAGGTATATTCCACTCTGCCCCAATCAGTTGTAGGATATACATCATAAGGACTGGGATAACAATTTATCTCCAGGGGGTCTTCCTGATCATAATATTTAAAGAGAAGAGCAGCTTTAAGTTTTTTTAGAAATGTTTTATCCGTAGAGGTTCCCAAGAGAAGGTAGTTATCTCCACTATTCATCAAAATTTTATCATTACCGCTGAAATTGCTTAATCCGCTGAAGAACCGTGTTCCACTTAAATAATTAAGATCAAGAGGATCAAAAGCATATTCTACATCACCGTCCAAAGCACCGCTGGTAGAAAGATACCGAAAGGAATTGAATTCCTGGGCAAAGCAAAACACTATACCGCTTACGAGAATTAGAACTAAGAATGTCTTCCTCATTTTTCACCTCCTATTTGGGCAACAGCTTTGTTTCCGGCTTTGCCTCCTCCTAAATCAACAGTTATGGATAAATTACCAGGGGTAGTTACCCCAGGATCATTCCAAGTTCCACCTGATTCAGCTACAATATTGCCATTCTGATCTAATATAGCATAATAATTTTCATTAGACCAATTACCAGGATAATAATAAATATCTATCTGGTCACCTTCTGTTACTGTAAAAGTATAATATTCCGGTCCGGCTCCATTAGACAAAGTTAAGTAGTCAAATATAGGAGTACCATTGATATATAGTTTTATATATCCTCCATTCCATCCATCTCCGTAAGAATCCTTAAGGGCTATTTGCCATTCGACTTGCATATTTTCAACAATTGTTATAGAAAGAATATTAGAGGGAGCTGTTTCAATTACGGGACTAATCTCTGCATCTATAGCCGTTACATAATAATCATAGGTTTTCCCAAGCACCAGAGGATCAGTATCAGTATATTGAGTTACATTGCTTTCGTTAATAGTTTTAATCCGTGAAAAATTAGTTCCACTTGATTCTTTCCTGTAGATTCTAAAACCAGTTTCACCAGTACAAGTATCCGTCCAATCCAAAACGACATTAGTAGTTCCAGGTATTTGATGAAGAGAATTCAAAGTGAGAGGAATCATAGAGTAATATACATAAACACCTAAAGGAGAAGATAGAGAAGTTGAATCTTGAACACCTACTTTTTTAATTTGATAAGTATAATAATAGTATGGGTTAGTAGCAGTATCTTTGAAAGAGTAGATATGTTCATAATCGGTTGGCAGGATTTCATTAACTTCACCAATTGGTTCATCATTCTTAAATATTTGAAACTTGCCAGGGATATCGCTTCTATCTTTCCAGTAAAGAATAACTTCAAAATTATTGTTTACCCGGTAATTAATTAAAGGTGGTAGATTGGAAGCGGTTTTTACACTTAAAGTGTCTGATTTACTTAAGCCAGTTCTCACTTGAGTGACTATAGTATAATGATATTTAGTATTAGGAGTTAGAAGAGAATCAGTATAAGTATTAACAGAACGATCTTGGATAGTAGTTATTAATGAATTTTCCCGGTATAAACGATAGAGCAGGAAATTATTATCATTTGATGTATCCCATTCCAGTTTAACTTTACCAGGACGGATATTGAAATTACGATAGCCCGTATAACAATCACCAGTTTCATCCATTAATAGTGAACGATGAAACAAGGGTTTGCGATTGGCATTATCCGGATTATAATCTGCTGGTTTTAGCAAATCTTCATCGCAAGCAGTTAAAAACAACAAAAAACATAGTAACACCCAAAGAAATGTTGTTGTTATTCGCATTTTATCCTCTTGTAAATTTTTTGCAACTATATATAGCATAAATATTCTGTCAAGTTTATTTTAAAGTGTAGGCAGAGGATGCCGTTCCTCAGCATTTTTTTAGCTACCGAAATCACCGGGAAAAACGAGGACAACAAGATTTTTTTCTATTTTCTAAGACCATTTCTGGAGGGAAAAAGCATTTATCATTCCTGCGAATGAAAGAATCCACATCAGGGATAAAATATTTATGCATTTTCAGTGGTTTAAACACACATCGCATGAAGCAGAGAGCGGAGGGCGGAGGGCAGAGAGAATCTCAACAATCTAAACCATTTTTCTGGTAGAGGAACGGTGTCCTCCGTCTACAGCTTTGCAGGAAGCATTGCTTACTCAATACGGACTCATTGCTAATGCCATCCGTAATGGGTAAGCAATGGGTAAGCAATGCTATTAGGGAAGACAGGAGAAAACGGTATAACAGCTTATAATACAAATAGATAGATGTTTATACCAAAATAAGGCAATAAAAATGAATAATACACAAATTGAGAAATTGGGTTGCCAAATTCCAAGTCGGAAAACGCTGAAAGCAAATTTCTTGAGAAACTTCCGGTTGCTTTAGCCAAGAAAGAATTTACCAACTCTTTTTCCTTCCGCCGCATTTTTTAGGTTAAAGATAATACTTGACCGTAACTACCATAATGATAGTGAGGTATGAAGATAAAAAGGACTTGGGGAAAAAGGAAGAAGTGAAACAGCAAAAGCAACAAATAGAGGACTTTATTCGGGCTTTTAAGCAGGAAAAGCGTTTTGCCTCTACAATTGTAGCGGAAAATACAGAACCGGCTAAGGCAGCGCAAACGGATTTTTATCCTGAAGGTCTTTTACCTCCTGTGCAGAATTTACTGCAAAGGATGGGCATAGAAAAGCCCTATATTCATCAGGCAGAGGCAATTAAAGCTCTTTTAGCGGGGAAAAATGTAGTGGTTAGTGCCGGGGTTGCCAGCGGGAAAAGTTTAGTTTATCAAGCAGTTATCTTAAACAGTTTGGTGCAAAATCCGCAGAGTAGAGCTTTGCTTCTTTTTCCGACAAAGGCATTGGCACAGGATCAGGCGCAGAAAATGCAGATGCTTTGTAAAGAGCTGAACAAACAAAATCCTGCGTTACCAGCAATTGTCAATGGCATTTACGATGGCGATACGGCAACGGATTTACGCGGAAAACTACGCAAACAGGCAAATATTCTTTTTACTAATCCCGATATGTTGCATTTGGGAATTTTGCCGAATCATACTTTATGGAGCGCATTTTTCTCCCGTTTAGCTTATGTGATAATTGATGAAGTGCATATTTATCGTGGTGTTTTCGGTTCGCATACGGCAAATTTGTTCAGACGTTTGAAACGCATCACGGCTGTTTATGGCATAAAACCGCAGTTTATTTTCACTTCCGCTACTTTAGCCAATGCGCGTGAACTTGCCGAAACCCTTATTGAAGAACCGGTTGTGCTGATAGATAAAGATGGTTCACCCAAAGGAGAAAGGCATTTTTATATTTGCAATCCACCAGTTATTGAGCCCGCTTTAGGCATTCGCAGAAGTTCTACCCAGGAAATAAGCAGTATTGCTAAAAGTTTATTTCAAACGAATTTACAGGCACTTCTTTTTACGGGCAGCCGACGCAGTGTGGAACTCATTTTTCGTTATTTAACCGCTGATCGGAAAATAGCGGATAAAGTTCGCAGTTACAGAAGCGGTTATTTGGCTGAAGAACGCCGAAAAGTAGAAAGGGACTTACGGGAAGGAGAAATCGGTTTAGTTATTTCTACCAACGCCTTAGAGCTGGGAATTGATATCGGAGGATTGGATGCTATCCTTTTAAATGGCTATCCCGGAACAATTTGTGCCACCAGACAACAAGCCGGTAGAGCTGGAAGAAAGGGAAATCCATCTCTTTGTATTTTGGAAGCCAGCGGAAATCCTTTAGACCAATATATCTGCCAGCACCCTGAATATATTTTTGCCAACAATCCTGAACAGGCATTATTAGACCCTAATAACAGCGAAATTTTGCGTCTACAACTGCTTTGTGCCATCAGTGAAATGGCTTTTAAGGAGGGAGAAAACTTCGGTGCCTTAAGTTTTGCCGAAATTCAGGGTCACCTTTTTGCCCTTTTGGATGAGGGCTTAATAAGGCATATCGGAAACCGCTATATAGGAATAAGCGGAAAATATCCTGCCGGTGATGTTTCTTTACGCAATGCGGGAAATCAATTTCAAATTCTGGCAGATGACGAATTAGTTGGTTGGGTAGATTCCGGAAGCGTGAAATGGATGACACATCCCAATGCTATTTACCTTCATCAGGGTGAAACCTGGGTAGTAAAAGAACTGAGTATAGAACAGAAAAAAGTGATTTTAGAGCCCGTTCAGGTAAATTATTACACGCAGGCAACACAATTTACTGAAATTGCTTTAAACAATCTGTTGCGTCTGGAAAATGTTACAGGAGGACGTAAACACTTTGGAGAAGTGACAGTTACCAGAACTATAACCGGATTTAAACGCTTGCGGTTTTGGACAATGGAGGTTTTAGACCAAGAGGAACTTGACCTTCCACCCGAAATTATGCAGACCCAGGCATATTGGATTTCCCTTGCAGAAGAAACGGTAGAAAGAATACGCAATCAGGGTTTGTGGAATAACGATAGAAATGATTATGGAACTAAATGGGAAGAAATTTGTGAACAAATCCGCCAGCGCGATAATTATCACTGCCGGAATTGTGGTGCAACTGGGGATTTGGAAGTGCATCATATAATTCCTTTTCGCCGTTTTGAAGACCCCGAAGAGGCAAATGAGCCGGATAATCTTGTGGCTTTATGCCCACGCTGTCACCGTTTGGCAGAAACCAGAGTGCATATTCAAAGCGGATTAGCTGCTTTGGCATATCTGCTTGGTAATTTGGCACCTTTTTTTGTAATGTGCGCTCCTCAGGATTTGGGAGTTCATAGTGAAGATAAATCTCCTCTGGCACTTGGCAATCCTGTAATTGTTATTTACGATAATTTTCCCGGGGGAATAGGTCTTAGCCGAAAATTGTATGAACTGCATAATCAACTTTTGTATGCCGGAATGGATAGAATTAAGGATTGTGCCTGTGAAAATGGCTGTCCTGCCTGTGTGGGTCCTGTAGCGGAAAATGGGATAGGAGCAAAAGAAGAAGCGATGGCTATCCTAAAAGAACTGATAGAAGAAGGAAGAATTGAGAATTAAATCAGGATTTATTAGCACCTTCACAAATTTTTTCCTTATGTTAGCACGAGTCCTTACTGCCAAACGAAATCGTGGGATGTTCATAATTTTTGCTGGGAGTGACGACCCCTGACTTCAATCATTCTCAATTCTCAATTCTTCATTCTATAGCTTTTTCTTGCCTGCGTTTAATTTTGTCTTATTTTATGTATAAAAAGAAAATAATGCCCAGAAAAAAAAGTAAAAGGGGCCAGAGGTGAAAAAAACATTATTAGTCATTGTTCTACTCCTCACGCTTTCATTGTTATTAGCTCTTCCTGCAGAATTTACCCGTGCTGGAAATCCGGAACTTTACAAAGAACTTTCTGCAAAGGCAAAAAACAATTTGAAGCATTTAACTTTGGAGCAAAAACAGCAATACAAAGACCTGCTGAAACAATATCCCGATATTTTGATGAACTATCTGCTTGCTTATGAAAGTGACAGTAATTTGGCAGAAGCAAAACCGGAAGATGTAAAAAGCAATTATGAAATGATTTGTGCGCTGCTGAATAAAAAAGGACTGAAATATCCTGTGGACTTTTTCCTTTCCTATATAGCCAAACAAACCGTTTCTGATGAACCCCTTACGGCTTATCGGAAAATATTATTGCAAGACGGTCTGCAGAATATAATCAATACCACCAATACCGATTTGGAAATGTTTCGTGCCGTAACTCTCTGGTGTGTTTCCAGAATTCAGTTTCAACAGACCTCGGGAAGAGATCAAAGTCCTTTGGATATTGTGCAAAAGTCCTTAATCGGACGCTGTGAAGAAATGCAAATTTTACTTGTTTCCGCCTGCCGAACAATTGGACTTCCTGCCCGTCCTGCATATACACCTTGGTGGGCTCATACGGATAATAATCATGCTTGGACGGAAATTTATTTGGACGGAGAATGGCATTATACCGGAGATATGGATATGGCTTGGTTTCCTGATAATACCTGGTTTAGCGGTCTGGTAGATAAAACGGTGCTGATTTTGGCTGACGGAACTTTAACTACCTGGAAAGATGAGGTTTTAATTAAAGGCAAATATGATGCG
>Ga0208196_1001696_pt1 | contig 22546 bp, 22 predicted proteins | sample AD_JPNNA7_MetaG_FD_184443 | JGI IMG/M metagenome (GOLD analysis project Ga0208196, IMG submission 184443) | Active sludge microbial communities of municipal wastewater-treating anaerobic digesters from Japan - AD_JPNNA7_MetaG (SPAdes) (version 2) | ecosystem: Engineered > Bioreactor > Anaerobic...
GACGGGTCAGATGGCGATCCAAAATCGCGGGAAAGCCCAGACGTTTCATGATTTCGAGCAACAGCACAAAATCGTCAATCCGTTCATTCTTGATGGTCAACTCAGTAGTAGTCATCCTCTGAGTGTACCAGCAAATTCACGATTTCGCTATCGATTTCAGCGAATGAACAGACCGCATATAGGAATTACACGAATAATGAGCCATGTGTCAGAGAATTCGCGCTTTCCGCACGGTTCTTGGGAGTGCCGTAGACATGAGGATGCATGATGAGACAACAACGCCGGACATTTGAGCAGATTGAGGAACAATACCAAATAGAGAAACAATTAGCCGAGAAATTGCGTGACTCGACTCAGCAAGAGAGACAGGAGTTGTATAATTCAGTTTACGATGAGTTATTTAAAAGATTTCCATATCTGCGGGAGTCATCACCACGACAAATTGCGAAAAGAGTCGCTTCTGAGATGCGATACTTGCGCCCGTTCTTAAGGGGAGACATTGACTTTTTAGAAATTGGCGCAGGAAATTGCGCTTTGTCCTTCGAAATCGCCAAATTGGTAAACACAGTCTACGCGATCGATGTTTCTAATAAAATAACTCAAAATTTGACTCCCCCCCTGAACTTCACTTTAATCTTGTCCAATGGATGTATTATACCACTTCCAATGAATAGTATAGCCGTCGTATATAGTAATCAACTTATGGAACATTTGCACCCTGATGATGTTTTGGAGCAACTGAGGAGTGTTTACAAGGTATTGATCCCGGGCGGTGTCTACATTTGTATTACGCCTAATCGACTTAGTGGGCCACATGATATCTCAAAGCACTTCGATACTATTGCTACTGGACTTCACTTAAAGGAATATACAGTCAAAGAATTAAGCCATCTTTTCAAAGAAGTTGGATTTTCTCAAGTAAGAATATTTGTCTTGATTAGGAGAACTCGTTTCTTCCTTCCTATGTTTCCGGTTGAACTTTGTGAGAGATTTCTTAGTGCATTGCCTGACTCTATGAGAAAGCCCATAGCATCGAATCGAATAGTATCAAAGTTGTTGGGGATTAACATGGTTGCAGAAAAATAAATGCTTTCAATGTTTGTTTTACAACAGTATTATTGGTGAATCGGAAGATGTATAAGGAATAGATTTGTGACGAAGATCCTTAAGATTATTCAATCGGCATTTGTTCCTCAATACCAATCATTGAAATCTCGTTTACAGAAGTCTGTAATCTGGCAACGTTTCTTCAAGAATTTGTCAATTAACGTTATCGGTTCGATAGTGTTAATGATTGTTGCTGTGGGCAGAACTGCCGTATTAACCAAATCGCTGACGATAGATGATTATGGACGAGTGATGATTGTCATCAATCTGTTCACGTTCTTAGGGAGTTTTTTGGGATTACGTGTTCGGGATGTTCTATATCGTTTTTATCCCCAGTTTATGCATGAGAAAGATTATGAAGCGCTACGGGCGTTAATATTGCTTTGTTTTTTGATCAATCTTGGCATAGGCCTAGTCTTGGGAGGAGGCATCTATGCTCTTTCCCCCTGGATAGCCGTGAAGTTTTATCACAATGTGGCTCTTATTCCACTCTTTCGTATTTATGCATGGGCCGCGGTTTTTACATTAACATTCCAAGAAATTTGTGAAACTATTCTGAGACTCCATGATAGTTTTGTTTATGTGGTTATTCCTCAAGTCTTTGGGGGGATTGTGACTCTGGGACTTATAAGTGTTTTTCTTTTGTCTAGGCAAACCTATCATCTGGAATCTATTGTACTGGCTTTTGTCGCTGGTAGCTTAACTTGTGTGTTTTTTCCTTTACTTCGCGCTATACAACTCATTACCCCCATTTTTTCCTGCGAGAGCAATTTTTGGTCTTTTGCGGCTCTAAGGACTTATCGGGATCCATTGCTTTCAACTTTGTTTCAGACAAATTTGGTTGGCTATCTTAATGTTGTCGGAGATAGTGGGGGGCTTTTTTTGCTGGGAATTTTTGCTTCCCCAAAGGAAGTAGCTCTCTATGACCTTGCTCGGCAATTAGTAACTCCATTCTCTATTTTACAGAACAATATCCAGATTGCAATTACACCAGAGATAGTATCTTTGTGGGCCAGAAAACAAATTTCTCAGCTTTACAAAATGGTAAAACGCTTTATCGCTGTAACGCTAGGTTTGGGGATGTTGATTGTGTTAGGCGTTGTCATACTGGTGCGCCCTGCAATCTCTATTATTTCGAAACCTGATTACTTAGAAGCTTTGCCGGTTTTTTATATTCTCGTTGTGACAACCTATTTTACTTTTGTGTCGCTGACCTTTTACGCAGTGACGCTATGTATGGACCGTTTGAAACACCGCAATTCAATCGTGGCCATAGGACTCATTTATATTTTCATTGCGGTGGCTACAAATGCTAGCGCCATCAAATTGGCTTGGGCACGATTGGTTGGGGCTTTGACCATTCGTATTTTTAATGATATGACAGTGTATAGGCGTTTACGAAAGATAGCTGAAGAAGAATTGACTGTTTAGGCTTGAGCGTACTGACAATTGTACTCATAACAAGTCTGGCAATGAAACAAATAAGCGCTAAACGCAACTTGAATACATTGGAGGCAAATTGTGCGAATTAAAAATAGTTTGGTTACAATTCTCAAACGTTTACGACCAAATTGGCTTGGGCGGTGGCTGTTTGAAACCCCCCGCCATTATTTGCATGATCTTCTATCCTATCTGAAATATTCTGCGACTATTCCCCGATATAAAGATCAATTAAGATATCAGGGACGGCTTATTGCACGTTATCATGTGATTGAAAAGGCCTTGTCACTTAAATATCCGCGCGCTGGCTTTGGCGCTGAAAAGGTGAAGGATTTGCTTCTTGCGCTCCATGAGTATGAAAAACGGTTTGGTTTTGATCGAATGAGTGTAGTAGCGCTCAACGTCCTATTTGCTTATCACAACTTCAATCTTGAACATGGAGTGGACAATACAACTCTTTATGAAGAACTGTGTGCCCTTCGAGCAAAAGTGCCGTCGTCACTTCTTAATGAAACCAGAGGTGGGGTTAAGTTGATCACCAGACAAGAGATCGAACAAGCGACGACAATGGATTTTGAGCGGTTTGTGAGCTCGCGATATAGCGTGCGGCATTTTGCTGAGAAAGGTGTTGAATTGGAAGTTGTTCGACGCGCTGTATCTATGGCTTTAAAAACACCTTCAGTTTGTAATCGGCAGACCTGCCGGGTTTACGTATTTAGCACCGAGGACGCAAAGAGAAAAATTTTAAGTTATCAGAATGGAAATAGTGGTTTTGGAGAGTTTGCCAGTGTGATTTTGCTCGTGACATCTGAGCTAGGATATTTTACCGGTTATGTAGAACGAAATGAGCCATTTATCGATGGGGGCATGTTTGCAATGTCTCTTGTCTATGCATTACATTCACTTGGTCTAGGTACATGCTGTTTGAATTTGTGCAACAATTATAGTAAAAATCATGCATTGAGAAAAGTTGCCCATATTGGCGATTCGGAAGCGCTGATTATGATGATAGCAGTAGGTCATTTGCCTGCTACTTTGCAGGTCGCTCAATCGCCTCGTAGGGATCTTGAGGAAGTGATGCTGTTAAGGGATGTTATTATGGAGGAGAAATGAACAAAGTCGGAATTTTGACTCTTCATCGCGCTGTTAATAATGGAGCTGTATTGCTTGCTTATTGCGAGCAAAAAATATTACAACAACTGTTACCCAACAGCAAGGTCGAAATAGTAGATTATTCCTCGACAATTACGAGAAAGTATACATTACGGAATTTGATACGTAGGGATTTTCCATTTTTTGATAGAGGCTATTGGATCAAGTGGCATAATTTGTCGCGATTTGTGAAGCAAAACTGTGAGTTATCGTCAGAATCATGCAAAACAGATGATCTGGGGCGCGTACAGCGTTTTATTCAACGACAAGGATATGACACTGTTATCGTGGGCAGTGATATTGTGTGGCAGGTTCGAGAGAAAAGTAGTTTTACTCAATTACCCCCTAATATCTATTTTTTGCCTGAGATTAAAGAAATAAAAAAGATTTCGTTTGCAGCTTCAGCGGACAGATCGCAGTTCTCATTATTAGATAATGCTAATCTACGACAAAGCCTCTTTCGTCTTCTGAATGATTTCCAGTTCATCACTGTACGAGATGAAGCCACAGGAGGTTTTCTAAAGAAACTGGGCTTTCCAGAAACAGGGTTTTATTTTATGCCAGATCCTACAATCCTTTGGGATTTTTCTGAACTCGTTGAACGACCAATGATTTGGAACAATGTGAATAAACCTTTAGCGGGCTTGGCCGGGGGATCACGTGTTATCAGGGCGCGGATTGCAGAATTATTGATCCAAAAGGGTTACCAAGTAGTAGATTTGTTGGGCAATCCGGCGAAGGAACAGTTAACGGTGCCAAGTACCTATACTTTGGCCCAAAGACTGGGTGTTTATTCGCAATTCGATTTGGTTATCACTGATAGATTTCACGAGAGCATTCTAACTATGAAGTTGGGACATGCGCCAGTCATTTGGATGGAGACTGTAGATAGATATACTGAACCCATTAGCAAGGGGCGTGACTTGTTCCAACGGTTGGGAATCAGTGATATGATATGGCGCTATGAGGGAGGCGAAGTTTTATTGAATCTAGATGATTACTTAAATAAATGGCAGCGACTTTCTATAGATGTAAAGGCTCGCTTTGCCGTATTACGGGAGGAAGCACAGACTCAACTTAACCGTATTCAAGAATTGATTGAAGGTTGATTGTGAAAGAAAATATGTAAAGACCGGGATGTGTTCTTGCGCACGTTTTGGGCGCTTGAACGCTACGCTTGTTTTTTATTCTTTGCATTGAAAATCATGATGGCGACTCTTTTCAAAAGATACAGGAACTGATAGTGTAGCGAAACAGAGGCAATAATAAAAATGCTGTTGCGAGGATGCGTAAAGTCATTCAGGTTATCCAATCAAGTATACCAGATAGGACTACTTATCGCGGTTATTCCTATTTTCTTGGCCGTGAATTCTGCGTCTATTTGGCGTGCATGGTTAATTAACCGGGCCAGTGTTGGGGGCATTTCTGCATTGGTCGGTAAGAGGGCTCCCTCTTTGCCCTCTTCACTGCTGACTTCACTTGAGCAGGGAAGATACGACGAGCAATCGTTGCGGTGGCTAGTTGTCCATCAAACTGCGCGTGGAGAGTTCTCTGACGTCCACCGCGCGCTGCAATGGTACGCGACCGAAGCTACACCGCAACAAATAGCGCAGATGGAACGTTGGATTACGAGCTGGTCTTTGCAATTGGCAAATCAGGATGAGCGGGCGCAAGCAGAACAAATGATGCACTTACTTTCAGCTTTTGGCGACGAGGCAAAAGTGTATGTGGGACTTGGTCAGCTTTACCAAGCTCTGGGAGACACAGCAGAAGCAGAACGTTTTTTGCGGGAGGCCTTGGTATTGACGCCCACTGCATCTGGATTTATGGAATTGGGGGCGTTATATGCGGAGGAGGGAATGCTTCTTATGCAGACAGATTATCAGACAGCAATGCATTTACTTGACCAGGCTGGTCAAGCCTTCGAATCTGCAGCACGTCTCGATGATTCTGTATCCGTAGAGGCGCATTACCGGCTGGGTGATATCTATTGGAAACTTGGGCAGCGCCAGGACGCTGTGCGAGTCTACCGGCAAGCCGCCGAGGCCGGCGGTGCGGGACATTTTGCTTTCTTGTCGTGGTATTACCTTGGTCAGATTTATGCCGTCTGGTGGGACGGCGGACTTGACTATGATTTAGCGCGCAGCTATTTTGGACAGGCTTTGAACATCGCTGCGACCGGACGCGAGAAAGCTACGAGCCTGTCTGGGATCGCGGCAGCCTACGCGGCGCAAGGCCAAAAATCGGAAGCGCTTGCCGCGTATCGGCGCGCGCTCAAAAGCGATCCAACCTACGAACCGGCGCAACGAGCGATAGATAATCTGGAGAGTGAATAGTGAAGATCCGGGTGGCGACCTTGGTTTGGCGCGATGGTTATGGCGGCGCCGAGCGTTCAGTGCGTGATCTTGCTGTAGCTCTTGACCGCGACCAGTTCGATATGCGATTCTATTACTTGGCCGAGTCGCCGACCGCGACGTTTGCCGAAGAGATCGCTTCATTGGGATATGTCGTGCAAACATTAAATTGGCATAGTGGGTTGAGTTGGGCAGGGCGTCGGCGTTTGTTGCGGGAACTGTGTCAGTTTGATCCTATGATTGTGCATGATCACAATATCCCTCCACTCACAAGGCCGTTGGTGAAACTTGTATGTCAATGTCCGATTTTGTACAGCGAGCATGGCATAGCTATGCGTCATGCAGCAGGGCAAGACACCTGGCGGCGTTTTGTTACACGCTTCGATTTACTCTTCTGTGACCGCATCTTGGCAAATTCGTATGCCAGCCGCAAAGCGGTAGAGCACGCCTATGGAATCTCAGAGTCAAAAATCCAGGTCGTGTACTTGGGGATCGATTTGCAGCGCTTTGCGCCCGCAAGTGACTTAACAACAAATGGACGCCGACATCGCGTAGGATTTGTTGGACGAATACTGAACAAACATAAAGGTACAGATTACTTACCTTATGTCGCACAAATACTTTGCAAAAAAGGTTACAAGGACATTGAATTTGTCATTGTAGGAGACGGACCTGATCGCCTGGTAGTAGAGTCGCTGTGCAAGCAAACGGGCACTGATCATTTGTTTACATTTCTTGGATTTCACCCAGATGTCCAATCTTTGCTCGGCACTTTTGACATATTGTTAATACCGTCGCGTTTTGAGTCTTTTGGGCTGTCTGCGTTGGAGGCCGTGGCTATGGGCGTAAGAGTAGTTGCGTTTGACGTAGGTGGGTTACGTGAGGCGGTAGGAGAATGTGATGCTGCATGCTTGGTGCCGCCCGGCAACGTCGAAGCTATGGCGCAAGCCATCGCCGACATTCTGGATTCGCCACGCACCCGATCACGAAGCGCCCGGGCGTATGTCGAGGCGCATTTCTCAAATCAACGTATGGCTTCAGATTTACAACGGGTTTACCGAGAATATGCTTCCAAGTAACGTTTCAGGGCGCACATCACACTCTTTTGGGGTTCTGGTTATTCTGCTGTTGCTGTCGGTATTGCTGGTCGCAGCGTTTGTCCTGATTTCCGTACCAGAGGAGATGCTCACTCTTCTTGCGGGGGGCATACTGGGTTTTGTGGTTTGCCTGGTGCTAGGCGGCAAAAGTATTCTGGGCATAATAGAAGCGGTTTTTATTATTGGTTATTTCCAGGGCGCGATTGAGTTGTTTGTCACTCTGCCGATTAGCCTGGGGATTCTCAAGTATGCCTTGTTATTAGGTGGTGGGGTCTTTTGGCTCTTGAGATTAATGATTTCAAAGCGCTTGAGGATAAGCCGGCGCGTGCTGGCCTTTGCGGGGCTATGTCTGCTGTTTTATGTGTTGTTTGCTCGGATGATGGTACCCGCGTGGAGGAAGGGAGAGGTTGACATCGAACTGCTCACTGAAATGATCAGTTTGTGGGCGGTGTTTAACATTCCCCTGGCGCTTTTAGTCTACTTTGACCTCAAAGAAATAACGCCTGTCTATGATTTTCTGCGGACAGTGGTCTGGCTGGGCATATTTGCGGCAGCGGTAGGTCTGGGGCAGTATCTGATTGGTCCGAACCGTTTGCAGGCGTTAGGGATTGACGTGTATAATATGCGGTTCGCTCTCCTGCAGTCGGATGAGGTTTCGGAGTTTCGTGTGTTTTCAACGTTTCAAAGCCATTACGAATTTGCTTCGTTTATGGTGTTGAGCATCTTGGCCAAGCTGGTTTTACAATTTCGCGCCCATCGCCGGCCCGGAATGTCGTCATTGATAACATTTTTTTTGTTGTTGGGGGGACTGTTGGTTACTTTCAACATCACCTTGTGGTTGACATTGGCGGCTTCAGTCGGCGTGATGCTGCTAGGAATGTGGGGAAAGGGGATGCGGGTCCTTCTCTCCAAAAAAGCGTGGCGACTGGCGTTTGCAACGTTAATCTTAGGCTTATTGGCCCTCATCGTGATACCCCCGTTTCGTGATCGTGTGGTGGGAATTTTTGCTTTTGAGAAGGGAGCCGTAGGGACGGCAGGAAGATCGCTTTACTGGAGAACTGAAATACTTAAGAACAATCTGGGTTTGATCAAGGAGTTTCCGGGTGGTCTGGGGCCAACAGCTAAGTCGGCAATATCACTGCTTCAGGCGCGACGCGGATGGTTTGCTACAACGAGCGACGTCTTCTTCGCGTGGTTATCCTTAGTAGGAGGGATACCGCTCTTTCTTTCCTATCTGTTGCTTTGGATCGTGCCATTGAGTGTTTCTTTTAGGTGTCGAGGCCGCATACCGACAACGGATCGCCCTCTGTTTTGGGCTATATGGGCGCTGTTGTTCGTAGGGGTAGTGTTGGGCGGTGTATCCAATGCAGCTTTGTTGAATGGTACTCCAACAAACCTTTTGACCTGGGCCAGTTTGGGTGTACTGCTTAAAGTTGTGGATCAATTTTCTAAGCAAACCCAACAACGGTCATACAATGGCGAAAGCCAGATGTATTAACTTGCTATGCGAATTCTTTTAACCAACTATCGCTACTTTGTTTCTGGCGGCCCGGAACGCTATATGTTCAATGTGACTGAAGCATTGACAAGGCGCGGTCATGAGATCATACCTTTTTCCATACACTATACGCGCAACCAATCTACTCCCTACGCGCGTTACTTTGTGGAGCCTTTAGGGAGTAGGGATGAGGTGCTGTTTCACGAACAGCGGATGACGTTCAAAACGTCCTGGCGCACCCTGACGCGGCTTTTTTATGCGCCGGACGTAGAACACGCAGTGACTAGGCTCGTAGAAGACACGCGACCACAGGTCGCTTACGTCTTGCATTACCTGCGTAAACTTTCGCCGTCACTGTTGGTAGGCTTGAAAAAGGCCGGTTTGCCTATCGTTGTGCGCCTTTCCGATTATGCTATGCTGTGCCCGCAGGCGCATTGTCTACGGAATGGCATTCCTTGTACGCTTTGTGTGAAAGGCGACCTTTGGCCCAGCGTGCGTTATCGTTGTGTACAGAATAATCTGGTGGTTTCGACGCTGAACGCGCTCGCGACATGGTTTCATCGTTTTCGCCATTATTTTGATTTGATTGATATGTTTATTACTACGAATCGCTTCATGTACAATATGATGAAACAAGCAGGATTTCTGGACAAACGCCTATGTTGTGTACCAACTTTTGTGGATTATGAGATGTTTCATCCTTCTACAGACTTTGTTAAGAAACAGTATATCATCTATACTGGTAGACTGGAGCGCACCAAGGGAGTGCATGTGTTAATTGAAGCTGTGGGTATCCTCAGCCAAAAGCGCCCCGACCTGAATTTTCAGTTGCATATTGCAGGGAACGGGAATCAGGGGTATATTACACAGTTAATGCAGATGACACGGACATTGCAAATATCCAACGTTGTACAGTTTTTGGGGAACCTGGAAGCCGAAACACTGCGTCAGGTTTTGAGCGACGCCTATTTATCGGTCATTCCCTCACTTTGGTATGAGAATCTCCCCAATACACTCCTGGAAAGCTATGCCTGCGGCACACCGGTATTGGCCTCTGATTTGGGGGCGCTCTCCTCCAGTGTACTGGAGGGTGAAACGGGATATTTATTTCCACCCGGAGATCCACAGGGGCTTGCCGAGCGTTTGGCATATTGCCTGGACCATTCTGATCAAGTCGCACAGATGGCGCGTAAAGCTAGGCAAACAGCGCTGGACATTTATGGTTCAGAGAAGCATATAGAACAGTTGATGGGGATATTTGAAGAATTGGCGAAGGAACACTGAGAGCCGATAAAATTTTCCTGGCCATTATATTTCATCTGGAGGTAAATATACGTGATTGACGGTGTTAGGGTTAAACGACTGAACGTTATCTGCGACGAACGGGGACGTTTGATGGAAATGATCCGATGTGATGATCCGGAATTTTTCACCAGGTTTGGACAGGTCTATATGACTACAGCCTACCCGGATGTAGTCAAGGGTTGGCACTATCATCTCAAACAAGATGATTATTTCGCCGTTGTTAAGGGTATGATCAAGCTGGTGCTCTATGACCGCCGGTCCAAGTCGCCAACTTATGGTGAAATCCAGCAATTTTTCCTTGGTGAACATAATCCTTTGTTAGTGCGTATTCCTTGCGAAGTGGCTCATGGTTTTAAGGGTATTGGAAGGGAAGAAGCCATCATTGTTAATTTAGTTACAGAACCTTATAACTACCAGGCACCAGATGAATATCGTATTGACCCTCACAGCGGCGAAATTCCATACGATTGGACACGAAAGGACGGTTAAATTATGCGCATTTTGATTACAGGCGCGCGGGGTATGTTGGGTACGGATCTGTGTCAGATCTTACAGCAAAAAGGCCACACCATCAAGGCCACAGATATCGAGGACATGGATGTACGTGATTATGAATTGGTGCGCAATACGGCAGTAGATTTTTGCCCGGATTTTGTGCTGCACCTGGCGGCTTTGACTGACGTAGATGGTTGTGAACGCCAGCCTGAGGAAGCCTTCCGTACAAATAGCATAGGGACACAGAATGTTGCGCTAGCTTGTCAGACTACAGGCGCCGTCATGCTCTACGTGAGCACTATCAGTATTTTTGACGGCAGCAAGTGTGAGCCTTATACGGAATTCGATACACCCAATCCACAAAGTTGGTATAGTCGCTCCAAGTATCAGGGTGAATTGCTTGTTGAAAAACTACTCACCCGTTATTACATCGTGCGCGCCGGTTGGATGTTTGGTGGCGGCCCGGAGGACAAAAAATTCGTCGCCAAAATTATGGAATTGTCAGCCGAACGCTCGTCGCTCACTGTAGTCGGGGACAAATTTGGCTCTCCTACCTACACACGGGATATTTCGTCAGGCATCGAACGACTCTTGCATACCGGAATTTATGGAACTTATCACATGGTCAATAGCGGCGATTGTTGTAGTCGCTATGAATTCGCTAAAACGATCTTGGAATATGCTGGAAACACACACTGCCAGATTACCCCCGTTAACTCTGCCCAGTTTCCACTGCCGGCGCCGCGTCCACGCATGGAAGGAGCGCGTAACTTGAATCTGGAGCTTAGACATTGGGAGTGGATGCGGCCCTGGCGCGAAGCACTCAAAGAATACGTACAACAGACATTGCTAGGCAAGGTGTAGTTGCATGGATTCCAAAGAGGAGACAACAAAACGCAGCTTGCGTATTGCCTTCATCGGTATGAAAGGATTGCCGCCTGACTTACCTGGAGCCGGCGGCGGCGAACGTGAGACCGACGCTAAGGCGAGGCGTTTGGCGCAGCGCGGGCACGACATTACCGTGTATTGTCGGCGGAATTTTGTACGTCATCCGCCATCGCCTTATCATGGCATTCGGTTAGTATCGTTGCCTTCGCTGCGGCGCGCCGGCTTAGAAATGTTATCCCATACTCCATTGGCCACATTGCACGCTGTTACTACAAATGTGGCCGACATCATCAGTTATCATGGTATGGGTAATGCGCTTTTCTTACCCCTGGCCAAGCTAGGAGGCAAGAAAACAGTCATCTACATGGATGGTATAGATTGGGAGCGTCCCAAATGGGGCCGCATGGCGCGATTCTTTCTGAAACTGGGGGCATCTATGGCATTTCGTTGGGGGGATGCCATTTATGTGGATAACCAAGTTTCCCAGCAACAATTCGCGCAGTTATTTGGTAAAGCCCCCCAGGTGATCACACTTGCCGCCGATGTTTGGGAATATCCCGGCGACAGCGCCCTGCAGGATTTGGGTCTGGAAAAGGATAATTACATCCTCTTTGTGGGAATGTTACGGCCTGACAAGGGAGTGCATTTTCTGGTAGAGGCGTATACAAAATTAAAAACGAATGTTCCATTGGTGATCGTCGGCGATAACCCCGATGACCCTGATTATGTAAAAAGCCTTAAAGCCAAAGGCAATGAACACGTAAAATATGTAGGATATCAATACGGTATGGCAGCGCGGCAATTGTTTGCCAATTGTCTGATATACGTGCAACCGTCCGTTATGGAAGGCAACTCCCCTGCCCTTATGAGTGCGATGGCATGCGGCCGTTGTGTGGTTGTCAATGGCATAGAGCAAAATCTAGAAACGATCGGCGATGCTGGGGTGGCTTGTACACCGGGAAACGTCAACGAACTGGCAGGCTTGTTGGACGGTCTGCTCATAGATCGAGAGCGCATTGGTGAGTTAGGACGCAAGGCGCGCGAACGTATAGAGCGCGTGTATAATTGGGAGACTGTAGTCGACCAGCTAGAATCTCTTTACTATGCCTTGCTGACAGGGCAGAGTTGAGTTGTGATGTTACGACAATTTAGCACCAAACGCATTATTGGCTTCTTTCTGCTCGATTGGCTCGGCACCTTAGCGATGCTCTATCTGGCCGTGCTGCTGCGCGCCAGAGTCGGCTACTTGCCACCCTGGTTGCTCACCTTGATTCAACGCTTGGAGATTCCCGAGGGTGGTCACTGGGTAGATTGGACGACCATTAGTCCTGGTGAGATTATGTCCCCGTACGTCTTTATCCTCGTAGCACTGATCTGGCCGTTCTTCCTGCTTTTGTTCTCGGTGTACGATGGGCAACGCCAGCAAACGCTTAAGGCTGAACTGCTCAACGTGTTTTTGGTGATTTGCGTCTCGACGATGACATTCGCGGGAGGGTTGTACTTCACTTATCGTGAGACTCCGCGGGTTATGGTGCCGATATTCTTCGTTCTCGATGTGGCACTTCTACTTGGAAGTCGGGTCGTTTGGTGGACCTATAGGCGTATCCAAACTGGCCGACGCGCTGGGGATCGTCGCCCCGTCATCGTCGTCGGCGCCGGCGAGGTGGGCCGCCGGGCGGTGGAACAACTGCGAGAATATGCCTGGGCGGACCTAGAAATCATCGGTTACGTGGACGACGATATTGAAAAACAGGGACAACGCTTTGCTGCTTTGCCGGTGTTGGGTCCATTGGAACAGCTCCCGTATATCGTTAAGGCACACCATATTCAAGATGCGGTCGTAGCGTTGCCATTGCGGGCGCATGAACAGCTTGTCAAGACATGCCGGATGTTGCAAGCAATGTCGGTCCATGTCCACGTTATTCCCGATTTGTTTGCGCTCTCTTTCCCCAGCGCGGCTCTGGAAGGTTTTGGCGGTATTCCCGTTATTGATCTGGGACAACCTGGTATCCACGGTTGGCAACGGTTTTCTAAACGGGCGTTCGATGCACTCGCTGCATCTATTGGCTTGTTGTTTCTCTCCCCGCTGTTGGGCATTGTTGCTATTCTTATTAAGCTCGATTCACCCGGCCCAGTTTTCTATAAACAGAAGCGCATAGGCGAAAATGGACAGCCCTTCGGGATGATCAAGTTCCGTTCTATGTGCGCTAATGCAGATCCCGAAGTCCATAAGGCCTATGTGCAGCGTTTGATCAAGGAAAACACTAACGTGGAAGACATCCATCAGAGTGGGCAAGCGAGTCTCAAGATGGAACATGATCCCCGCATCACGCGGGTCGGGCGGATCATTCGCAAACTCAGCATTGATGAATTGCCACAGCTCCTCAATGTGTTACATGGGGAGATGAGCCTGGTTGGCCCGCGTCCCCCTTTGCCTTACGAGGTAGAGCTTTACGAAGAATGGCATAAACACCGCCTGGATGTGCCCCCCGGTATAACCGGCTGGTGGCAGGTGAAGGGCCGCAATCGCGTTTCCTTTGACGAAATGATGCGGATGGATTTGTATTATGTTGAGCATAGATCGTTTTGGATGGATTTGAAAATCCTGTTGCTTACTCCTCGGGCGGCATTATCCGGCAGAGGGGCAGGATAAGTCGGTGTACACCGGAACTGGGCGAGGGTCGTTTGTATCAGGCTTTCTAAGTCAAATCCGTAAAGAAAAGAAAGGAGGGCGCTATGTTACAAGTGGGTATCGTTGGTTGCGGCTATTGGGGGCCTAAGCTGGCCCGGAATTTTCACGAATTGCCGGAGACAGAATTGGCCTGGCTCTGTGACTTTCGGCAAGATCGCATGGATCACCTCAAGAGTCTCTATCCACAGGTGCAAACTACGCGCGATTATGGTGAATTATTAGCTTCGGATGTGGATGCAGTGGTCATCGCCACTCCTGTTCATACACATCACCCCCTGGCGTTGGCGGCGTTGCGCGCCGGCAAACATGTGCTGATCGAAAAGCCCCTGGCAAGCAATGTGTTAGCGGCAGAGGAAATTGTCGCCGAGGGTGAGCGTGTCAGGCGCGTGGTTATGGTAGGGCACACCTTTGAGTATAACCCGGCGGTGGAAACTATGCGGGAACTTATCGCCGGCGGTGAGTTAGGTGAAGTTTATTACGTCAACGCTACTCGCGTTAACCTGGGACTCTTCCAGCCCGATATCAATGTCATGTGGGACCTGGCCCCTCACGATATCTCCCTCCTCATGTTTGTTCTAGGTGTAGCACCCCTCGAGGTTAGTGCGCGGGGCGCAGCGTATGTGCGCCCACAAAGCGGGTTGCACGAAGTCGTCTATCTCACCTTGCACTTCCCCAAAAACGTGATCGCGGATATCCGCGTGAGTTGGCTTGATCCATGTAAGATTCGCCGTTGCACTGTCGTAGGTAGCAAGAAAATGCTGGTTTACGACGATATTGCCAACGACAAAATTCTCCTTTATGATAAAGGAGTGGATACACCGCCCTATTCGGATACGTTGGAAGAGTTCCATCTTTCCTATCGCACGGGCGAGGGTGTGCCCTATCCGGTGCCGTGGGCTGAACCGCTCAAGGGCGAGTGCCGGCACTTTGCGGAGTGCATCGCCACCGGGCGACAACCACGCAGCGATGGCCTGGATGGGTTGCGGGTGGTGAAGGTACTGGATACGGCGCAGCGTTCGCTGGTCAACGGGGGCGCACGGGAGGCGCTGACATGGTGAGTGGTGATTTCGTGCGTGTTGCACCCGATGTCAAGTTGGGCAGGGATATCAAAATTTATGCTTTTGTCAATCTCTACGGTTGTGAGATCGGCGACGAGAGCAAAATCGGCACTTTCGTCGAAATTCAAAAGGGTGTCAAGATTGGCAGCCGGGTTAAAATCTCCAGCCATACTTTTATCTGTGAGGGTGTGACTATCGAAGACGAGGTTTTCATCGGACATGGTGTGATGTTCACTAACGACAAGTATCCGCGCTCGACCTCGGATGATGGCAAGCTGCAGACCGAAGCGGACTGGCAGTGCATTCCGACCTTGATCAAGCGTGGCGCCTCCATTGGCAGCAATGTTACTGTTTTGTGCGGCGTCACTGTGGGCGAAAAAGCTATCGTTGGCGCGGGCAGCGTTGTAACCCGCGATGTGCCACCCGGGGCTGTAGCGGCCGGTGTGCCCGCCCGGATTATTCGGTATCTGGAAAATTATTCTCAATCTCAATCTGAACAGGAGTAAAACACTATGATGAATATTCCCTTGGTTGACCTGAAAGCTCAATACCAACCTCTCAAGCAAGACATCCTGTTGCGCATTGAAGCGATCCTGGACAGCATGTATCTCTTCTTGGGACCTAACGTCCAGGCGTTGGAAAAGGAATTTGCCGCCTACAGCGAAGTTGGGCATGCCATCGGTGTTTCCGAAGGTACTACGGCGTTGCATCTTGCACTGCGTGCTTGCGGCGTGCAGGCCGGTGACGAGGTGATCACTGTCTCTCATACTTTCATCGCTACAGCGGAGGCGATCGTGCTTGCGGGCGCGACACCAGTGTTTGTAGATATTGATCCCCAAACCTACAATATGGACGTGACACAAGTTGAGGCACATATTACCTCGCGTACCCGTGCCATTATCCCCGTTCATCTCTATGGACAGCCGGCCGACATGGACCCCCTTATGGACATTGCCCGACGACATGATCTCTACGTTATCGAAGATGCCTGCCAGGCCCATGGCGCGCGCTACAAAGGGCGGCGCGTCGGTGGATTGGGGCACTTGGCTGCATATAGCTTCTACTTCTCTAAGAACCTGGGCGCCTATGGGGAAGGGGGCATGGTCACCACGAACGATGGCGAACTGGCCCAGCGGGTGCGCTTATTGCGCGATCACGGCTCGCCTAAACGTTACCATCACGATATGATTGGGATGAATGGTCGTCTGGATGAGATTCAAGCGGCGGTGCTCCGTGCTAAACTGCCCTATTTGGAGGATTGGAACGCCCAACGGCGCATCAATGCAGCGCACTATACCGAGTTGCTTGCAGCACTGCCGCAAGTGCAAACACCCTTTGTGCCCGGTTATGCGGAGCCGGTCTTCCATCTCTACGTGGCACGGGTGTCGGAACGAGATGCATTACTGACACATCTTAAAGAACAAGGGGTAGGGGCGGGTATCCATTACCCGATTCCGTGTCACCTCCAACCGGCTTTCGCCGATCTGGGTTATAAGCTGGGTGATTTGCCTGTGACTGAGCAAGTAGCCGGCGAAGTTATCTCACTGCCTATGTACGCTGAGTTGACGGCCGAACAGCGAGAATATGTGGTCGCGGCTATAAAAACCTTCTACCAACGCGGCGTCTAAGGTCTCAGTTTGATTGGGGTCACGGTATGCGTACTGTGGCCCCAAAACAGGTTCGTAATGTTTCCCGAGATCCTTAACTTTTTACTGAATTGTACCTGTCCCGCTGATTCAACAGAGTGGGAAGCACTGGTGGTCTGGGCTTGTCGTCATGAGTTCGGCCCCTTAATCCACCATCATCTAGAGAGTCGGGTTAAAGATTGTGTTCCGCCTCCTGCTGTAAACATTCGTTTGCAATGCACCCGATATGTCGCACAGGCAGTGTCTCTGGTGCGAGAACAGGTCTGGGTTGAACTCCTGAAAGCGCTCGAGACTGCCGATATCCATGTTCTGCTGCTCAAAGGGGCTGCATTGGCGTATACCGTCTATCCTGACCCTGTGCTGCGTCCCATGGGGGATATCGATCTGCTGCTCGACCGCCGTGATTTATCTCAGGCCAGCGCTGTTTTAAGAGGGTTGGGATTCTACCCTCGGCCGGAACCTCAACAGCGTATCAATCCTTTCAATAAGAACTGGACCGGAGAGTTATCGTTTTGTCGGGAACATCAGGGCATGGTGATGTCCGTAGATCTGCACTGGGAGCTTTTTACCATTGAATGGTTGCGCCGTATTATGAAAGTGGATGTCAAAGCTATGTGGGAACATGCCATCCCCGTTCAACTGGGTCAGATTATTGCTCACACCCTCCTCTATGAGGATATGCTTGTTCATGTCTGTCTTCATATCTCTTTGCATGGTTTTACTCACCTGCGTGGCTATGTGGATATCTTACAATTGCTTGAATATGGCGATCTGGATTGGACGCTTTTTCTCCAACGGGCGCAGGAGAGTGGCTTGCGCGTGGCTTGTTATTTCCCTCTATGGTGGCTCGCCCAATATCGCACAGACGTGGTGCCACAGAGAGTTTTGACGGCTCTACATCCCGACCCTTTACGGGCGATGTTAGGAAAATGGCTGGTGAAACGAGGCGCCCAACGTGAACCGGATGCCAGCCACACCTGGAATCATGGAGTCCAGATTCTACTAGTGGACCGCCTCATGGACTATAGGCAGCTCCTTGCGTGGCTTTTGTTCCCCGGTCGAGCATGGTTGCAAGAAAGATATCAATTGCAGACCCCGTGGCAATCGTGGATGTGGTCACTGCTACACCCATTCATTGTGATATGGGAAGGGGGACGCAGTCTATGGACTTTGCTCAAGCAATGGATATTTCACCAACATTGAAAGGTAAAGATAGTTGCTACAATCCATTTGGACTAAATTGAGATCCTGGTCAGCTTGGATGGCCGATCGTGAGCTCTTCCCATTATCTTTGGGTGTTGCCTTGGCGACCTTCACTACACATTGGGCGGTGTGGGGGTTGGGGCTTATGGGTGTTTTGTGGCTACTGCGTTGGCTAGGACGCGGGCGCTTGACAGTATGCACGCCTGTGGATTGGCCGGTATATTTGCTATTGCTGATGATTCCAGTTACTTTCTATGCCACTGCAGATCGCTTGTCTACTTTTGCGGCCATCAGTCGGTTGTTGGCCGGGCTGGCGTTGGTGTATGGAATGGCGAATTGGGCGAAAAGTAGCGCGCATGTGACACTCATGGCTTTCGGGTTAGTATGGGTAGGCTTGGGGTTAGCTCTCATTGCCCCGGTAAGTGTCGGTTGGTTTTCCAACGTCAAGTTATTTGTGATTCCTGCACGTGTGTATAGCCTTTTCCCCACTTTAACGAGCAACACGATTCATCCGAACATGATGGCCGGTGTACTGGTGATGCTGCTTCCGTTTCCATTGGTTCTTTTACTTCTGGATCTATCGGATAGCTTACCTTCTGTCGTTGGCACAGTGCCGGGCATCGTGGCAAGGATGTTGGATAGACACTGGTTCCGCCGCCTGAGCTGCGGCGTGGCAATACTGTTGATGTTGACCGTGCTGGTGCTTACCAAATCGCGAGGCGGTTGGATTGCTGGTGGTGTGGCATTGTTTCTTATCCTAGTTCATCGTCGTTGGCGTTACTTCTTATGGCTAATCCCTATAGTGCTGGTAGGAATGAGTGTGTTTATCTGGCATGGCGATTTGCCTATGTTGTTGGATAGGATTAGCTCCAGTGGTGCTATTTCTGGTTGGGAAGTGCGCGTAGAGATCTGGAATCGAGCACTCTATATGATCCAGGATTTTCCCTTTACGGGCATTGGGGCCGGTACCTTTGATACAGTCGCTAATGTCCTTTATCCTTTTTTTCTAGCTGGCTCAAATGCTCAAGTTGGTCATGCGCACAATTTATTGCTTCAGATTGCAGTGGATCTGGGGCTGCCGGGATTGATTGCGTGTCTGTCAATTTTGATCATTGCATCTTGTGGCGCGCTGGATAGTGTTCAATTCTACCGACGTGCAGACAACAAGGCGTTAGAGACGTTGGCGTGGGCGGGAATAGCAAGTCTGACTGGGATGTTGGTACATGGGACGTTGGATGCTACCACCTGGATTATCGGGCGAGGAGCGTTTGCCCCTTTTGCCGTAATTGGCATGCTGATGGCATTGATGGGTCGGCCAGAAGTCGAATAGCGCAGAGTAAACCAACGGTTGATCAGATACCCGAATTTGTTATTCCCATATACTTAACTCATCTTAAACGTGCTTTCGATTTTATCCTCAGCGTCTTAGCGCTGTTTCTGCTATCACCTTGCTGGGTTTGTTGACCTTGCTCGTGCGTCTCCAGCTCGGCGTCCCGGTGCTCTTCTGTCAGTAGCGCCCCGGCCTGCATGGCCGGCCCTTCACGCTCTACCAATTCCGCGCGATGACCGCCGCCCGCGACGCCGAGGGGAACTTGCTCCCCGATGCGGAGCGCTTGATGCCCTGCGGACGCTTTTTGCGCAGCGGCAGTCTGATGGGCGCCATGCCCCCCTTTCCCCCCGCCAAGCCTTCTGGCGGCAGTTCACCTATCCCTTGCAAGTCCTCGCGCGTGGCACCGCCGCATTTCTACACACCGTAATTCGCGATTCGTAATTCGCTGTTCACCATTTACTCGTAGTTGGTTTGCCCTAGGGCGTGTGCTATAATGGAGATGTAAATTTTGCATAGTGACGAAGCTTGCATTTCGCTGAAGTAAGCCAGCCCTAAGGAGGTGTTATGTCATCGACAATTGCTCTTGAAATACCGCGTGATGTACTTCATACCACGCGGATGCGTCCAGAAGAACTCAAATGCGAACTTGCCCTGTCGCTCTTCCAGCAGGGAAAGCTCTCTTTTGGCAAAGCGCGCGAAATGGTTGGCATGACCGTGTGGGCTTTTCAACAACTGCTGGGGAGTCGCGGGATTCCGGTACATTATGACCTGATCGACTATGAAGATGATCTGGTAACTTTACAGGAGCTTGGTCGTTTATGATCGTCGTGAGCAATGCCTCGCCGTTGATCAACCTGGCGCGGATTGGTCAGTTGGAGTTGTTGCGCGAGTTATACGATGAGATTCACATTCCTGATGCTGTGTGGCAGGAAGTCGTCGTTGACGGTGCCGGCTTACCCGGTGCGGAGTCGGTTGCAAACGCTGTATGGATCAAGAGACATAGCGTGACAAACTCGACATTGGTGCGCGCTTTGCGGCAGGATCTGGATGCTGGAGAATCCGAAGCGATTGCCTTGGCGCTAGAATTGGAAGCCGAGTTGTTGTTAATGGATGAGAGTTTAGGCCGCGAAACAGCACGACATCTAGGGCTGCGCTTCATCGGAATCGTCGGTGTGCTCACTGAGGCGAAACATTCAGGTCGTATCAACGCCATCAAACCGTATCTGGACACTTTACGCGAGGCGGCTGGTTTCCGTGTGCACCAAGCGCTCTATGTGCGGGTTTTGCAGGATGCGGGTGAGTCTTAAGTGGGTTACGTTTCCAATCTGCATAGGCTACGTCTGTGAGGAGCTATATTGCGCGGCCTGTTCCCCAAGCCGGCGCTGGCTGCACCTTTGCTACGACCTTTCCCCCCGCCAGGCCTTCTGGCGCCAATTCACCTACCCCTTCCAAGTCCTCGCGCGTGGCACAGGGGCATTGCTACGCACCATAATTCGCCATTTGTAATTCGCCGTCTGCCCTCTCTATCTCCCCCCATTCTCGGTTTGCTGTGCTTGCCAGAGTAACAATCGGGTATTACAATGATGATACAAAGACTGCACAGTAGCAGCCTATAAGATGTCAGCAAACAGTCTGTGAGGTTAACAATGGTCTCTAAGTATGTAGCTGGTGCGTCGCGTGAAGAAAAGATGCGTTTGCCGGTTACGTCGTACCAGGATGAAGACGGCTGGTACGTGGTAGAGTGTCCGGTCATACCAGGGTGCATAAGCCAAGGAAAAACCCAAGCGGAAGCATTGCAGAATATTCAGGAAGCGATCCAACTATGCCTGGAGGTGCGTCAGGAGCAAGGCTTGCCGCTGGTCATCGAGAGTCTGGAAATCGAGGTTCCGGTCTGTGCCTAAGCTTCCGCGCATTTCCGGGCGCGAAGCGATCTGTGCTTTTCAAAAGGCTGGCTGGGATGTTGCGCGACAGCGGGGCAGCCACGCCGTGCTCATCAAAAGCGGTTCGATTTACACGCTTTCGGTACCCCTGCATCCGGTTTTGGGGCCGGGGCTGTTGCGTGATTTGCTTCGTAAGGCTGACTTAGCGATTGAAGAATTCATCGATTTGCTTTAAGTGATGTGAAGCTCCCCCATGGTTGAGTTCCCTCCGAAACCAGCGGCGGCCTACACGCAGCTCGCCAAAACGACACTCCAACTGGCGCACGTCTCCAAACTGCTCCGGCTATTCCACCAGACCAATTTGCCGCTGATTCTCCTGAAAGGCATTGCGCTGGTCGAGCGGGTCTATCCGGCGGCGGAACAGCGCCCGATGCAAGATATTTGACGTGTTGGTGCGCCGGGCAGATTTTGAGCCTATCGCAGCTTTGTTGCAAACACAACTGGTCCGTCCTGGCCGCCCGCGCCTGCGCCTGGCGGGTCAGCGTGGCGGTGTGGGCGGCGTTGCGCGTGGCGCGGGAGAGAGGGAGAGCTGATTCCTGAGTCGGCATTGGAGGCGCTACGCGTTCCCCACTGGCGACAGCGGTTGTTGCTTCCCTTTATCCAACGCGCGGCGCAGGGAGAGGCGGCGTTGGTCTGCGGGACGATGCGCTTTCTGGGTGTACTGCTCGTAGATCGCCTGTGCGATCTGCCTGGTGTGGTGTTGCGTGGGTTGTTCCCCGGTCGGCGGTGGCTGCAACTGCGCTATGACTTTTCCCCCCGCCAAGCCCGCTGGCGGCAATTTACCTATCCCCTGCAAGTCTCAGGACGCGGCGCCGGCGCGCTCCTGCAACTTGCCATTCGCCACTCGTAATGGCTCTCTGGAACGTGGCGTGGTGATTGAACAAGGGCTTTTGTTTTTGCTACGAATGACATGGATTTTGTATACTGCGTGTCAATCCGTGAAAGTCGTGGCTCGTTTTTTACCTCAACCACACGAAATTCTGCAGAACTGTCCAGGCCTGACAGCCGAAGCCAAAGCCATCGGCTCAACCCACCAAACCTGGCAGGCTGACCCTGTCCCCGCGGTTTCAATTCAGCCCCCCTGGGGGGGCTTCGTGTGTTGAGCCGCAGGGCTTTAGCCCGCGGCTCGATGTCTCGGACCTACGCAAGCCTGGCTCGAATCGAGCGGCGGAGGATTTGTAGTGACGCCTTCGGGCATCTCTTAGGAGCTAAGGACGGCTAAAGCCGTCACTACAAACGGAACTTTGCGTCAGTCCTCATCTTTTGACTATGCGACTACTCTCGACTCTCCGACTAACGTCTTAATGCCCGTTTGGGCAGGACTTCTTATCTGACCTTATC
>Ga0208196_1001704_pt1 | contig 22476 bp, 19 predicted proteins | sample AD_JPNNA7_MetaG_FD_184443 | JGI IMG/M metagenome (GOLD analysis project Ga0208196, IMG submission 184443) | Active sludge microbial communities of municipal wastewater-treating anaerobic digesters from Japan - AD_JPNNA7_MetaG (SPAdes) (version 2) | ecosystem: Engineered > Bioreactor > Anaerobic...
TCCTGCAAGGCAGTGTTTGAGTGTATTAATGACTGCCCCGAGGGAGCTGCCGGTGAGGCATGCAGGACTCAGTGCGAAGGTAACTTGTCCTTTGATGGTAGGGAGGATTACCAAGCGTTTATCAGTTGTCGATCGACAAACTGTAGTAATTCCACTTCCAATGAACAACTTTCTCAGTGCCTAGAAGATTTCTGCGTGGAGCAGTACTATGGCTGTTTCTGGGGCTGCGAGTACGGCGAATGCTACGATCTCGTTGGTTGCCTATCCGGTTGCGCCAAGCTTAGCAATGAGGAGGCAGCGAATGAATGCCGTGGAGACTGCTGGGGTGGAGCTACCGCAGAGGCACAGATAGATCTCAGCAATGCCATCAAGTGCACTCAGCAAGCTTGCCCAATTTGTGCCAAACAAAATGCCACGCCACAGGAGGAGCAGCAGTGCGATGACTGTTGGGAAGAAGCGGCAAGCACCACCTGTGAGTCTGAGTGGGACAAGTGCGAAAGGTATGGCGAAGGTAACTGCCGCACTCTTTGGATCTGCGTTCAGAACTGCGGTGGTAATGATAGGGAATGTGTGCAGGCGTGTGGCGCGGCAGCAAGCAAAGAAGCCATCGACCTTTATGACAAAGTGTGGGACTGTATCCTAAAGGATGACCATTGCCCCAGCACCATGCCAGATGATCAATGGCAAACTTGTGCCAACGCGGCTCTAAAGGAAGGTGGTGTCTGTGATGAAGACCTCACCAACTGTATCGGAGAGCAGGTCTATGGCGATGGCAACTGTGGGGATTTGTGGAATTGCATCAACAATGTCAATTGTGATGCGCAGTGTGCTAATGACTGTAGGGAGGCTGCTACCAAAGAAGCCAATGGCCTTTTCGATGACATTATGGATTGCATTTTTGAAGAGTGCGAAGGCAAGACAGGCAACGAACTCGACACTTGTGCAAATGCTGCAATCAACGGCGAGGGCGCCTGCGTTGACAAAGTTGAAGCTTGCTTTGGTCCGCCGACCTATGGCGATAAGACCTGTGGTGAAACGGTGCAATGTTTGAACGGCTGTGGGGCCAACCAAACATGCCAAAGGACGTGTGTTAGTAATGCAACTAAAACTGGGCGGGACCTATTGGCAGACGTATTCGACTGCCTTGAGACAGCTTGCCCAAGGACGTTGCCAGATGATCAGGCAGAGACCTGTGTACAGGAAGCACAAGGAGAGAATGGAGCTTGCTACGCAGATATCCAAGCCTGCATCAATGACGGTAACCCTGCGTAATTAACATTCAGTAACCTTCTAAAAACCCTCACAATAATGATTCACAACTAGATTTAAGGTTGAACTCTACAATAATTCCCTTTTTCCCTTGAATTCGGTTAAAATGACCATCCGGTACCAACAGTGGGGACAGGATGAAGAAAATCTTTGCGTTTTTGGTTGTGGCCTTATTTGCCTTTGGTTGTGGTGATTCAAAGTCTGACGAGGACGTGGTTGACCCTGGAAAGTCAGATGTCGCGGACGTAGTGGACACCCCCGATGAAGGGGCTCCCAGTGATGACACAGCAACGTCTGACGATCTTGGTGAGCCGCAGGATAACGCTCCTGCGGACGACCAAACCCCAGCTCCAGATGATGGCACCGATACAAATGAGCCTGAGCATGACCCAGGACAAGAGCCTGAAGGTTGTAAGGCTACAGTTTTCAGTGGCCCAAGCTGTGTTGAAACAGCAGCGTGTGAAATGGCCTGCCCTGGGGACGAGGACTTTTTAGCGCAGTGCAAAGAAGCCACTAGCGCTGAAGCTTTGGACCAATTCAATGCCCTGCGAGAGTGCATGGATCAAAATGAGTGTGTGGCCTTTTTTGATGGGGACGCACCTGACAATTGTGCCTTTACAAATTGTAAGGACCAGGTTGATGCCTGCATGCCCGAAGGAACCAAGACCTGCCGTGACATCTGGATGTGTCGTAAGGCTTGTGATCCTGCAGACGTTGGATGTCCTGCCAAGTGTGTAAGCCTGGGTACTATTGATGATCGGTTGGTTTGGGATGAGTATCAGGATTGCGTTTTGCAAGCTGATTGCGCCTTGACAGACACGTTGGCAAATGGCTGGCCAACTGAACAATGTGAAAACGATATTCAGTCGAATTTCTGTACAAATCAGGCTGAAGATTGTTTCCCTCCGTTGTAGAGACATAAATAGTTAAATCCATCCAGAAGGGGGCCATCGTGAAGCTACTCTTTGGAAACCTTGCGATAATTGCGGCGGTTGTCTTGTTTGCTTTTCCAGCTGAAGCCGGAAAGCTGAAAATGAGGGATGGTAAGTTTTATTCGGGGGTTGTTGAAAAGTTGACTCCAACCGGAATCCACTTCCTCTGGCAGCGTGAAAAGGACCAACCACAGATAATTAAAAGTGGTGACAGTGACATGCTGTTTCAGGCCCAAGGTCATGCCTCAGAGGTAAGGGCCGTCCCCTTTGATGACATTGAAACGATAGATGGTGTCACTACTGACCGCTTCAAGCCCTTGTTCAGCTCTAACATGTTTTACAGAACGATGGCATCGTTAGAGGCCAGTCGAATTCGAGTTGCCTCTACTGGCGATTTTGTGCACCAAATCGTGGCGGTTTTGGCGTTGGGGTTGGTGATGGGGCTTTTGATTCCTATCGCACTGCTGCTGTTGTCCAGAGTGGTGCCTGGTGAATCCCTGTCCTTTTTTGGTGCTTTGGGATTCACCGTGGTCTTGGGTGCTGTAGGAATGGGATTTGCGTTGGGTTCGTCGGAACTGACTAGGATGTTCGAATTTTTTGCCTCTAGTGGCGCCCAGATTGGCTTGACAGTTGTCTTGATGCTGATAATTGCTGGAGTCATGCATGTTGGCACCAAGTTTAGCTTTTTCCAGGGGATAGTCTTCACGGTAGTAGCTGGCCTTGGAATGGTACTTGCCAGGTTTGCAGTTGACACAGTTGCCAAAATCTTGGTCAGCGCCGTCTGATAACGCCTTTTTCGGCAGCCGTTAAACATCCCCACTATCAGGCCCAAGGTCCAAGGGGGCGTTTGCCTGGGCCTCAGAAAGCAATCGTTCCAGTTCTTGTTTGATTATTGCCTCGGCCATCTCTGGGACTAGCCTTTGAATCAGTGAATCCAATTTGGTCTGGATTAGCTGTTTCAATTGTTTATCAACTTCTTCGGCTATTAGTTCATTCAGGTTTTGAGTGTCTAGGCTTTGGTTGTTTGGGCTTTGGTTTTCAAGAGGGTCATGAACGATGGGGGTTGTTTCTGGGCTTTTTTGCTGGCTATCCTCAGCGCTTTGTACCGCACCGCTTAGGACCTGTACTAACTGTTTGCTGGTGCAAGGGATGGCCAAAGGCCTGGCCCTGGTACCCATTGAATCGATTGGTTGCCTGGAACTATTCAAAATTACAACGATTGGTCCATCGCCGACTAGGCTGACTAATGCCGCAACATCAATGCCTGAGGACCTGAGTTCCTCGGAAGCCACCAGCACTGCAACTGGCTGCCTCTGCAAGTTTTCCTGGAACTGGCCCAAACTGGTACAAAACACAGCTTCAAGCTGCATTTGGGCCAAACCAGTGTTCACAATCATTTGAACCCCGCGATTGGTAGCCCAAAGAAGGACGACTCTTTTACCTGCCATAAAATCCCCCAAAAACTGGCCGGTCATGGTGGACCGTAAGCCGGGTTCTGTACAAAGGAACTATCAAATTTCCGTTGTGGCGACCATTCTTCTATGACGTGTGTTACCACACGCCTCAAGCAGCCATACCCGAAGGCGCATGACGGGCAGCCAAGCCTTCTGTTCGGCCTTGCTCCAGGTGGGGTTTACCGAAGCCACTGTCGCCAGCAGCCTCCGTGGGCTCTTACCCCACGTTTTCACCCTTACCACTTCTTTCGAAGGGCGGTTTGTTTTCTGTGGCACTTTCCTTAGGGTTGCCCCCACTGGGAATTACCCAGCACCTTGCCCTGCGGAGCCCGGACTTTCCTCTCGCAACAAAGTTGCCAGCGGTCGCCTGGTCCACCATGACCGAGTCGAAATCCTATCACGCGGCTTCATGTCTGGTAAAGAGGCCAACCCAAAATCCGCGCTAGGCTTTGATATCAATTAGGCGGGGATTTTGGAGCATGCTTTCCATTGGCGGTGATTTTGGAGCCATCCCAAGCCAAGGTTTTCAAGGATTTTGGTTATCTGATAGGTGGGGTGTCGTCTTGCTCAGCGTCAGGTTCAATGATCGGATTCAAATCCACCTCGGCAACAGCCTCGGTTCCAGGTAGGGTATCAAAGTCTGTTTCACCAAAAAATCTTGCAAAACCATTTAAATCAAGGCCATACGCAAAAACGGTAAGCTCCTCTTTGGCCGGCAAGTTAGTTATCAGAATGCCAGGAGCCCTGCCATCTTGCGCGGTTGGAAGCTCACAAGCAAACACCGTTGGGGGCATGACTTCGTTGCCCAGGTCATCGATCAAAGAAGCTTGAACTGAGGATATACCATTGGTGCCACACATTTTCCCATTGGAAAACTTCCAGCTAAGCCGCAGCGTGGCGGTCTTTAAAGTCAAAATAACTGGAGGAATAGAGGTGAGTTGGCGATCTGTGATCACGACGTTATGTGCAACACCAACAAGCTCAATGGTTGCCTTCTCTTTTTCATCTTCAACGGCTTTGAGACCTTCGATGACCAAGGTGTATGTCCCAGCTGGGATACCCTCAATTTTTATGCCTTCCTTTGTTCCTTGAATCCCGCGGTTGCATTTAGCGGTTTCAAAAGGAACAAGTGCGTCCACACCATTTTCCAGCAATCTGAAGTTTAAAACTTCAACTCCCGATTCCTCGCAGTCTCCAACCGCTATCAGCCAGTTGACATTCAAACTACCAAAACTACTTCCACTACTGCAGGAATACATCATTCCCATGGCAAGGATTATCGCTAAGCGTTTCATGGGCACTCCTTCTTCTTTGACGTAAGACAATCAAGGCCCTACTATTTTATTTGCGCGGAGGCAGTTGTGTCAAATCGGCTGGCAGTTCTGGCTTTATCAATACCTGTTGTTTTTTGGGGTTGTGTCACAGCTCCAACTTACAAAAGCCACGATCCATACTCTGTCGTGTCAGTTTCCAGTTCATTTGAACTGCCGGCTCTAACAGGGTTAAAGAAGGGTGAGGACCCAAGTGAGGTAGATAAGCCAAGTAAGCCCAAAAAGCCGAAAAAGTCCAAAAAAACAGGTGATACCAAGAAGCCCAGCGAGCCCAAGAAGCCTAGCGAGCCCAAGAAGCCCAGCGACACCAAGAAGCCCAGCGAGCCCAAGAAACCTGCACCCGACCAGCCAGAGCCAAAGGTGGTTTCTCCAGATACTACAGCGGCCGCGTCGACCTATGATGGGACCGCCGAAATTATCAAATCCGCAACAAGGCTTTTGGGGATTGTAAAATCCTTTGATGAGCGTTCATTTCTTGGTCATATTCTGATTATTAACGACCAGTTACCAAAGGGCCAGTCTTCTGTCAGTCTTGGTGTTATTCCTTACAAACAGTTGGTAGCTTCCAAAGTGATGCCTTCATCAAGCGCAAAGCCTGGAGATATCATCTTGTTTAATTGCCCAGGACAGTGTGGCCTTGGTTCCGAAAATGGGATTGCAGCTGGTGTGGTAACAGAGGTTTCAGGCAACAAAATCTACTTCATTTCATATGTGAAACAAGAGGTAAGACAGTGTGTTTATGGAGCCAAAACAGATAAAACAGCCTTAGTTATTAAAGGGTTAGATAGCGTTATTCGTCTGTGGTGATTATTTCTACTTCAAGTTCCGTCTCCAGATTTATCAACTTTCTGTCTGTCAATGTTTGCCATATCTCGCCTTCGATTTCTTCAAGCGATTTAGTACCGTCGATAACGCACAAGGTTTCAGGTGAAAGCGTTTTCAACGATTCCTGATATGACTGGGCCACCTGGGTCAACGTCTCGGGAGCCTCAAATATGTCGCTCCCTGGCCTTGCTTGGTTTAATCGCTCCCACGCGGTAGATGCTGGAACATCAAGGAAAAACTGAATATCTGGCTTCAGTGCATGGCTGTTGATGCATGCCACCCATTCGCTGGGCGACGTCAACCCTTGATACGCCAGCGATGAAAGCACGTATCTGTCTGATATCACGTGGTATCCTTGCTCCAGCAGTGGCCGAATCTCACACGCCACATGGTCCAGCCGGTCGGCAGCGAACAGTAACGCCAAAGCTTGATAATCAAACGGAATTTTAACATCTGTGATGGTGCGTCCGATCAGCCGTCCCTTGATAATCTGGCGAATCAGCTGACCAACCGGGCCAGTACTTGGCTCAGCTGTCAGATGGACCAAAGGAGTGTGACGCGCCAATTTGTTAAACAGTAACCTGCTTTGAGTTGTCGTCCCAGAACCATCTAGGCCCTCAAAAACAAAGAATTTTCCGCTCATTCGTCCTCCAGGCATTCAAGCCATCTGAAGTTAGTGTTACAAGGTGGTTCCCAGTCCTCATCACCAAACTGTTGGTTTAGCTCAAAGCTTTGGATTTTAACCGTCGCGTTTGTTGAATCAATATCAGACTGAAATTCCAGAGCACCGGGAATCGACTTTCCTTTAGAGAATTGGAATTTGATTCGATAATCAAGCTTTCCATCCATTGTTCGTTCTGCCCCAACCACTTGACCATCTTCCCGAATCCACATCCTGACCAGGGTGCCATGTTTTGGCGCCTGTTCAAGCAGATAAGCTCCAATTTTTCTGTCAAATGCCATGCTCCAAGTACCTTCAAGGTCAATATCTGGAGGAACTGCAAACAGGGCGCCGATTATGGATTTGATGTCCAATCCCAAAGGCAGCAATGCTCTGATGTTAGAAGGGCAGACTGGACCTATAAGGCAAATTGGCTCACCACGCGTGAAATAGTGAAAACCGTCTTTATCCGCAACCAGGGAAAGCACCAAGTCATCAGTAGGTGTCCAAGCGTCGACTCTCAGCTGCTCAGTGCTTCGATTTGCCAAAATGGATACTTTTCCCATGGCCCGGCCCATCTTGGAACGTCCCCTAATCCTAGCTTCCGCGCTTAAAGTCAGAAGGCCGTCTGTTTTTGCGCGGGCCTTGTCCAAAAGGGTGGTCGGATCGTCCAAAGGGTTGTCTGGAAGTGGGTACAAATGCGCACCACACCCGCAAAGTAACACGGGCAACAGTGCTATGAAAACTGTAGTTATTCTTGATCGACGGGGGGCAGATTCAGGATTTCGCGAATATCGCGCTTGAATCCAACACGGTTGGCGGCGATTTCCCGCAAAGCTGTGACCGTTTCCTTGTTCTCGGTTTCGATCTGCGCTGGCGCTTGGTTTAGCAGCATTCTGGAACGTTTTGCCGCCAAAAGGGTTAAGGCAAAGCGGTTGTCTATAGTGTCCAGACAATCTTCGATTGTAACTCGAGCCATGTGGCACCTCCGGCCGGGTAGTATCGTTTAGTTCGGTCATTATGTCAACCAGACTCGTGCTGTCGTACTGTTACTCCTGCATCCCTGAAAAGATGCCTTGCATTTTCAGGTAGCGGGTAAGCGTAACGATAAACTACTTCGCGAATTCCAGCATTGATAATCATTTTGGTGCAAAGGATACAAGGCTGAAACGTGGTGTAAATCGTTGCACCACGAAGACTTACACCATGGTATGAGGCCTGGACTATCGCATTTTCCTCGGCGTGGGAACAAAGACAGTCGCCCAAGCCTGACCCTGACGGCACCAAAGCAAGGCACCTTTCACAACCACCTTCATTACAGTTTAGCGTGCCCCTGGGAGTTCCGTTGTAACCAGTGGAAATTATGCGATGATCTTTGACAACTACGGCAGCGACATGTCGCTTTGCACAGCTAGATCGAGTGCCAACAACATCGGCTATTTTCATGAAATATTCATCCCATGACATCTTGGGAGTCATTGCAACGGCCTTTTGAAACAAAGCACGAACATTGTTAGTTAATGTGTCCAGATCACCATCATTTGTGACAGTAAAATCAGCAAGCTCAATAGTTGCGATTAGTTGCTGGGCAGCTGGGTTATCACTTGCAAGTTCCCTAGCCTCAGCCGCCTTGAACGCTTCCAAATCAACAGGATCGCCAGTGCGCGCCCTCTTTTGGGCCCGCTCGTAGCGAATTTCGATTGGGGCATCAACATGAATCAAAAAGAATGACCCAAGGGACCTAAGATAGCGTACCTCGTGCGGATTTCGGATGGAGTCTACAACCTGGTTCAAACCAACGGTAAATCGGCCTGCAACCCTACGCGCCAAGCTATCCAGGCCTTCATTTTGGCGCAGCATCCTGCCGGCCTCAATCAGATTGTCACGCGATTCGGGAATGCCTTTCGCCTGTAGTTCCAACCTGATTTCATCTGAAAGGCTGAAGTATTCAAACCCGCCAGCCATCAAAATTTTTGCGACCTCACCCTTACCAGATGCGTTTTTTCCAGTCAGTCCTAATATCATCAGTACCTCACACGATGAATCCAAGATGGAAGTTGAAATCCCTTTGTTATGAAGGGCAAAGGGGGTATGGCTTGACACAGACAATCCTGGCCAACATAATTCCCACCGGTGACACTCGTTGACCTAAAGAGAGGTTGCATGAAGCGGAACAACCAGGTACGGCTTGATGCCCCGTTCCTATGTAGAAACACAAAAGCTGAGATCGAAATCCAAAAATGCCTAGACCAGTTTGTTGAAGCTAACGCTTTTAGTTTCAAAACTTCATCCTGCTACAAATGCCCGCAGGGCCAACGGGTCAGGAACCTTATCGCACGATCATGATTCCAAACGCAATTGGACCTTATTTACCATATCGGGGCAAGCGGCGGTAACGGACCCTTTTATTCCCGAATTTTTGACTTGGTATAGGGCTCCATCTGCAAGGGCCAACATATTCGTCACGTTTTGCGGACAACACTCGTTAAAAGCGGCGATTCCAATGCTGACCGATGGTGTAATAATCTGATCACGGACTTGGAACGAATAGTCTTTTAGGCTGTCGATAATCCTTTTGCCGACTTCAAGCCCTTCTTTAAGGCAAATATCTGGCAAAATAACGGCGAATTCGTCGCCGCCCCATCTGCCGGGGACATCCATTCGACGCAGGCTTTCGCGCATCGCAGTGGCGACTGACCTAAGCAGCTTATCCCCAGCGGCGTGGCCGTGGTTATCATTTATCTTTTTCAAGTCGTCTACGTCTACCATCATTAAGCTGAAATTGCCCTTGGATCTGGTCGCCCGCTCAAACTCTTCACACAGCCTTGACTCAATATATCGGCGCACATAAAGCCCTGTAAGTCCGTCTTCGGTTGCTAAACTGTAAAGCCGCCAGTTTTCGACCGCAACAGCCGCTTGGCGTGCCACACCCCGAATGATCCGTTTATCCCTTGGGCTGAATCTGACTCCTTTAGGCTGGACAACAGACAGGTATCCGATAATTACCCCAACATCAGGCGTCTTCAACTCACAGTGCCAAATGTTGCCCTCGTATGGGGCTGCCGCCTCTGGAGGCCAGTCATTTTCACTACCATCAAGCTGAAATTTGTTTTCCAGGTCGCTGAATACAGCTTCAAGAATCGCGGGCTTTTCCAAACGGTCAACGGCCCTGATGTAGGACTGTCTATAACGCTGCATATCGTCCAACACTGTCAAAACAATTGCCCTTGCCTCAGATAATGCGTTTAGTAGTGCGATCCCGACCCTGCGACCGACCTCTTCGACGTTCAAAGTTGACGCCACCGTTCTGCCGACTTCTTCAGAAAGGGCAAGCTCTTGAGATGATTCTGTAAACGCCTCTAGGGCCTTGCTCATCTGCCTGAAGATGTAACTGAAGGTTACATACGAAACCGCCAGCGCTGCCAAGGTTGGCGTGTGGTGGTCTCGGTATGCGATGGCCAAAGCGAAACCCAAAGGCAAGAATAGTAAATCTCCATGAAATGTTGGACTGCGTATTTCCTTGGCTATATCCGCCCAGCTTACATCGTTAAGACGGTAAGAGACCAGCACGGTGGCAAACTGAAGGGCCAACATCCCCAAAGCCATCAAAAGGTAGACCAAAATTGCCCTGTGGAGTCCCAAAACCTCGTGATATGCCAGTTCCCTGGCATCAAAGGCCAAGCCTATTGAAGCGATGATCGTACCTGTTAATGCAGGACTGAAGATCCAAGTCGCAATCGATGTGAAAAGTGGCCATCTGATTCCTGACCTGACCCTGATTGCCCAGTCTACAAGGCCTTTAATTGCCATTGCGACAAAGGCAACCATTGCCGTTGGACCAGGTCCTATGCAAAGCATTGCTGCGGTGTAAAGGGGGGTATCCAGTCCGAATCCAGCCATCGGTTTTGCGGATACGCCCATCAATCTCGTGGCCAGAGCAAGGGCTGCAAACGTTAAAAATGCCCCAGGATCCTGAATTATGGGCAAGGTCAAATATCTGGGGTTTATCAAAGCCAAGGCAATCAAGTACCCTAGGGCCACAATGCCAGTAAACCAGATGAAGGCTACGTAACGTTTTGTGGGTTTAGGGTGAGCTGTGATCTTACTTCTCCACACTTGTTAACTGATTATATAAGAAATATACCGAACTAATTCAAATAATAAACCAAATATGCGGGTATTAATTGTCCAAGACAGTGCTGATTCCCTCGTCTGTCGTTGTCCAATCTTCGTCAACCCGCACGAAAAGGGTCAGCATCACAGGCCGACCAATAAGGTCTTGAATATCATGGCGCGCAGCTGTTCCGATTTCTTTTAACATTGCCCCCTGTTTTCCAATGACAATCCCCTTCTGCGAGGCTCTTTCAACGTGAATTAACGCGCTGATTCTTACAGCTGCAGGAGGGGCAGGTTCGATAAATTCTTCAATGGTCACCGCGGTAGAGTAGGGTAGCTCATGACGCAGGGCCAGCATCAACTTTTCTCGAACAATCTCGGCTACCAAAAAACGAAGGGGGCGATCACTTAAATCGTCATCTGGATACATTGCGGGCCCTTTTGGTATCAAAGTGACAAGAAGGTCCGTCAGATTTTCGATTCCATCTCCGTCTTGGGCGCTGATTGGAATTATCGCTTTGAAATCCATTGCTTTAGAGTAAGTCTCGATTAGAGGCAACAGACTGGCCTTTTCAATAAGATCGATTTTATTGATTGCCAAGACAGCTGGTTTCCCAGACTCACGGACTCTACTTATCACGTTGTTGTCTTGCTTCAAGCAAGTGGCAGGATCGCTGGCGTCGGTCATCATCAAAATGGCATCAGCGTCATCCAAAGCAGCTTGGGCTTCCATAACCATGCGTCGATTCAAGGCTTTTGTAGCCACGTGAATTCCAGGAGTATCATGAAACAGGATCTGAGCGCCAGGTTGGCTCCAGATGCCCAGAATTCTGTCTCTGGTCGTTTGGGGCTTTGGGGTAACAATGGCAATTTTAGCCCCCAGTATCCTATTCAAGAGTGTGGATTTTCCGACGTTTGGCCTGCCAGCGATGGCAATGACCCCACAACGGTGTGCGTTGTCTGACATCTGTTAGATCTCCTTGGAATCCGGTACTTCAGCCAAAAAGCCGCGAATTGTGCCACCTGGGTCGGTTAAAGGTGAAACATTGTGGCTGAATGCTGATTCAAGCCTAGCTCGAACTTTGTCCCTTTGTGCAGGCGAGCCTGTTTCAACAATGAAAGCGCCACCTGGCAGTAAAATCTCGCGGGCTCTTTCTATCAGTTCAAAAGTTAAATCCGTTCCCTCATCGCCTGAAAACAAGGCACCTAAGGGCTCGTATTGTAACACACTGATATCCATGAGTTCGCGTTCGTTCTCAGCTATGTATGGTGGATTTGAAATGATCAGTTGGGGGTTGAACGCTTTTGGTACGCCATCAAGTAGATGGCAATTAATGAAGGAAATTCGGTTTGTTACATCCAAAGCGTCTGCATTACGGGCAGCCACATCCAAGGCTGCTTTGGAGATGTCTGTTGCCAAGACATGCACTTGGGGGAGGTTAGCCGCAAGTGTACATGCGATGGCGCCGCTGCCAGTTCCAACATCAACCACCTTTGTGGCCAAATTGGCTGAAATCCACGTAATGGCCGCATCCACCAGGGTTTCAGTCTCAGGCCTTGGGATTAGCGTGTCAGGAGTTACATGAAAATTCAGGCCAAAAAACTCCCTAACGCCTCTGATGTAAGCTAAAGGCTCCAATTTGGCTCTGCGCCGTAAGCCTTCGCGAATGCAATCAGTTTCCGCTACTGTCAGCGGCCTTTCTGGTGATAAATAAAGATCCAACCGTCTGATTTTCAAGGCGTCAGCTATCAACAATTCTGCATCCAGCCTTGGAGATTCTGAGCCTTTATCGCGAAGATATTTAGATGATAACTGCAAGATTTCGCCAACGGTTTTGGTCATTTCAGGCCACCTTGTGCAAAAAAGTCGGCAGTAGCCTCTTTGGCAGTTTCAAATGGCGAATCCGCAAGTAACAAGCCTGAAATCATTGCGATTCCAGAGGCTCCAGCTTTGGCAAGTGTCGCAACATCTTTTGGGGTAATCCCCCCGATTGCAACCACTGGAACTGGTGAAAGCTTGCAGGCTGCGTCAAGCAATTCAATGCCAAGTGGGGCCCGTCCAGTAACCTTGGTCGCAGTTGCAAACACAGGCCCAAATCCAACGTAATCTACATCTGAAGCTTGGGAAATATCGGCAAGAGAGTGCGTTGAATACCCAACAATGGAACCCTTTGGAAGCAGTTTTCTGGCATCGCTTGGCGCCAAATCCAAGTCCCCAAGATGCACCCCATCACTTGGGGTTAACGCCGCGACATCTACCCGATCATTTACCAACAGTAATGCTTTTTGCCCCAAAGCCGCTCGAATCGCCACAACAAGCTCAACGAACGGGCCGCCTGGCAGGTTTTTAGCCCTTACCTGAAACACTTGAACACCAGCTTGGACAAATCCAGCCGCCAATGTTGGCAACTTGGCCACAGGTACGGTATCAGCATCTAAAATGGCGTAAATGCCGATTGGTGTTGGAAGCACAGGCATGTATCACTCCGGCGTAACAAAGCCATGAGAGTCGTGTTCAGGCATGGGCTGGTCCCAAAGTTGGCTTTCCCTGGTCTGATCACTGGTTATCCCCTCATCAGCCAAAATACTGTTGATCGCAGACAAAAGTGAGCTTCTGTTTTGAACTGCTGCCAACTGTCGCCTAAAGGAAACGGCCCCCTTCATTCCCCTTGTGTAGCGTGACAAATGCTTTCTAAACAGCCGGGCCGCAAGTTCTGAGTCGTTGTCAAAGTACTCGGCCATCCCATCGAAATGTGCCAAAACCATCGCAAACCATTGCGCTCTAGTCGGCCTTGGAGGTTTGGGAAGCCCCTGCCAAACCGCCAAAAGCTCGCCAAAAAGCCAAGGGTTTCCAATGGCGCCCCGACCTACCATAACGCCGTGGCATCCAGTCTGCTTAATCATTTGCAGACCGTCTTCACCTTTTAGCACGTCGCCGTTACCAATAACAGGCAGCTTGGTGCATTCAACAAGCTTGGTGATATGGCTCCAGTCAGCGCTGCCTCTGTACCCCTGAGAGCGCGTTCTAGCATGCAAAGCAAGCGCGTCTATACCACTATCTTCGGCCATCTTTGCGACTTCTTCGATGACAAAGTTCCCAGTACTTGGACCGCTTCTAAACTTCAGGGTCACTGGAATTGTGACCGCCTCTTTAACGGCCTTCAGGATCCTCTCCATCAGCAGCAGATCGGACAACAACGCCGCGCCCGCGCCACCATTGGTAACCCTTCTCGATGGGCAGCCAGCATTGATGTCGATGATCCGTACACCAGCTTCTTGGACCATTTGTGCTGCTTTGGCCATTACATCCGGTTTGGAGCCCTCAATTTGCACAATGAAAGGCGAGTCATTTGGATAGACCTTAACCCTGCGCTTGGCGTCTTTTGCGCCAAAAGTTAAGGCTATCGCCGGGATCATCTCCGAGTAAGTGATTCCAGCCCCACATTCTCTGCAAGCCTCCCTGTATGGATAGTCCGAGTAACCATCCATGGGCGCGGCTATGAAGGGATTTTTGGCCAAAAGCTGGCGAATATCTGGTTGTGAGGAATTGTTTAGTTGGGGCACCTAGATCCTTTCAGGTCACGTTCGATTATGGCACAGCAGGTATCGGGCAACCGCGTGCTTTAACTGAGACGTCATCAATCATCCAGCCTCTGAAGGCATTGCGATACCCGTCTACCGAGTCAAATCTGAATCTGATCTTCATCCAGTCACCCTCAAATCTATCAAGATCGATTTCGTGCTCAACCCATTTTGGGGGCTTGTTGTAACCACCTGAAGTCATTGGGATTCGGCTGTCTGGGTTGTCCACAGTCGTGTATGGCTTCAAAGAGGCGATTTGGATCCATTCCCTGAAAATCGACTCACCAGAGTTTAAAGCCTCTACTATCAGCCGATCTGCATTTGGATTGAAAGATTCAACTTCCCAGATCGTCCTGAAGTAAAGTTTTGCGCCAACAGCTTCGCTAAGCCTGATCTCAGGAGAGATCAACGACCCGTACTCCACCGGGCCTTCAACATTACAAGCCGACGTCCGAGTCAGATAACAGCCATTTTCACTATTTCCAAAATACATGACGCCAAGATCTGAATACGCTCTTGGAAGCGAGCCTGGTTCTGGAATACATCCAGTTTGTTCCTCATCGTAGCACAGTTCACACCCAGGTTCGCCCGACACACAATACTCGTCAGATGGAACACTTATGCACTCTTGTGAATCACCGACCCAGACATTCATAGGCGTGTAGTCATACAGATGTGTCCAGTACACATTGTCTGATGAGGGGTTCTTTTCAACCTCCCATCTGCCAGATTCTCTTGGCTCTTCTCCCGCTTTTGGACCCTGTTGTGGCATAGCAGCTGGGCTCTTTCCTCCTGGATCGGGAAGATGATCGAAGGAGTCAGTAAAGCAAACGCCCTCTTCGGTTGCATCAGCTACAGACACCTCGATGTTGTGGAACTGCAACTCTCCAATTGATGGCGTGAATGTCCATTTGCTGCTGGTGTAATAGCCATCCTTTACCACTTGCAGGGTAAGAGGCTTAGATTCCCCATTAACGTAGGACTGCCAGTCATTGAAACAGAAAAATCCACGACTATCAGTGGTTGCTGACACTAAAGATGTCACGCCGTCAGGCAAAAGCCTTACAGTCGCATCACCAACAGGCTCAGTCTCTCCTTCATCTCCAAACGCCCGTAAAGGTGGTGCAGGTATAGGTGGGTCGTAACTGGTCTTTTCTTGGACGCGTCCACAGATCGCGCCAAACCCCATAGACGCGTCAGTGCGGGTAAGCAAAAGGTCGATTGGGAGTTTGTCCCCTTCTGTTAAGTTAAAGGACCACGATTGGAAAGGCACATACCCTTCAGCTGTTACAAACAGGCACCACGTTCCACTGGCCAATGGCAGCGAAAATGTACCATCTTCGAGACTTAGAGTTTCATAGTCAGAGCTTGGGGACGGCGCAAACTCACACTCCTCTTCGGTCAGTGCATAGACCTTTGCCCCAGCAACAGGAGTACCATTGGTAGGACCTTGATGTATCAAAGGCTTAGTGTTAAGCACTGATAGCAATCGGCCATAAACCCCTGTGGTAAAACCACCACCACATACGTCGTTTTCGTCTGTTTCCCCATTGCAGTTGTTATCAATGCCATCACAAATCTCGGCCGATGGGTATTCGCCAACACAAACAACCTCTTTCTTTTCTGCGTCACACTCGGTGGTTCCGGGGCAGGTGCCAAATTCATTTTTCAATTCACATGGTTGCCCATCAAGCCCCTCATCAATTTCACCATTGCAGTTATTGTCTAAGCCATCGCAGATTTCTTCGGCAGGAGTATCTGCGTCACAGATGGCCAGTTTTGTTTCTGAATCGCAAACCGTAGTTCCAGAACAGGTCCCAAAGTCGTTTGAAATCTCACAAGCTTGATCAACGAGGCCTTCGTCAGTTTCCCCGTCGCAGTCGTTGTCCAGGCCATCACAAAGCGTTTCTTCTGCCTCGTAGCCGGTGACTTGTGAGAAATCACATTTCCATTCACCATCTTCACAGACAACGTTGATCTGAGCTGAAGCACATACCCCTTCTTTAGGGCATTCATCAATTGCTTCTCGGTTAAGCTCAAAGTCCACCTTCCCGTCACAATCGTTATCTAATCCGTCACAGGAAGTCTCGGATGATTCATAGTTTGGTACCGCTGAATAGTCACATTGAGGCACTCCATCCACGCATCGTGCAGTAATGTGCTCTTTTCCGGTGTCACAGACCCCTGGTAATAGGCAGTTAGCTTCGATAATTAGAGACATGTCGTCTGTAAAGACATCGTTTTCCGGGTCATATTCATCGGGAATGCAGTCTCCGTCAGCGTCAGCCGTTGGTAACCTGGATTCGAGGGCGTCGATTATCCCATCACCGTCTCGGTCGTTAGGATTGTTTACGTCTCCAACTTCCTCACCGTCTGGGACTCCATCGCCGTCGGTATCGGCGAGACCTGGGTCTGTCCCAAGGATGTGCTTTTCGACACCGTTTTTAAGACCGTCACCGTCATAGTCTCCGTCCGGGTCCAGACATTCACTTGCATAGCAAATGCCATCGGCGCATTCTGTGTCACCAGAACAGAAATCGCCGACCTTCTTTTTACGCTTGTCATCGCTGCAACCAGCGACAAGACTGACGGCTATGAGGGATAAAAGCAGGGCTTGAGCGACTCGTGGTAGATGCGACATGGTTAATGACCTCCCTTTGAGAAAATACCTGGGAAGCTTTGTCGCTTGCCAGGTGGGTCAGTCTAACAACGACGCCAGATCGATTCCGGTCTTGCGGGCGTACGCTACTAGGCCGACTTTCGTTATTGTACGCATTGCGCGTGTAGAAAGCGAGAGTCTAACGTGACGTCCTAGTTCTTCTACATAAATGCGTTTTGATTGAATGTTTGGGTGCTGCCATCTGCCAGTGCGGTTATGGGCATGGGATACATTCATCGCCTTGAGGCGTCGTTTTCCAGTTAATTGACATCTAGCCATTTAAGGTCTCCAGAAACAAAGGCGGCAAATGATACTCGCAAAATCTGGGCGCGTCAACCAAGATTTTCGCTCAACCGCCCCCTGTTCCTGCTCCAAATCCTGCTAATTTGTCTGTTCTGGTTCCTGATTGTTTGTTCTTTTTTGCGTTTTATCTCTTCGTTACAGTTTTAAAACATGTCCGGGGGCATCCTTCCGGACCCAAAATCTCCCGTAGCCACCCCGACTGTCTCTTAGTGACATCGTCCGGGCGAAATACACGATTGCTAACGTGTACGTTCATCCTTTTGGCCCGGACGGGCCGCTGCGCGGCCTTCATGTCAACCAAGAGACGTCGGGTCCCGGCAACTCCCGATAGCGCCCTCCAGGATTGCCCCCGGACCATGTTGCAGGGTGCCCTCTCGACCTTCTTTTAGCTCCAAATCCTGCTAAACAGCACAATCATCCCCCTGATCCAGCCCCTGCCCCCTGTCCCCGCCCCTTGCCTCTTGACCATTACGGCTTTCAGGATTAAAAACCTTTCCTAGACCATCTTGGGTGTCAAGTACAATGGCAACAAGGAAACTGCTGTCACAGCTGCTTCAACGGATAATCAAGCCAATTGAAGGCTTTGGGGCCGCTTTGATCCTGTTGTTTCAGTCAATTGTGTGGCTATTTAGACCTCCTTATCGATGGCGTCTTCTGATTATTCAGATGGAGTTCATCGGCGCTGGCTCCACGTTTATCGTTATGTTGACAGGTCTTTTTACAGGAATGGTGTTTGCGGTTCAAACCATCCAGACCTTTAGGTTGTTTAATGCCGAGACTCTGGTTGGCTCGGTTGTTGCTCTTTCCCTGATGCGTGAGTTGGGACCGGTTCTTACCGCACTTATGGTCACAGGGCGCGTTGGATCTGCTATTGCCACTGAAATTGGAACAATGCGCGTCACCGAGCAAATCGACGCCCTTTATGCCATGGCTGTGCATCCTGTTCAGTACTTGGTGGCCCCAAGGATGCTTGCTGCCGTCATTATGCTGCCCATTTTGACCGCCTTTTGCGACCTAGTTGGAATTGGGGGGGCCTATCTTGTGTCGGTTGGTATGATGGGTGTGGATGGAGGGATGTTTTTAGATAAAATCCAAATATATGCAAGCAGTTGGGATGTGGTTTCCGGCCTGATAAAGGCAGCTGTTTTCGGCTTAATAATCACGCTAGTAGCCTGTTATAAGGGGCTTAACGCCACTGGTGGCGCCAGAGGTGTTGGGCTGGCCACTACAAGCACTGTGGTTCTATCATCAATACTGATCCTTATCTCTGATTACTTTTTGACCTTAGTTCTCTACAGGTAGTTATTTTGAGTAAACAGTTCATTTTACCTTCAAGAAACGGACGATTGTTTGCAATTTACTGGCCTAAGGCGTTATCCTGCTGGGGTCAACCTGTTGGAGGTTCCACATGAAGAAGTTGATGCAAGTTTCGTTGATGCTGGTGGCTGCCCTTGTTTTTGCCTGCGGTGGAGACTCAACACCTGATACTGATGTTGTTGGCGATACCCCTATTGGGGATCAGGGCGACACCAAAACGGACTCAGTTGATACCCCTGACACTCCCGATGACAAAGAAGAACCCGAGACAAAAGAGGACTTAGTCGATAACGGTGAGGTTGAGACAACTCCCGAGGGCGAGTGTTCTCCCGCGACGGTCGACACAGATTGCGCGGAACTTTGTACAGACCTAGACCCATGCCAGGAGTGCTTATGTAACGTTACCATCGGTGGTGGAACCTGTGAGATAGCGAACAAAGAAAACGGTGCTTCTTGCGATAGTGGCCACGAGTGTTCCATCAACAACACATGCGAAGATGGCGTCTGCGGGGGCGGAAAGGAGATCTGCCAATGTCGTGAAACGACTGACTGCCAGATTCACGAAGACGGCGACTTCTGTAATGGCACATTGGTTTGCAATAAGAGTCAATTCCCTTACCAGTGTGAAATTGATGAAGAAAGCATTGTGGAGTGTGACGACTCCCAAGATACGGCTTGTAGCTTCAGTAGCTGCGAACCTGAGACCGGGGATTGTGTCATGACTCCTGTTGAGGATGGAGAGCCATGTGAAACCGACCACTGTATCCTTGAGGCTGAATGTCAGGCAGGCGAGTGTGTCGCCTTACGGCATCTGGATTGCGACGATGACAATCCATGTACCGATGATCGTTGTGACCCAGAGCTAGGCTGCGTCCGAGACTTTAATGACGCCCCTTGCGACTTGGGCGACAAGTGCACGCTAAATGATTTTTGCCACCTAGGGGTTTGTACCGCTGGTGAGGCCAAGGATTGTAGTGACGGAAACGTTTGTAATGGCGAAGAAACCTGCGATTCTGAGGTGGGGTGCCGCAGCGGCGAACCCCTGGAATGTGACGACGGAATCGCTTGTACAGAGGATTCATGCGATCCTAAATTGGGCTGTGTCTTTAACTGGATTCCAACCGCGATAGAAGGGCCGTTTGGCGATCCATCCTGTGAAAACGACATAGATGATAACTGTAATGGCAAAATCGATGACGAAGACCCAGGATGCCTGTTCCATGTTGAACGACTTGACCCACCTGCAGCGCCTGAGACTGCGTCTGGGATTGTCACCTTGATAGGTGATAGCCTAGACATGGTAGTTGAAGTCAGATTCGAGGGACTTGAGGACAATCCAGTGGTTGCCTTTACAGTGATATCTCCTCAGGAGATCAAGCTGGAACTTGCTCCGATGCCAGCGGGCGAATATGACGTGACCATACTTTCTGATGTGCTTGAATTTACGCTGGAAAAGGCTTATCTGGCCACAGAGGTTATTTTCGCCGATGACGCGGTCGGCGAGTTCTGGTTGGAAGTCAAAGATTTTAATTGGGGATTTTTGGGCAAAGTTGGGGATACTACTAAACCCTACTGGGTGTATGCAAGGGTGGAAGGTATCACGGATCAACCCCTTTCAGGTCCCGACGATCCAATTCTCGACTCCATAATCGCCGAGGTTGGATATGGCCCCATGACGGATCTACCCACCAGCTCAACTACTTGGAAATGGGTGCCCGCTATCATTGAGGGTGCAGAAGATGACAAATTCGCTTATTCAACCGATCTGACGCCTGATAAGGGCGGCATCTATTTGGTAATGGCAAGGTTCTCGTTTGATGGTGGGGAGAGTCATATCTACGCGGGTCCAGACGGCATTTTTGACCCATTGAATCCTCCCAGCGTTCCAGTGGTGGTGCTTCTCGGAGAGGCTCAACCTGGCGACGTCATCTTTAATGAGGTGATGTGGGGTGGGACAGAGGCGGACTCAAATGAAAAGTGGATTGAGCTGCGAAATACCACAAGCGAGCCCTTTGATCTTAGCGGTTGGAAGATATCTAACGCTGGATACCCGTATGGTAGTGACTTTGCGTTTGATGATGACTTGCGCATCGTCCACGATGTCATTATTCAACCTTACGGGCTGTTTTTGATTCAGCAGTTCGAACAGGACGAATCTTCGGTTGCCAGTCCTATAAACATCGTTGCTCAGGCGACTGGAATCGTCCCAAATAGGCTGGTACTGGTCGAATCTGCCACAGCTCCTAAGACTTATGAACTGATGGATGCTGACGGGGTTGTCATTGACGCCTTTAAGCTTACTGGAAGGGTGGGTGTAAAGGGGTATGGAAATCCGTTTAGGCAGAGCGCCTCGATGGAGCGTAATGCAGTTCCTGGTGATGGAACTCTGGATTCTTCTTGGCATCCTGCCACTGCTGCTGAAGGATGGAAGCGTGACCCGTGGCAAGACGAGGATCTTGGTACGCCTGGTAGGCCTAATAGCGACATCGCTGGAAACAATGATGTCGAGGCTTGTTTGGAGATCTATGAAGACCTCGTTTACAGTGCGTGTGAGGCGATCTCTGCCGAAAATGGCCGCTGTGTGATGATACCTTTTGGCGACGGTGAGCCATGTGATGATGGTCTGTTTTGCACCGTTGGTGAGACTTGTAACGACGGCGTCTGCGGTAATGGCGAGCCAAGAGATTGTTCAGACGAGGGTATTGAGGCCCCGTGTACCATCGACTGGTGCGATGAAGAAGCGCAAGAGTGTGTGCACGAATGGGACCCGGACGCCTTGGAAGGTGGTGGTGGTCATGAGACCTGCTCTGATGGTATTGACAACAACTGTGATGGTTTGACCGACGAAGAAGACCCCTTGTGTGGCATGTTCCTGGATTCAGCCACGCCATTGGTGGTCTCGATGTGGGGCGGTTCAGAGATTGAGATTACTGGCCGTAATCTTGACTTGGTTACCCAAATTGTCTTTGGAGACATCCCCGCAGAATTTGAGTTGGTTGATGTCAACACAATCGTGATGACAACTCCTGCCATGGATGGGGGGCCTGGGGACTACAAGATTGTGGCCCTTGCCGATGGCGTGTCAACCGAGCTTGAAAGCCTTATCAGGGTGATTGGTTACGCTGACGGTATCGAAGCCGCGATTGTAGATCCTACGGTCTCAATTTCGATTAATTTGGGGCAGACAACTCCTGAGATTAAGGCCAGAGTGGAGGTCGAAGGACTGACAGACACTGACCCTCTGGGGGACCCTGGAATATTGATTTCCGAGGTTGGCTACGGCCCAAATCCAAGTGAACCCCTGCATGATGCTGGTTGGACCTGGAGACCTGTTCAGGCGGCTGATTGTTTCGAATGCGGCCCATTCTTCCTTTACGTAACAACATTTAACGATTTACCTTTAGGGGATTACTTCGTTACTTATCGTTTCTCCCTTGATGGAGGATACACCTATCAATTTGCCCACATTGGTCAGCCGACATCTGGGCCCTTTGATATTGACGCTGCTCTCGAACTCTTCGTTATTGAGGAACCGTAGTGAGAGCCCTTCAAAGATTGGCTATCTATTTGCTGATGGCGGTCTGCCTCAGCTTTGGAGCCAATTTAGTTACCCCCTACGGGGGGGCGGCTTGGGCGAAGACCTCTACTGGGGCCAAGAAACCTGCACCTAAAAAGGCCACTGCTACCAAGAAAAAGAGCACTGCATCCAAGAAAAAGCGCAAAAAGCCAAGGCCTTTAAAATTACGGGAGCCAGTCCTTCCGGATGATCCAAAAATTGCGCTTGGCGAGGCGCTTGAGCAGCATGTGGACGCTTATCTTAAGACCGCGCCTTTGACGTATGGGGCCTTTGTGGCAATCGATGTTAAAACCGGGGAGGTTTTGACAGTTTCAGAGCGTAAGCCTAAGGGTGCTAAAATTGCAACCCCCGCAATTTCTTCAGGTTTTCCTGCGGCATCGATTTTCAAGATTATCACGTTTGCCGCCTTGTACGAGGGAAATCACGCTACTAGGGCTACAACAGTCAAGT